>JACCDP010378302.1_pt1 | contig 14213 bp, 12 predicted proteins | sample 7445841 | NCBI WGS metagenome assembly JACCDP01 (sample SAMN15323441, study PRJNA562643) | freshwater metagenome | isolation source: river surface water | place: USA:Blue River Watershed | collected 2017-08-17
ATTGTAAATGCTTTTAGCATGCATCCATTAAAATCTCTCAATGTTATGGGTGACGGGGGAATGGCAGTAACGAACAAAAAAGAAATTTATAACTGGATGATTAAATATAGAAATCACGGAATGACTGACAGAGATCATATTGATTTTTGGGGAGTGAATATGAGATTGCAACCATTACAAGCAGTTGTTGCAATTGAGGGGTTAAAAAAAATAGAAAATGTCATTAAAAAAAGAAATGAAAATGCCAAAAAATTAGACAATGAATTAAAAAAACTGAGCCCATATATAATTCTGCCAAAAAGAATTAAGAGTTATAAAGAAACTTTTGCTTTATATATGGTATTGGCAAAAAGAAGAGACAAGTTGTTGAGCTATCTGCAAAAAAAAGGTGTAGAGGCTAAAGTTCACTACCCATTACCCTTAAATAAGCAAAAAGCTTTTAAAATATATAGTATTAGTCAAAAAGATTTTTTGACTGCTAATAAGCAAGCTAAAGAATTAATTACGCTGCCAGTGCATCAGTACTTAAGTGACAGACAATTAAATTTTATGATTAAATGTATAAAAGAATTTTATAAGTAATTTTTATTAATGCCAAAAATTTCAATATTTAATTTATCCAATAAAGACATAAAAATACTAACTAAGAAAAAACAAGTTTACTATAAAAATATAGATTATTCTAAACTGGTAGTAAGAAAACCCTGGGGTTATGAATATTTAACATTTCAATCAAAAAAAGTTGCTGTCTGGATACTATGTTTAAAAAAAGGTCAGCAAACTTCGATGCACGCACATCCCAAAAAAAAAACTTCACTCGTGGTTTTGGAAGGTGAAGTTACTTGTAAATCCTTTGATCAAGCAGTGAAAAAAAATGCTGGAGATGCAGTAATTATAAATAGAAAAGTTTTTCATCAAACAGTGAACAACTCTAAAAAAGATGCAATCATTATGGAAATTGAAACCCCTAATGACAAAGGTGATTTAATTAGGCTTTTTGACAAATATGGTAGAGCGGGTACCGGTTATGAAAAGGCTGATAAATTTGATGTAAATTTAACTAATTATAATTACATGACGTTAAAATCTCAGAATGTTTTTTATAATTTTACAAAAAAATACGGCGATACATCAATCATATTTAAAAAAATTGATAGTAAAAAAAGTTTTGATAACCTGATTCAAGATCATAAAAATTCGTTGATTACTATTTTGGATGGAAAAATTATAATTGATAATAAAGAGTTTAATATTTGTGATACTTTTTTTTTAAGAACAAATAAAATATTTGAGTTAAAATCAAAATACTGTTTAGTTCTAATAACAAATCAAACCTCTAAAAAAAATAGAGTTTCAGATATAGTTTTAGACACCTTGCGCAATAATGATATATCAAACTTGTTTTTTATTCCAGGTGATGCAAACCTTCATTTATTAGATGCTGTTGGGAGAGAAGAAAATATCAATTATCACATATTCGAAAATGACAATACAGCAGCCATAGCAGCAACTGCTGTTTCTAAATACCTTAATAAACCAACCGGGTTAATACTTTCTTCTGGTGTTTCCTCAGCTAGGGCTATTGAGGCGATAGCCTCGGCTTATATTGACTCAGAGGCCCTTATTGTAATCTCCGGTATGTCAGATCCAAACTATAAAAATTCAAAATTAAGACAGAACGGTGGAAAATCCTTAAAAACCTCAGCTTTAGTTAAAAATGTAACAAAATATGTTTCAGTGATTAAAAATGAAAAGGAGGTTGCTTATGAGATACAAAAAGCAATTTATCTAAGTAAAGTAGGCAGACCAGGACCGGTCTGGGTAGATATTCCTTTAAAAATACTAGGAAAAATAATTAATCAAAGTTCATTAAAGCAATTTAAGCATCAAGACGAAAATTTTGAAAAAAAACAAAAAGAAATAAAAAAAAATGTTTTAAAAATTTTTAATTTATTAAATAATTCAAAAAAACCAATTATAGTTGCTGGTTATGGATTAAAACTAAGTAATTCAAAAAATAATTTATTAAGTCTTATACAGAAACTAAAGATACCTTGTGTTACCAGCAGAAGAGGTGCGGATCTTATCGATTCTGGCAATAAGTTTTATTTTGGCAGACCCGGAGTTTATGGGCAACGTTATGCAAATTTCATTATGCAGAGTTCAGACTTAGTAATTAGTTTAGGAGCGCGATTGTCAATACCTTTTACAGGAAGAGATACTAAGAGTTTTGCTAAAGACGCTAAAAAAATTATTATTGATATAGATCAGGAAGAATTAAGAAAAAATGAATTTAAAAATCAAATTTTAATAAATCAGCCAGTTGATGAATTCATTAATTCAATGAATTTAAACATCCCAAAAATAAAAAAATTTAATACGTGGTTAAAAAAATGTCGTGAGATAAAAAAAATATATAATTTTAATCGTGAAAATTATAAAAGTACTAAATATGTTAATCCTTATATTTTTGTAAAACAAATATCAAAATATATTCCAGATTATTCTTTAATTGTTATGGATGGTGGTTCAATTATGAATTTTATTATGCAATCATTTGATTTTAAAAAAAATCAAAAACTAATCTCTGCTTCAGGTTTGGATAATGAAGGATTTTCATTTTCAGCTTCTATAGGGTTAAGTTGCGTAGAACTTAAAAAAGAGATTTATTGTTTTTCAGATGAGAAATCTATTTTGAATTCTATTAGTGAATTAAATACTTTGAAAAAATATAATAAAAAAATTAATATTATATGTTTTTCTAAAATTGATTATTTGGCAATCAGAGGAACTCAAAAAGATTTTTTTGGAGAAAGGTATGTTGCAACCGATCAAAAATACACAAAAAAATATTATAATTTAAAACAAATAATTAAAAATTTCGGAATAAATTTTTTAGAAATAAAAAATATTAATAATTTGAGAACAGTTATGGGAAATATTAACCAAAGTAATAAGATAAACTTTTTGAATGTTAGCATTGATAATAAACAAAATATCTCTCCCAAAATGGCATTTTCTTTAGATAAAAATGGTAAGTGGATGCCTAAACCTTTGGATGATATGTATCCGCACATAAATTAATATAATTTGTAAAAATAATAAAATGAGAAAATTAATTAAAGTTTCTGATTACGTAATAAAATTTTTAGAAAAAAAAAAAATTACTACAGTATTTACAGTAAGCGGTGGAGGTTCAATTTTTTTATGTGATGCTCTTTATAAATCTAAAAAAATAAAATATGTTTCGCATCATCATGAGCAAGCAGCTTCATTTGCAGCCGAAAGTTATGCGCGTACTAAAAAATCACCAGGATGTTGTCTAGTAACAACTGGACCTGGTGGTACCAATGCATTAACAGGAGTAGCATGTGCATGGATTGACTCTGTTCCTGTGATTTTTATTTCTGGCCAAGTTTTTCTAAATCAAACAATTCTGATGTCAAAAAAAAGACAAGTAGGTGTTCAAGAAATAGACATTATATCGATGGTCAAATCTTCAACAAAATTCTCCAAAATGATTTTAGAAGCAGAAAGTATAGAATATTATTTAGAAAAAGCTTACCAAACAAGCATTGAAGGAAGACCTGGACCTGTTTGGTTAGATATTCCAGCAGATATACAAAATGCTTTTATAGACCAAACGAAATTAAAAAAATACAAACCTATAAAAAAACACTTAAAAAAAATAGATCATTTAGTAAAAAAAATTTCTGTTAGATTAAAATACTCAAAACAACCTGTGATTCACCTAGGAGGAGGTGCAAGACAATTAAAATCGCAGAAAATTCTAAAAAAATTTTTTAAAAGGAATAAAATACCTTTTATTTTGACTTGGAATGCAGACGATCTATTTGGTTCAGGTCATGACCTTTATGCTGGTAAAGCAGGAGCTTTTGGCGAAAGAGGATCTAATTTTATAATTCAAAATTGTGATTTTTATTTATCTATTGGAACACGTCTTCCCTACATGGTCACAGGTTACGATGCAAAAGATTTTGCAAAAAAAGCTAAATTTAAAGCAATGGTCGATATTGACAAAAATGAATTAAAAAAAAGTGATTTGAAGTTAAATCTAACGGTAGAATCTGACTCATCGGTATTTTTAGAAAAACTTTTTAAAAATTTAATTAATTATAAACCTAATTTTAAATGGCTAAACTATTGCAAAAATATAAGAAAAAAATATCCAACCCTTATTCCTCAAATGATTGAAGAAAAAAAATATGTGAATTCTTATTATTTTGTAAAAAAGCTATCTCAATATTCTAAAAAAAATGACTCTATTATTACCGACATGGGATTTTCTTTTACAACTTCTCATCAGGCAATGGATGTAAAACAGGGTCAAATTTTTTTTACAAATTCTGGTCATGCTCCTATGGGATGGGGGCTGCCTGCTGCGATTGGAAATCATTACGCAAACATTACGAATAAAAAAACAAAATCAAATTTAATTTGTTTAACAGGAGAAGGTGGTTTGCAAATGAACATTCAAGAACTAGCAACTGTAATGCATAATAAAATTCCTATAAAGATATTTATATTTAACAATGGAGGTTACTTAACTATTAAACAAACTCAACAATTAGGATTCAATGGAAGAATAATGGGGGCTGATAATACAAGTGGATTATCGTTTCCCAATTATAAGAAAATATCTGAATCTCACAAAATAAAGTATTTTAAAATTTCAAATCACACTGAGTTGAATCAAAAATTAAAAATAATTTTAAATTACAAAGGTGCTTTTATATGTGAGTTAATGATGAATCCAAATGAGGAACAAATACCAAAAGCTATAAATAAAAGGGGTGATGATGGAAAATCTATCCCTACAACCTTTGAAGATATGTATCCTTTCTTGTCAAAAGAGGAATTAATTAGTAATAATTTTGATTAGATGAAAAGAGCAATAATGATTTCTGGCAATTTAGCTCAAGATCATGAGTTTATATATCCATATTATAGGTTGTTAGAGGATAATTTTGATGTTGATGTTGTGATGTTAGAAGGGAAGCCTGGACTTGGAATTCTAGGTACCGCACTGCCACCAAACAAAGATCAAAAAGTTAAGGGTATTAAAGACGTAAAAGTAAAAGATTATGACCTTTTGATATTGCCAGGCGGTGTTAAAGCAATGGAAAAAGTTAGACAGGATATGGATATTATTAATTTTATTACCAAATTTAATAAACAAAATAAAGTGATTGCCTGTATATGCAGCGGAGCGCAATTATTGATATCAGCTAAAGTTGTTAAAGGCAGAAAAATAGCTGGTTATTATAGCATGAAAGACGATCTTATAAATGCTGGAGCAAATTATACAGACTTGCCAGCGGTCGTTGATAAAAATATTATTACAACAGCTCATTACAAAGATATGGGCCCATGGATGAAAGCTACACTAGAAAAATTAAAATAACCTTTATTTATGGAAGAAAATATTTTTAAAAATTGTTGGCAAGAGCTTGAGTCTAAAAGCAAATATCCTAGTAGGGCTCGAAATATAATTTGTTTAGATTATAATAAATTTGCAAGCGATTTAGAAGAGTCCTCATTAAAATTTGCTAAAGAAGTTACTAAATCTCTTATGGAAGGAGATATTTATATTTTAAAAAATGCTTTTAAAAAAAACTTTTTTACAGAACTGAGAATTAAGTGTTATGAATATTTTAAGGATAAACCGTCATCGTTTTATAAGATGCTCGAAGGTTCTCCGGATTTTCATAGGGTTATAGATGTCGTGACCGGAAAAAAATATAGTTTTCAAGTTTGCAAGCATTCATATTATTTTTATCATTGGAATAATGATCCTTTAAATATTTTTAAAGAAACTTATGATAAATGGAGAAAGATTAAAAAATTAATGGGTTATGATCAAAATGAATTTGAAAAAAATACTCCAAAAAATGGAATTATAGATAGAATACAAATAGTTCAGTACCCCTCTAAGTATGGTTTTTTGGAACCGCATTCCGATCCTTATAAACATCAAAAGTTTTTTATAAGTGGATACATGAGTAAGAAGGGAGTTGATTTTGAAGATGGAGGTTTTTATGCTTTAGATAAGGATAACAATGTAATAGATGTTGAAAAGAATATTGATGTTGGTGATTTAGGAATAGGATTTGCAACAATTGTTCATGGTGTTGCGCCTGTAAATAGAACAAAAGAACCTTCCTGGAATGATGTTAATGATGGTAGATGGTTTTACTCTTTATATACCAATGAAAGTGATGAGGTCCAAAATAGACACACGGGATATGGTGTTACAGATAAGATTAAAATAAATAATGAATTGCTGTTTCCTCCCAGTGGATAATTGAATTTTTTTTGTATTTATTAAAAAAATTAATATTAAATGAGAGAATTTAATTTATTACAGAATTATTCTAGTTTAAAGCTAAGATTTGTATCTAAAAACTTAAGAACTATAAAAAATAGAATAATTGCATCTTATAAAGGAAAAGAATTTTATGACGGAGATAGAAATAATGGCTATGGTGGTTATAAATATGACGGAAGGTGGACAAAAGTAGCTTCTGATATTTTTAGAATTTACAAGTTAAATAATAAAGCGAAAATTCTTCAAATTGGTTCTGACAAAGGATTTCTTCTAAATGACATAAAATTAATAAAACCATTTAGCACTGTTAGAGGAGTAGAGAATTCAAATTATGCTATAAGCAAAACTTTACCAAGTGTAAAAAAATTTATTGTTAAATCTGATTTTATAAAACTACCTTTTAAAAATAATTATTTTGATTTTGTTATTGCAATAGGACCAATTTATTCACTTAACTTATCTGACGCTATAAAATGTTTGAAAGAAATAAAAAGAGTAGGAATGGGAAAAAGTTTTATCACCCTAGGTTCTTATGATACAATTACTGAGTTTAATCTTTTTAGATACTGGACATTATTAGGTTGCACTATTTTATCTAAGTCAGAGTGGATAGAGGTTTTAAAGCATTGCAAATATACCGGAGACTATATGTTTAATACCTCAAAAAGTTTAAATTTAAAAATAAAAAAATGACAAAAAATATTATCATTACTGGCGCCTCGCATGGCTTAGGGCATGATTTGGCTATTAATTTATCCAAAGATAATTGCAAATTATTCTTAACCGCAAGAAATTATTTAGAATTAAATAATCTTAAAAAAAAATGTAAATCTCCTAGTAGTCATAAAGTATATTCCACCGATTTAACTGACGTTAGTAATTGTGAAAAAATAATTAAAGAAGCTAATATTTTTTTTAAAAGAAAAATTGATGTTGTCATTCATGTAGCGGGTGGAGGTATGGGGTTAAAAAAATTTGATCCTGAATACAAAGATATGGTTAAAGTAATGAACTTAAATTTTTTTTCTTCTGTAGAAATTAATAGGTTGTTATTGCCTCAAATGATTATAAAAAAAAAAGGCAATATTGTTCACATTGGCTCTATTGCATCAAATGAGGCGGTAGGGTCTTTAACATATAACGTTGCCAAGGCTAGCGTGAGCGCCTATGTTAGATCTTTAGCATTTGAAATTTCAAAATATAATATAATTGTTACGGGCATTGCTCCAGGAGGGTTTATAGCCAGAAATAACGCCATGCACAGACTCAAAAAAGTTAATTTAGAAGCTTATAATAAATTTATCAAGAATAGGTTGCCAAGAAAAAAAATGGGTCTGACTAAAGAAATTATTCCAATTATTAAATTTTTATGCTCCAAAGATGCCGGAATGATGAGTGGCTGCCTAGTACCAATAGATGGAGCTGAAGGCAAAATCTATATTTAAGTGCAAGATAAAGCTGTAGGTATTTTATTAATAAGAAAAAAAGATCAAGCAGCCCTACTGCAGCTTAGAGATAATAAAAAAAGCATAACATACCCTAACAGATGGGGATCACCAGGTGGTCATGTTAATAAGGGAGAAAGCTATTTAGAGTGCGCCAAAAGAGAGCTGTTAGAAGAAACAGGTTATTTAAGTAAAAAACTTAAATATCTAAAAACATTTAATCAAAATTATAATAACCGGAGAATTAAAGTAAAAATTTTTTATGATTTTTTTGATAGTAGAAAAAAATTTTCTTGTTATGAAGGGAAAAAAATAAAATTTGTTAATAGAGAAAGAGCAGAAAAATATAAGGTTATAGATGTGGTTGTAGAATCGTGGGATTTGATATTAAAAAAACACTTAATTTGAAAAAATAAATGGTCTATCTTGATAGAATTATATCTTTATATAAAAAAAATAAGTTTATTTTTTTTAAAAAATTATTTTTAAAATTGTTAAGAATTATATTTTCTTTACCTTTATATCCATTTAGTTTTTTTATATTTATCTTAATATTGCTGATAAGTCCTTTTATTAAAATTAGAATTGCTGCTTTACCAACAACCAGAATAGGACATTTTGCCAAAAATGTTGATTTGTATTTATCTTATAAAAAATATTTTCAAAAAAAAAAAACTTTAGATATTTTTTTTCAAGAGAGGTTTATTTCAAATGAATATTTGTTTAAAATTTGGAAAAGAAATCTCCTAATAGGGAATAGATTAATTTTAACACAGGTCTATTTGATGATTTATTTTTTTCATGCAAATAACCATAAAATTATATTTATAGAAAGCGATAGAGATACGCTTAATATCCATGCTAATCCTAATATTGCACAGAATTTCAAATTTTCTTTTGAAGAAGAGAGGCGAGGCTATAAAATTTTAGAAAAGTTAGGATTTTCAAAAAATGATAAATTTGTATGTTTAATTGTGAGAGATGATAATTATTTAAAGACTATTCATCCTGATACGGATTGGTCATACCATGATTATAGAGATTCTGATGTAAAAAATTATTATTTAGCTGCCGAGAATTTAACAAAGAGAGGATACTATGTTTTGAGAATGGGAAGTATGAATAAAGAAAAATTAATTTCAAATAATAAAAAAATTATTGATTATTCTTTTTCAAAATTTAGATCTGATTTTATGGATATATTTCTTTCTTCAAAATGTAGCTTCACCATATCAAATGCTGTAGGCCTAGACGCTTTATCAAAATTATTTAGAAAGCCAATAGTTTGGGTTAATATTGTTCCAATTGCATGGTTATGTTCTTTTAATGTTAATTACATATATCTATTTAAAAAACATTTTTCTATTAACTTAAATAGAGAATTAAGTCTTAAAGAAATATTTGATCGTGGAGTGGCAGGAAATTTAAATGCAGAAACGTATAAAAAAAAAGGTATAGAATTAGTAGAAAATTCACCGCAAGAAATTTCTGATGCCGTATTAGAGTTGGATGATATGATAAATAACAAAAATTTTTATAATAAATATCAAGAAAGTAATAACAAATTATTCTGGGATATATATGAAAAAAAACTCATTGAGTATAATTTTAGAAATTTGCATGGTAAATTATTAGGCAGATATTCTTCTAAGTTTCTGAAAAATAATAAAAAATATTTAAGTTGATTTTAAGTTAATTAATATAATTTAATAAGTTTTAATAAAAAATAAAATTTTAATGCATTTATCATTTCATCATAAGCTTTTATATTTAATAGGTAAAATTTTTAATATAATTATTTTAGTTCCGCATCCTGATTCAATAGGTAATGCATCAGAGGAAATATATTTTGCTACACTTAAAGCCAGGAAAGAAAATAAAAAATTAGCAATAATTTTTGTTAAAAAAATACCTTTTTTTCTTGATCATCTTGGATTTTATGACATTAATTTTTTTAATCTTAAATCTAAATACTTTATATTTTTACACAATTCTTTTTTTCAGAAGTTTTGGGGTATAGTTTTTTCAATTTATTTTGTATTTTCTAGAATAATCCATTCTTTTTTAACAAAATTTTTTGATATAAAAAAATCAGGATATTATTGGAGACCTATGGCTGGTAATGACACTTTATGGCGGCCAGATTCTAATTTATTAAAATTCGATATAGAGATATTTAAAAAACAAAAGTGGAATGAACAATTACAAAATTCTCTTGATATTGATCTTGCCGACAAAGTTAATTTTAAATGTAAAGAAATATTTAAAAGGCTTGGATACGATAAAAAAGAATTTGTATGTATTCACGCAAGAGATGGTGGATATAAAAAAGATTTTTTCACTAATTCTTTAAACGTAAATATTGAGAATTATGTAAGCTCAATAGAAAAAATTTGCAAAAACGGGATTAATGTTTTTAGGCTTGGTGATCCTAGTATGATCAGGTTACCGAGGATAGATAACTCTATTGATTATCCTTTCGTCGACTACAAATCACCAGAAATGGATATTTATTTGATAAAAAATTGCAAATTTATAATTTGTATGGGATCCGGACCTTTTACAACCGCTAAATATTTATTTCAAAAAAAAATGTTATTTGTAAACCATGCGCAATTTCTAATTGATATGCCCTTTAATAAAGACAGCTTAACAATTTTCAAACAACCATTTTCAAAATCAAAACAAAGGTATCTATCCCTAAAAGAATTGTTGTTAAGTTATAAAGATTTATCAAATAAATCGTGGATCAGTGAAGATATAGAAATGAGAGAAAACAATGAACTGGAAATTTTAGATTCAACTATAGAAATGCTAAGTAATGATAAAAATAATTTACCAACGCCTTTGCAAGAAGAATTTAGAAAATATTATTTTAATGCTCTAAATTATTGGGTAAGTCATTTTAGGTTTAGTGATGAATCCGAACTAGAAAATTGTAATGAATGGTATCGACAAAGCGTAAATATGTTTTATTGGAATGGACAAATTTCAAATATTTTTCTTCAAAAAAATTGGAATGAGAATTCTAGAAATATTTTAAAATGATTTTAAATATTATTAATCCATTATTTTTATTTAATTTTTTATTAATTTATTTATGCAAAATTTTAACGAAATATAGATTTTTTTATTTCCAGATTGTTATACTCAATATTTATACTATTTGTTTCAAAGGAAGAGATAGTAAACTAATTATGTTGTTAGCTAACTCCTATAGCCAACAAAGAGACGTAAAAAATGAATACAATACTTTAAAAAAATTTTATCTATTAAACACAATTAAAAACAATGATGATATTGCTAGGATAGGCTATTTGTCAGTAATACGAAGTAATTTCCAATTTACTAAAAAGTTATTAATCGATAATAAAAATAATAAAATTTTATTTTTTTTCTTATTAGCAATATACAATTCAAGAAAGCCACCTTTTATAGATTATCATTCCTTTATTAAGGTTGCTGATTTATTTAAAAAAAAAAAATTTCCAATAGAAAACTATATCAAAGTTAGCTCAAATATTATTGGTTATAATAAAAAAACAATTATTAAAAACAGGGAAGTTTATTTAAGAAATTTTTTATTTGATGAAAAAAATAAAAAAAAAAATTGTTTTATACTCATTTCGTGTGATTTAGATTTTTTTAACATTTTTTCTGAACATTATGTTTCAAATTTTAGAAAATTAAATGATCAAATTATACATTTTCATATTGTTTCAAATAATTTAAAAAAAGAAATAATTAATAAATTTAATATATTAAATAATACTTATAAAAATTTAGGATTGTCGATCGAAAAAGAACAAAAAAAAAACAAAGTCTATATTACAATGTCTAGATTTTTAGTTTCAAGACAGCTGATGCGATATTACAAATCAGATGTATTTATTAATGATATTGATTTAACGCCATGTTATAATATGAATTTAATAATAAAAAAAATTACAACAAAAAAATATAATGTTGGATTTTATGATGAGGGTCAAAAGCTCCCCTGGACTAGATTTGCAGCTGGTGTTTGTTTTTTTAAATATCAGGATAAGCAGTCTTTAAAGTTTTTAAAAAAATTAACTAATTTTTATGATTATAAAATTAAATACAATAAACAACTTTTTTGGTCTGCAGATCAATTTGGTTTGGGATTGATACAAAATATAATGAATAATGAATTAAAAATTTTTAATTTCTATAATCATAGAAATATTTTAAATTTTAATAAAATTTTATATGTACCCCGTGTACTTGCGTTAAAAAAAATAAAAAGTAAATTTAAAAATAGAAAAATAGATGAATAAAATTTATTTTTTTTATTTTTTAAAAAAAATTACTCCCCCTTTTTTATTTAATTTTTTTTTAACATTTTTAATTAATTTAAATTTTTATTTTTTTTTAAATTGTAAAATATTCAAAAAAAATATTATTTTTAAAAATAAAGCAAACAAAAAAGTGGGATTTTTGCTTGCAACTGGTCCTAGTATAAAATATCAAAATTTAAAAAAACTAAAAAATTTCGACTGTTTTTCACTAAGTAGTTTTTTTTTTCATAAAGATCTTAAAATAATCAAGCCAAAATTTCATTTTTTAGCTCCTTATCATGACCCAATTTTAATCAATGATTGGATAAAATGGATTAAGCTTGCAGATAATTATTTGCCCAAAGAAACTAAAATAGTTTTGAGTATTAAGGATAAAAACAGAATTACTAAATTTAATTTATTAAGAAATAGAGAGATAATTTATTTATACTTTTCCTCTTTTATTAAGATTAAAAATACAATTGATATAACTAAGCCATTGCCGCCTTTGCACACCGGTCCTTTAATGGCTTTACCTTTCATGATTTACATGGGGTATAAAACAATTTATTTAGTTGGTTGTGATTCTGACAATTTAAAAAATTATGGAAAAAATATCCAAAATTTTTATAATCAAAAATTAGAAGTTAAACGAGGATCTAATAAACCGTGGAAGTTGGGCATCATTAAAGAGTTAGAGAATAATCTGCGCGTTTTTAATGAGTTCAATAATTATAAAATATTTTGTGAAAAAAATAATATAAAAATTATAAATTTGTCTAAAAATTCATGGTTAGATTTTTTTGACAAAAAAAATTTTAATAATATTATAAATTAAAGTGTCATTTAATAAAAAATATAGCGACATTTATAATAAAATTTATAAAAAGAAAAAGTATCCTAAAGAAGCAAAATACATTAGCTCAATCCTAAAAAAAAATAAAATTTTCCGCGGTGATATTCTTGAATTGGGATTAGGAACTGGAAATCACGCAAAATATTTAATAAAAAAAAAATACAACGTTACTGGCGTAGAAAAAAGTTCAAGCATGATTACTTTTGCTAAAAAAATACCTAAACTAAAATGTATATTGGGCGACGTTAGAAAAGTCAGACTCAAAAAAAAATATGATGCTGTAATATCTTTGTTTCACGTTATAAATTATATGCTAAGTCCGCCTGATCTTAATAATTTTTTTAAAACAGCAAATTTTCATTTAAACAGCAATGGACTATTAATTTTTGACACTTGGCATGATAGGTCAATTAAAATTCAGAAACTATCTGATTTTAAAGTTTTTAAAATTGATAACTATTTTATTAAAAGAATTTCAACCTCAAGAATTGTCAAAAACAAAACTATTGATATAAGATTTAAGTTTATTATCGAACTTAATAAGAAAATTATTAGTACTTTCTCTGAAAAACATTTAATAAGATATTTTTCTTTTAGAGAAATTATGTCTAATGCAAAAAAAAATAATTTTAAGTTAATTAGCAGGTTGGGCATGTTAAAGTTTTCCAATCCTTTAAAGAATGATAAAAATATATGCTTTGTTTTTAAGAAATTAAATTAATGAACAATATTAAAATACCTGTTAACGAACCTCTCCTTAATGGGAATGAAAGAAAGTATTTATTACGTTGCTTTGATGAAGGTTACATTTCATCAACTGGGAAGTATATAAATAAATTCGAATTAGAATTTGCAAAAAAAGTTAATCGCAAATATGCGATAGCAGTGAGTAATGGAACAGTTGCTTTACAATTAGCATTTGATTCTTTGAATATAAAAAAAAATGATGAAATTATACTTCCATCTTTTACAATAATATCTTGTATTCTTCCCATTATTAGAATCGGCGCAAAACCTATTTTAGTTGATAGTAATATTAACACTTGGAATATGGACGTTAATAAAATTGAACAATTGATTACAAAAAAGACGAAGGCAATTTTAGTGCCACATATCTATGGACTACCAGTGGATATGGATCCCTTGATTAAAATAGCAAAAAAATTTAAGCTTAAATTAATAGAAGATTCAGCAGAAGTTCTCGGACTTAAATACAAAAATCGTTTATGTGGAAGTTTTGGAGATATTTCTACATTTAGTTTTTA
>JACCDP011051699.1_pt1 | contig 14213 bp, 11 predicted proteins | sample 7445841 | NCBI WGS metagenome assembly JACCDP01 (sample SAMN15323441, study PRJNA562643) | freshwater metagenome | isolation source: river surface water | place: USA:Blue River Watershed | collected 2017-08-17
GATGGCGTAGACGCCGGGGGGGTTGGTCCGGAAGTGGGCGTCGATGACGATGCGGCCGCGCTCGTCGCGCTTGAGGCCGGCTTCCTGGGCGCCGAGGCCGGTCGTGTTGGCCTTGCGGCCGACGGCGACGAGGATCTTGTCGGCGGGGAACTCGAGGGCCTTGCCATCGCGTTCGGCGGTGAGGGCGGAGCCGGCGGCGCTCTTCTTCACGCCGGTGACCTTGGCGCCCAGCTCGAACTTGATGCCCTGCTTCTCGAAGGCGTTCTGCGCGGCCTTGGCCACGTCGGCGTCATAAGCCGGGCCGCCGATGGTCGGCAGCATCTCGACGACGGTGACCTGGGAGCCGAGGCGGGCCCATACGGAGCCGAGTTCGAGGCCGATGGCGCCGGCGCCGACGACGACCATCTTCTCCGGGACGGCCTTCAACGAGATGCCGTGGTCGGAGGAGATGACGGTCTCGCCGTCGAACTTCATGAAAGGCAGCTCGACCGGGACGGAGCCGGTGGCGATGAGGATGTTCTTGGTCTCGAGGGTGCGGTCGCCGGCGGTGGAACGCACGAGGACCTGGCCGGACTTCACGAGACGGCCGAGGCCGCGGACGACCTCGACGTTCCGCTTTTTGAGCAGCGCGCCGACGCCCATGTTGAGCTGGGCGACGACCTTGTCCTTGTTGGCGAGCATCGCGGCGACGTCGAAGGTGATCTTCTCGGCGCCGACGAGGCCGTGCTTCTTGCCGTGCAGCGCGTGCTGGTAGACTTCGGTGGAGTGGAGGAGGGCCTTGGAGGGGATGCAGCCCACGTTGAGGCAGGTGCCGCCGAGGGAGTTGTCTTTTTCCACGAGGGCCACCTTGAGGCCGAGCTGGCCGGCCTTGATGGCGGCCACATAGCCACCGGGGCCGGAGCCGATTACGACGAGATCGAATTGAGACATTGCGGTAGGAAAGGGAGGGTTGGAGGAATCAGACGCCGAACAGCAGGCGCTGCGGGTCTTCGATGTACTGGCGCACCTTGACGAGGAACGTCACGGCTTCCTTGCCGTCGATGAGGCGATGGTCGTAGGAGAGCGCGAGGTACATGATCGGGCGGATCACGACCTGGCCGTTCTCGGCGACCGGCCGTTCGACGATGTTGTGGAGGCCCATGATGGCGGCCTGCGGATGGTTGAGGATCGGCGTCGAGAGCATCGAGCCGTAGATGCCGCCGTTGGAGATCGTGAAGACGCCGCCTTGGAGTTCGGGGAGCTGGATCTTGCCGTCGCGGGCGCGCTTGCCGAAGTCGCCGATGGCCTTCTCGATGCCCGCGAAGTTGAGCTGGTCGCAGTCGCGGACGACCGGGACCATCAGGCCCTTGTCGGTGCCGACGGCCACGCCGATGTCGAAGAAGTTGTTCTCGATGATGTCCTCGCCGTCGAGCTGCGCGTTGATCGCCGGGACTTCCTTCATCGCCTGCACGGCGGCCTTCACGAAGAAGGACATGAAGCCCAGCTTGACCCCGTATTTCTTGAGGAATTCTTCGCCGTGACGTTTGCGGAGCTCCATGACCGGGGCCATGTTGACCTCGTTGAAGGTCGTGAGCATCGCGGTCTCGGTCTTCGCCTGGACGAGGCGTTCGGCGATCTTGCGTCGCAGCGGGGACATGCGCTTGCGCGACGTGCGGCCGTCGCGGGAAGGGATGGAGACCGGCGCGGCCGGAGCGGAGGGAGCGGCCGCCGGCGCTGCGGCAGGAGCCACGGCGCGGATCGGAGCCTGTCCGGAGAGCGCGGCGAGCATGTCGCCCTTGGTCACGCGGCCGGCTTTGCCGCTGCCTTCGATGGCGGCGGGATCCAGTCCGGTTTCGGCGGAGAGCCGACGGACGGCGGGAGAGACTTCGGCGGCGGCGCCGGATTTCGCGGCGACAGGCGCGGCCTTAGGCGCAGGCGCGGCAGCGGCGGCCGAGGCCGGCGCTGCCTTGGCGGCCGGAGCTGCGACCGGGGCGGGGGCGGAAGGAGCGTTGCCGGCGGCGCCGGCTTCGATCGAAGCGACGACCTGTCCCACCAGGACTTCGGTGCCGGCTTGGACGGCGATGGTGATCTTGCCGTCGACTTCGGCGGTGCCTTCGGAGGTCACCTTGTCGGTCTCGTAGGAAAACAGGGCTTGGCCCTTGCGGACAGCGTCGCCGCTCTTGACCAGCCAGGCGGCCAGGAGGCCCCCGGTGATGGATTCGCCCATGGGAGGGATTTTGACTTCGACGGCCATGAAATTAGGTAGGTTCAACCTTGGAACCCATTCCGCCCCGTTTCAACGGGGAAATGACCCTTTAAACGACCTTAGATGGGCGTTTAGGGGGTAGTAGGTGGTGTTCCCAGCCCAAGAAATCCCGCTACTGTCCGGTATTAGGCGCCGAAGGCCTGCTTAACCATGTCCGCCTGCTCGATCTTGTGGACCGCCAGGGAGCCGACCGCCGGGGAAGCGGCGGCATCGCGACCGGCATAGATTGGGCGAAGGCCGAGGGTCGATTCGACCAGTTCGGCGGCGAAAGACCAGCCACCCATGTTCTTTGGCTCGTCCTGGACCCAGACGACCTTCTTCGGCGAACCGAGGGAAGCGTGGATCTTGGCGAGGCTTTCGGCGTCGAACGGATAGAACTGCTCGATGCGGACGATGCTCGTCGTGGTATCCTTGCGGGCGGCGCGTTCGGCATCGAGCTCGAAGAAGACCTTGCCGGAGCAGAGGATGAGGCGCTCGGTCTTGGCGGCTGGCGACGGGTCGGCGAGAATCGCCTGGAAGGATCCCTTGGTGAGCTCGGCGAGGGTGCTGACGCAGGCCTTGTGGCGGAGCAGGCTCTTGGGCGTCATCACGATGAGCGGCTTGCGGTGTTCGGACTTCACCTGGCGACGGAGCGCGTGGAAGAGCTGGGCCGGGGTCGACGGCTGCACGACCTGCAGGTTGTGTTCGGCGCAGAGCTGAAGGAAGCGTTCGAGGCGGGCGGAGGAGTGCTCAGGGCCCTGGCCTTCGTAGCCGTGAGGCAGCAGCATGACGAGGCCGCTGGTCTGACCCCACTTCGATTCCGCCGAGGCGATGAACTGGTCGATCATGATCTGCGCGCCGTTGGCGAAGTCGCCGAACTGGGCTTCCCAGATGACGAGCGAATCCGGGGCCTCGAGCGAGTAGCCGTAGTCGAAGCCGAGGATGGCGTACTCCGACAGCGAGGAGTTCACGAGTTCGATCTCGGCGCCGGCGATGGAGCCCAGCGGGCAGTACTCGGCGTCGTTGGAGGGATCGTGCAGCACCGCGTGGCGATGCGAGAAGGTGCCGCGTTCGCAGTCCTGGCCGGAGATGCGGACCGGGTAGCCTTCGGCGAGCAGGGAAGCGAAGGCGAGGCCTTCGCCGAGGCTCCAGTCGATGTTGGCGCCGGACTTGTAGGCCTCGGCCTTGGCGTCGAGGAGGCGCTTGATCTTCGGGTTGGGCGAGAAGTCCGGGGGCATCTGCCACAGGACCGGGGCGACCTTGTCGAGCAGTTCCTGCGGGACGGTCGTGTCCACCTTGTGGTCGTAAGGGGACTTGAAAGGCCGGACGCCGACGGGGTTCTTCTTCCGTTCTTCGACCTCGACCGCCAGCGCGGCCTGGGCGCGTTCCTGGGCGGCGTTGAGGAGGATGTCGAACTCGGTGCGCAGGGCGATGAGCTCGCCGTCGGGCGCGGAGCCGGACTCGGTGAGGCGCGCGGCGTAAAGCTCGGCGACGGACGGATGGGCGGAGATCTCCTTGTACAGCACGGGCTGCGTGAACGCGGGTTCGTCGGTCTCGTTGTGGCCGTAACGACGGTAGCAGACGATGTCGACGACGGCGTCGGCGCCGAACTTCTGGCGATACTCCAGGGCGATCTCGGTCGCGAGGATCACGGCATCCGGGTCGTCGCCGTTGGCGTGGAAGATCGGGGACTCGGTGAACTTCGCGATCTCGGTGCAATGACGTCCGCTGCGCGATTCGTCCGGGTTGGTGGTGAAGCCGACCTGGTTGTTGCTGACGATGTGGAGCGTGCCGCCGACGGAGTAGCCCTTGAGCGCGGCGAGGTTCAGCGTCTCCATGACGATACCTTGGCCGGCGAAGGCCGCGTCGCCGTGCAGGAGGATCGGCAGCGCCTTGGAGCGGTCGGTGCCGCCTTGCAGGTCGACGAGCGCGCGGGTGCGGCCGAGCACGACCGGGTTGACGGCCTCGAGGTGGCTGGGGTTGTAGGCCAGCGTGATGCTGACTTCCTTGCCGTCGACGACGCGGGCGCCCGCGTAGCCGAGGTGGTATTTGACGTCGCCGTCGCCGTGCGTGGTGTCGGGGATATGGTTCTCGGAGAAGGCGCCGAAAAGGGCTTCCGCCTTCTTGCCGCAGATGTTGACGAGGACGTTGAGACGGCCGCGGTGGGCCATGCCGATGACGAGGTCGGTGACGCCGAGGCCCGGGGCGCGGTGGATCACCTGGTCGAGGGCGGAGAGCATGACTTCGCCGCCTTCGACGGAGAAGCGCTTGGCGCCGACGAACGTCTTATGGAGGAAACGTTCGAACTGCTCGGCCTGGACGATCGAGCGCAGGAAGCGGCGACGGGCGGCCGCATCGTAGGCCGGACGGAGACCGCAGGATTCGACGCGCTCCTGCAGCCAGCGACGACGCTCGCCGTCCTGGATGTGGGTGAACTCGACGCCGATAGGGGAGCAGTAGGTCGACTTCAGTTTCGCGACGATCTCGGCGAGGGGCAGCATCTTGCCGCCGAGGAAGTCTCCGGTATGGAAGACGCGGTCAGCCGGGATGCCGTCGAGCCCGAGGGCCTTGTCGGTCAGTTCGAAATGGGGCGTCGGCTCGGCGAGGGGATTGATGCGGGCCTGCAGATGACCGATGGTCCGGTAGGCGTTGATGGCGGCCAGGACCTTCCACTGGGCGGCGGCGTCGACTCCGCCGGCGACGGCGGCGCCTTTGGCGGGCTTGGGCGGTAGGCTCAGGCCGAGCTCGAAGCCCTCGAAGAAGGCGCGCCATTCGGCGTCCACGGATGCGGGGTCCTTGGACCACTGTTCGTGATAAGAGGATACGAGGTCCGCGTTCCAGCGGGTTCCGACGCTAAGATGTTTCATTTCTTTGCCTGTAAAAGGGACGTAAATCCTAGACGCTCGGACCGATGCATCACAAGCCCAGACCCTCCCCGGACTTGATTGAAAGCGCCCTTAAATTGGCACAGTTTGGGTATTGTAAGGCCAAAAGCGGGCAGGTTTAATTCGGTTCCGTCGATGTCTTCCCCGCGTCCGGCCAATCGCTCCTACTCCACGGAAGCCCTGGAGAGGTGGTTTGTGTCCCTTCCGGACGACTGGGAGTCGGCTTTCAAGAAAGCCGACCTCGTCGAGGGTCGCAGGCTCTACACCGAGGGTCTGGTCAGGCAGATCGAGCTCAAGCCTGAGAACGCCGAAGCCGTCACGCGCACGGAGACCCAGACGGTCCGCGCGGTCATCGAGATCAACGGCGACAAGCTGGAGTGGCGCACTTCGCTGCCGGAAGAAGAGAACGGGGCGCCTTTCGCCGTCGCCTCCATCTATGAGATCGAGGAACTGGTCGCCGACGAACTGCCGGCGGTCGACGATTCGGTCGCCGCGACCGCACCCGAGCTGCCCAAGGAGCCCGAACGCAAGGACGCGGGCGCCCGGACCGCGCTGAAGCTCCAGGTTTCCTTCGAGCTGACGTCCGACGGCCTGAAGATCTCCGCGGCTTGGACGGGGCGGGGCGGTCATGCCTGGAACTGCTTCGGTCCCGGGGCGATCCCCGGCGACGAACTTTCCGACGAGCAGCGCCAGACCCTGTTCCGTTTCAACACCGTCGCCCACCGCGCGGGGTTCGTCTACAGCAAGCCGACCGGCGCCTGGGCGCTCGACAACATCGGCCGCATCGAGCGTTTCGTGCGCGAGGAGCTCAACGAGTGGCGCAAGCGCTTCAAGCTGATCGGCGAGGAGGCGCTCAACATCTTCCGCAACGAACAGCTGCAGGTCGCCGTCGACGCCGAGGCCGAATCAGCGGCCGACGGCAAATCCTTCCGGCTCAACTGGCGCCTCAAGGCCGGCGGCCATCGCCTGCTCGCCGACGAACAGAAACTCCTGCTGAAGGCCGGCGGTCGTCCCGTCATCCTGCCCGGCAAGGGCGTCGTCGCCTACAACGCGGCGGTCGCCGATTTCTCCGAGGACTGGCGCGCCAAGGATGGCGAGGTGCCCCGCTACCTGCTGCTTTCGCTCTTCGACCATGCCGCGGTCGGCGCGCTGAAGCTCAACGACGACCTCAAGGCCTGGAAGGACAAGCTCCTGCAGGAGCCGACCCCGCCCGATAACCTGCCCGCGCACCTGCGTCCTTATCAGGCCAAGGGCGTGGCTTGGCTGGGACGTCTCTGCGAGCTCGGCGCCCACCCGCTGCTGGCCGACGAGATGGGCCTAGGCAAGACCGTCCAGGTGCTGGCGTTGCTCGCTTCGCGTCCCGCCGGCGAGCGCTCCATCATCGTCTGTCCCGCCAGCGTCATCCCGGTGTGGCTCGGCGAGATCAAGCGCTTCCATCCGGAGATGAGCGCCGGGGCCGCGGTGCTCACCGCCGACGACGACTTCGTCAAGAACCCGGGCGCCAAGCTGTGGATCTCGAGCTACACCCAGCTCCGGCGCCATGCCGACCTCCTCGCCAAGACCCGCTTCGGCTATGCGGTTCTCGACGAAGCCCAGGCCATCAAGAACCCCGAGTCCAAGACGACCCAGACCTGCATCTCGCTGCAGGCCGACCATCGTATCGCGATCACCGGCACGCCGCTGGAGAACCGCCCGACCGACCTCTGGACGATCTTCCGCTTCCTGATGCCGGGACTGCTCGGCAAGCGCGCCAACTTCGAACGCCTGATGCTGCGCGACGCCTCCGTCGCCCTGGGCAAGGTCCGCCGGCAGGTCTCGCCGTTCATCCTCCGTCGTCTCAAGCGTCATGTCGCCGCCGACATCCCGCCGAAGATGGAGGTCGTCCTGCCTTGCCCGCTCACCCACGAGCAGCGTTCGCTCTATCAGCACCTCACCCAGGGCAGCGGCCTTTCGGGCGAACTGGCCTCGCTGCTGTCCAAGGACGCCACCTCGGTCCTCACCTTGCTCATGCGTCTGCGGCAGGTCTGTTGCGACCCCGGCCTCCTGCCGGACAATTCGAACTGTCCGTCGGCCCATTCCGGCAAGGTCACGCTGCTGGTGTCCAAGCTGGCCGAAATCGCCGCCAACGGTTCCAAGGCCGTCGTCTTCTCGCAGTTCGTCTCGCTCATCGAGCGCGTCAAGGCCGCGCTCGCCCGCGACCTGCCGTCGCTGCCGATCTACGAGCTGACGGGCGAGACCAAGGACCGCTCCGCCCCCGTCGAGCAGTTCAAGGAGACCAAGGGTCCGGCGCTCTTCCTCGCTTCGCTCAAGGCCGGCGGCACGGGGATCACGCTCAACACCGCCGAATACGTCTTCCTCATGGACCCCTGGTGGAATCCCGCCGTCGAGGCCCAGGCCGTCGACCGCGTCCACCGCATCGGCCAGAAGAACCCCGTGCTCATCTATCGCATGATCGCGCCGGGCACGGTCGAAGAACGCATCGAGGAGCTCAAGCAGGAGAAGCGCGAGCTGTTCTCGACCGTCGTGGGCGACATCCCCGACATGACCGACTGGACGCGCCACTTCTCGTCGTTGGACGCGCTCATCCGCCTCAGCGATTCCCCGGCCGCCGCGGCTTCCGCGGAGACGGCGCCGGAACGGGACGCCGAAGGCTGATCACTTCGCGATCAGGTCGTATTCCTCGGCGCCCGTCACGGTCACTTCGGCGAACTGCCCGATGGGCAGCTTCTTCGGGACCTTGACGATGCCGTCGATCTCCATGGCGTCGCCGACGCTGCGGGCGACCCCGGGGCTCTCGACGAGCACGCGGAGCTTGCGACCCACGAAGGCCTCGCCGCGCTGCTTGGAAAGACGCTGGAGCAGGAGCATGGCGCGGGCGTGACGGTCGGCCTTCACCTCGTCGGAGAGATGGCCTTCCATCTTGGCGCCCTTGGTGCCTTCTTCCTTGGAATACTTGAACACGCCGACGCGGTCGAACTTGGTCTCCTCGAGGAAGGCCAGGAGCTCGGTGAAGTCTTCCTCGGTCTCGCCGGGGAAGCCCACGATGAAGGTGGTGCGGATGACGAGCTCGGGGATGCCGGCGCGCATGCGCTTGATGAGGTCGCGGATGTAGGCGCCGTCGGTCTCGCGTTGCATCGCGCCGAGCATCTTGTCGGAGACGTGCTGGAGCGGGATGTCGACGTAACGGACGACGTGCCTCGACCGGCCGATGGTCTCGATCAGCTCGTCGCTCCAGTGGGCCGGGTGCGTGTAGAGGAGGCGGATCCAGAAATCACCTTCGATCTGGTCGAGCTCGCGGAGGAGGGAGGCCAGCGATTCGCCCTTGGAGGAGTCGACCTTGCTGCGCGGGTTCGGGCGCGCGTCGGTCCAGCGGTCCATGCCGAAGTAGGTCGTGTCCTGGGAGATGAGGTTGATCTCCTTCACGCCTTCGGCGACGAGCTGGCGGGCTTCCTTCGCCACGGACTCGACCGTGCGGCTGCGATGGCGGCCGCGGATACGCGGGATGATGCAGAACGTGCAGGGGTGGTTGCAGCCTTCGGCGATCTTGATGTAGGCCGAATGACGCGGGGTGAGGCGGAAGCGCGGGGTATCGAAGTCCGGGATGTAGGTCGTGGTCTTGGCCAGGAACTCCGTCATGCCGGCTTCGCCGCCCATGACCTTATGGATGACCGGGACGATGTTGGTGACCTGGTCGAGGCCGATGAAGGCGTCGACCTTCGGCAGCTCGACGCGGCCCTTGGCGCCTTCGACGACCGGCAGGGCGCCCTGGTAGCGCTGGGACATGCAGCCGGCGACGATGAGCTTCTGGCCCTTCTTGCGGGCGGTGGCCTTGCCGTCGCTCATCTCGTAGATCGCCTCGAGGGCCTCGTGCTTCGAGGCGTCGATGAACGAGCAGGTGTTGACGATGACCACGTCGGCCTCGGCGGCGTCGGGAGTCATGGACATGCCGGCCTTGGCGAGGTGGCCGATCATGATCTCGGAATCGATCAGGTTCTTGGCGCAGCCAAGGGAGACGAGGCCTACTTTTACGGACATGCCGGGATAAGGAGCAGAGACGGGACGGAAAGCAACCCCAGGCGTCAGAGAGTCAGCCAGGCCTCGGCCGGGATGGCTTCGGGACGAGCCAGGCTGGTCAGACCGAAGCGCGGCAGGTCCGCCAGCCAGGCGGCGACGTCGGCCGCGCCTGGGAACAGTTTCTTCGCGGCCGAGCCGACCTGCTTGCGTCGCTGGGTGAAAAGCATGCGGGCGACCTCGCGGGCGCGGGGGGACAGGCGGCGTGCGTCCGGGCGGCGGCGGAGGACGAGCAGGCAGGAATCGACCTTCGGCGGCGGGTTGAACGATTGCGCAGGTACCGGGTGCACCTTGATCTTCTCGAAGGCGAGGTGTACCTGGGCGGTGACGGCGGACCAATGGCCGGTTCCGACTTCGGCGGTGAGCCGTTCGGCGGCTTCGCGTTGGAGCATCAGCACCATCATCGAGGGGTGCGGTCCCGCGCAGATCGCGTCCATCCAGGGCGTCGAGATCGCGTAGGGCAGGTTGGCGACGACCTTGAAAGATCCGTCGGTCGGCTCGACCAGGCCGGCGCGAGGGAAGTCGACGGCGTCGCCTTCCTTGAGGTGGAACGTCTGCGGGAAGCGCGGGAGCAGCGACTCCGTCAGGTGGAAGTGCATCGTCCGGTCGGCTTCGACCGCGTAGAGATCGACGCCGGCGCAGAGCAGCGTGCGGGTAAGCGTGCCGAGGCCGGGGCCGACCTCGACGACCGTGTCGCCGGCCTTGACCTCGCCGAGCTCGAGCGACTTGCGGACGATGTTGCCGTCGATGAGGAAGTTCTGGCCGAGCCACTTCTTCGGCATGTGCGAGAGTCGGGCCAGCAGGTCCCGGGTCTCGTTCGGCGAAAGCGGGCCGTCGTTCATGCGTTTTGCAACGCCTTCATCAGCGCGGCGGGATCCTGCTCGCGCATCAGGGATTCGCCGACCAGCAGGGCATGCGCCCCGGCGGCCCGCATGCGGGCGGCGTCCTCGGCGGTCTTGATGCCGCTTTCGGCGACCTTGAGGACGGACTTAGGCATGTGCGGGATCACCCGTTCGGCGAAGGACAGGTCGATCTGGAAGGTGGAAAGGTTGCGGTTGTTCACGCCGACCATGTCGGGGTCGTGACGCAAGGCGCGCTCGAGCTCGGCTTCGTCATGGACCTCGAAGAGCGTGTCGAGGCCGGCGAGCTTGGCCGCGCGGTGGATCGGCCGGATCTCCTCGTCGGTGAGGCCGCGCACGATGATCAGGATGCAGCGGGCGCCGGCTTGGGCGGCTTCGAGGACCTGGTAAGGGTGCACCATGAAGTCCTTGCGGATGCAGGGCAGGGGACGTTTCCAGCTGGGCTGGTCCTGCACGACCTGGACCAGGTCCTTGAGTTCGCCTTTGAAGTACTTCGTTTCCGTGAGGACCGAGAGGCAGTCGGCCCCGGCCGCGGCATACAGGCGGGCCTGGGTGACGGCGTCGACGCCTTCGCGGATCTGGCCGACGCTGGGCGAGGCGCGCTTGACCTCGGCGATGACCGTCAGGCGGCCGGGCACGTGCAAGGACTCGCGGAAGCCGGGCGTCGCGTGCTTGCCGGCGAAGGCCGCCAGTTCGGCGTCCGTGACCGCGCGGGCGAACGGGGCGACTTCCCGGCGCTTGGCGTCCATGATTTCGGTCAGCTTGTCCACTGGCCCTTAAGCAACCGCTCCCCGGGCTTCTGGCAATCGTTTTGACTCCCTTCCTTCCTGCCTTCTGCATCGGGTCATGCCCGGCATCGACCTCCTGCTCGCGACCACCGCCCGTCTCCGTGCTCCCGATGGTTGTCCCTGGGACCGCGAGCAGACGCATCGCACGATCTGCGACTGCCTGGTCGAGGAAGTCGCCGAACTGGTCCAGGCCATCGACCGCGATGACGTCGAGAACCTGCGCGAGGAACTCGGCGACCTGCTGTTCCATGTCGCCATGCATGCGCAGATGGCCGCCGAGGCCGGCAAGTTCACCTTCGACGACGTGGCCCGCGAGGTGAACGAAAAGATGGTCCGCCGTCACCCGCACGTGTTCGGCGACGGCGCCAAGCTCGGTTCGGCCGACGCCGTCGTCACGCAGTGGGAGCAGATCAAGCTGAAGGAGAAGGGCGCCAAGAAGCCGACGGTCTTCAAGGAGCTGCCGCCTTCCCTCAACGCCATCCTCACCGCCCGCGAAGTCTGGAAGCAGGTCCGCAAGAAGCAGCTCGATGCCGGCGCGACGGTCGACGTCGCCCAGGTCGACGCGCAGGCCAAGGATCTGACCGAGGAAGAGGCCGGGCGCCGGCTCTTCGAACTCATCGCCGCCTGCCGGGATGCCGGCATCGACCCGGATTCGGCGTTGCGTCGCCGGACCGCCCAGGTCGTGAGCGAGGCCGAACGTCGCGCCGCCCAAGGCTGAGCATGGAGCAGGACGACCAGCCCATCATCGTGCACGTCGGCGGAAGCCCCGTCACGGTATGGCCGCGGGTCTCCGCGCGCACGACGCGCGTGCGTCTCTCGGTGAAGCCCGGCCCGAAGGTCATCCTGACCTATCCGCCCCATGCGTCGCATGCGTCCGCGTCGGCCTTCCTGCGCGATAATCTCCCTTGGCTGGAGCGCGTCCTCGCCAAGGCTCGGACCGTCCAGCCTTCGCTCACGTCGCACCTGCGCAAGTTCCCTTGGGTGACCTTGGACGACCGGCTGCTCGCGATCGAGATGGAGCAGGGGACGCGCGGCGCGATCCGTATCTCCAAGACCGAGGACAAGGTCAGCCTCGTGATGCCGTCGGCCGATCCGGAGACGGGCGCGGTCCGCGTGGTACGCCGCCTGGCGGAGACCGGGCTCTCCTTGGCGGTCGATCGGCTCAGCACGAAGGTCGGCGTGACGGTCGAGCAGGTCAGCGTGCGCGACCAGACCACCCGCTGGGGGTCCTGTTCCTCGACCGGGACGCTTTCCCTCAATTGGCGCCTGGTCCTGCTGCCGCCGATGCTGCACGACCACGTCATCCTCCATGAGCTTTCGCACCGCCGGCACATGGACCATTCCGACCGCTTCTGGAACCAGCTCGCCGCCTGGGATCCCGACTGGAAGAAGCACGACCGCGAACTGACCAAGCGATGGAACGTCATCATGGACCTCGGACGATGAGCACGCGCGAAGTCGGGCAGTCGCCGGATGAGGTCTTCGACGTGGTGGACGCGCATGACGTCGTCGTCGGGCGCGAGTTCCGCCGGGAGATCCATCGCCGCGGCCTGCTGCATCGCGCCATCCATATCTTCTGGCTGCGGACCGACGGGCAGCTCTGCCTGCAACGTCGATCCTACGCCAAGGACAACTGTCCCGGGCTGCTGAGCTCTTCCTGCGCAGGGCATGTGGACTCCGGCGAGGATTACCTCGGCGCGGCGGTCCGCGAGCTGCACGAGGAACTCGGGGTGGCGGTGCCGGCCGCGGCGCTGACGGAGGTCGATTACGCTCCGTGGCATCCCGACCTGGGCAACGAATTCGTCCGCTCCTATGTCCTGCGCGGAGACTACCCGACGAAGCTGGCGGCCTTCGAGGTCGACTCCTTGCTGTGGCGGACGCCGGCGGAGGTCGAAGCCTGGGCGCTGGCCCAGCCTGACATCTTCGCCACCCCGGTCGCTCATCTGTTCCGTCGGTCGGGAGTCCGGAAGGCTCTGGGGTTGCCGGCGTAATTGTTTGAATAGCCGGCCCGGAGGTGCGATAGAGAGGCGTGTCCGCAGCGCCCCGAGAACATTCCGACGACCCCGCGGTGGTGCCTTGGTATCATTGGGTCTGGGTCGTGCCCGTGGCCTTGTTCCTCCGTCTCTGGCTCGCGACCTTGCGTTTCCGATGCAACGTCGATCGCATCGACGACTCCGCGGGGCCGACCGTGCTGCTGCTGTGGCATGACAAGCTCTTCGTGTCGTCCTGGATCGCGAACCGTTATTTCGACCGGCCGGTGACGGCGCTGATCAGCACCAGCAAGGACGGCGCCTGGCTCGTCGCCTTCTTCAAGTTCATGGGCATCACCGCGGTACGCGGTTCGTCGAACCGCCGTGGCGCCGCCGCCCTCATCACCCTGACCCGTTCCATGCGCGGTGGCAGCCATGCGGGCATCACCCCGGACGGACCCAAAGGTCCGGCGTTGGAGTTCAAGTCCGGCGCGGTTTCCTTGGCGCGCCTGACCAAGTGTCCTTTCGTCATCATGGGCATCCGCTATCACGCCTGCTGGCGCATGCGGAGCTGGGATCGTTTCGCGTTGCCGGTGCCTTTCTCGAAGGTCGAGGTCGCCTTGCTCCGCGAGCCGACGCCGGCAGAAGGTGAGTCGGACGAACAGATCGTCGCACGTCTGCAGGCCAGGTTGAACGAGACTTCGACCGGGCCGGCCTGAAGGCCTAGGCTTTGCCGAGCAGTTTCTCGGCGTACTTCGCCAGCAGGTCGGACTCCAGGTTGACGCGGTCGCCGGCCTTGCGGCGGGAGAGGTTGGTCACTTCCAAGGTGTGAGGGATGATCCAGATACGGAAGCCGCCCGGGATGAGGTCGGCGACCGTGAGGGACATGCCATCGACGGCGACGCAGCCTTTGCGGACGACATGGCGGAGGAAGGTTTCCGGCGCCTTGATGTCCAAGCGCCAGTCGGCGCCATCCTGTCCGAAGAAGGCGACTTCGCCGCAGCCGTCGATATGTCCCGTCACGAAGTGACCGCCCATGCGGTCGGTGGGGAGGAGGCTGGGCTCGAGGTTGACGACCGATCCGGGGGTCAGGTCGCCGAGGTTGGTGAGCCGGAGGGTTTCGGTCAGCAGGTCGAAGGAGGCCTGGTCGCCCTGGGGGTCGACCACGGTCAGGCAGCATCCGTTCGTCGCGATGCTGTCGCCAGGCTTGGCCGAGGCGAGCAGGGGGTGGGCGAGGGTGAGGCGAGCTCCGTCCTTTTCCCGGGGAGTGACCGCGATGACCTTGCCGGCGCCTTGGACTAACCCTGTGAACATCGGGAAATAAAAAGGGGCCTTGGCAGGCCCCTCAGGTGTCAGTTCTGCTTGCCGTCTTGGGCTCGCTTGGCGCGCTCTTCGGCCTCGATCTTGGCGCGGAC
>JACCDP010841363.1_pt1 | contig 14212 bp, 13 predicted proteins | sample 7445841 | NCBI WGS metagenome assembly JACCDP01 (sample SAMN15323441, study PRJNA562643) | freshwater metagenome | isolation source: river surface water | place: USA:Blue River Watershed | collected 2017-08-17
CCGACAGTGCCGCTTGCGCGAGGCGTGCTGACCATACGCCATTGACTATTAACGCACCAGCAGGATCGTCAGCGCAACTAGGAGCGTTCATACCGGCCGTATGTATTACACAGTCTTGTCTGGCGCAGACTTCCTTTAGTCGGTTGCTATCATTCCAGTCGATTTCAATTATATTTGCTTGAGGCAACCATTCACACGTATTGCTGCGCAACTTGGATACGCCGAGAGTGACATGGAATCCTTCCCCCGCAAGGTATTTTGCTAATCGACCGCCTAAGTAACCATATCCACCAGTAATTAGGGCTCGCATAGGCTTTCTACCTCGACCACACCCTCCAGGGTGCTCCCTCGAGCCACAGCTTCTCTAGTAGCTCATGATCTCTCTTCGTGTCCATACAGTGCCAGAATCCGTGATGCTTATACGCCATAAGCTGCCCTGACTGAGCCGCTCTTTCCATTGGCTGTCTCTCCAACAGTGTCTCGTCGCCATCGATCCAATCAAGAAATGATGGCTCTATTACGAAGAAGCCACCATTGATCCATCCCTCGTGCAGTTGGGGTTTCTCTTTGAAGCTCTTCACTGTATTCTCGGCGATTTCAAGCTCACCAAATCGTGCTGCGGGTCTTACCGCCGTAACGGTAACTAGCTTTCTATGATCTCTATGAAAGTTAACCAAGGAACCAATATCAATGTTGGCAACACCATCCCCGTAGGTAAGCAAAAATGGCGCGTCCCCAACAAAGCTTCGTAGCCGTTTCAGACGTCCGCCGGTCATCGTATGTTCCCCTGTGTTGATCAAGGTAACGCGCCAATCGACAGGATCGAGGTGTAGCGGCGTTATGCTTCCCTTGGCCAAGTCAACCGTAATATCTGCGTTCAGCGATCGATAATTCAGGAAGAACTCTTTGATCACTTCAGACTTATATCCGAGTGCAACATAAAAATCATTAAAGCCGAAGTGAGCATAACTTTTCATTATGTGCCAAAGTATGGGCCGACCCCCTATCGGAATCATCGGCTTAGGAAGCTGATGTGTATGCTCAGAAATCCTTGTACCTAAACCGCCTGCGAGGAGAACGACTTTCATACGTTAATTCCATGAATATTGAAAGTGAGATACGTCTAATCGCTCAACTTCACTCGGATCGTGCTTAATATTTGCTATATTAAGCACTAGACTTCTTGGCGCGCCAATCCCACGAAATGCAAACCAAAGTCCGGGCTGAATCGTAAGCCGCGCATACCGTGACTCTCCAATGTCTTCGTGAATAAAATAGCGAGAACCGTCTGTATTGGCATCGCAAAAGACGAATCGGACATCTCCTACCGGCACCACAATATTCATGGCCATTTTTGAGTGACGCTTCCATCCTTTTATAACACCATGATCCACCCATGAAAAATAAGCCTCACCGAAACCACTAAATCCTATAGAGTCTTCTTTGATCGCATGAAGGACATTTCCACCATAGGTAGGAATTTCAGCAAGTGGTGTTACTAAAACTTTAGCTTCGCTCATTGGGCCCACTTAATCCCCTTGCTAGCTGCAACATCTTCAAAATAATTTATCTGACTAATAGATAGACTTGACATATCTGAGGAATCCTCATAATAGCCCTTATACCAATCACATGTAATTCTCACAGCGTCTCTGAACTCTAATGTTGGAAACCATCCAAGCACTTTGTTAGCTTTGTCACAATTTAGTGACAATAAAGCCGACTCATGAGTATTTCCTTGAGTATTTTCGTCTACATTCCATCGTACCTTATTCCAATATCGACTCATCTCCCTGACTAAAGCAAGTACACTATAATTCTCATGCGGGGAAGGGCCAAAGTTAAATGACTCACCATGTAAGTCACTCCGATTCGACATTTCTGACGCCAGACTGAGATACCCGGACAATGGCTCAAGAACATGTTGCCAAGGTCGTGTAGAATTAGGATTGCGAAGATTTACTAACTGTTCATTCGACCACGCTTTTATACAATCCGGAACAATTCGATGCTCTGCCCAATCTCCGCCACCTATTACATTACCTGCCCGAACTGAAGCTATCCGTACCGGATATGCGCCATCACAAAAATAAGTTTTAACGTGCGAGGCAATTAGGAGCTCTGCTGCGGCTTTAGAGGCGCTATATGGGTCGATGCCACTGAGTCGGTCTGTCTCTCTGTAACCCCATACCCACTCTCGATTTTCGTAACACTTATCACTGGTAATAATGACCGCAGTGCACGGCTTTTTGAGCTCTCTCAGTGCGTTGAGAATGTTTAAGGTTCCCATCACATTTACAGTCCACGTTTCGATTGGATTTAGAACTGACTCCCGTACAAGAGATTGCGCCGCTAAATGGAATACGAAATCCGGTTGCGTGGATTGAACCACTTCTCTGACTGCATCTTTATCACGAACGTCTTCTCTAAGATCACGTATCCCGTCTGAAACGAGGCCTACTTCAAAGCAAGACGGCTTCGTGCATGGTGCCAATGCCATTCCCGTTACTTGTGCTCCTAAGAGTTTCAACCACGATGTAAGCCAGGAACCCTTGAAACCAGTGTGCCCAGTTACGATTACTTTTTTATCCCGGAATGTCTGTTTAAAGCCTGCCATTATTTACTTCGCACCATTTATGTTGTGCTCTCAAATAAACTCTCGTAGTTCGAAATCATTTTATCTAGCGTAAATTTCTGACTAAATTGATTATATCCCGACAATCCAAATTGCCTCGCGAGACTCGGACTCTCGATAAGACTTCGAATTCTGTCTGCCAAAATGTTATGGCTTCCTTTGGGGACTAAAAATCCGGTTTTGCGATCGGTAACTTGCTCTTCAGTTCCACCAACCTGTGTTGCCACCACTGGCAGACACGAACGCATCGCCTCCAATACTACTAAAGGAAATCCCTCTTGATTTGAACAAAGGACAAGCAAGTTCGCAGTCTGATAATAGTAATCTAGATCGTTCTGAAAGTCGACAAAACTTATATAGGATAAAACATTCAAATCTTGGGCTAAAGATTTTACGGACTCAAGCGTCCCAGAATCCTTACCAACGAACGTAACATGGAACGGAATAGAACACTCTTTCGCAATAATTTCAACCGCCCTAACAAGCATAGACTGGTTTTTATTTTGATCAAAGTAGCCCACATGAAGTATGTTGAACACTCCCGAAATACATTTCCGCTTGATAGGTGAGTATGGAGCTATACCGTTGTAGATTATTCTATGCGCACTTCCAGTCCAGCGCTTGAACCGCAAACTTTCTGAAATCGCACCACAGACCGCGACGAAGTAGCATACTTTCGCCTGTATTTTATCAATCGCCCACTCGATCGGCTGGACAGCTTTCCTAGGCTCCACAGCCGTGCTGTGTACGATGTGAAATACTCTCTTTCTAGTCAGAATGAAAATTGCGATTGCTGCACATCTGCAGCAATCGCCAGCAGGATACCCTCCATTGTTTATAATAAATACGTCTGCGTGAGCATTCTTTAATTTGAGCATGAAGTATCCAACGGTGAAAACGAAGAGAGGATATTTCAGAAGTGCCGTGAGAAAGACGAAAAAGTGCCTATAATGCGTTTTCTGATTTACCCATCTCATTAGGTTCGCAGTGGTCGGAATTTTGTAACTTTTTAAATTAACTGCACTTTCCTGAGTCGCTTCCCTAATAATAGAGAAGTCATGCTGCTCATTAACGTAAAGATCTATTACGTCGGCATCAAGGTTTCTAAGTAATGACACCAGAAACTTGTCAGCTCCCCCAGCAATGTAGTTCTCTGTAATGACGATATATCGCTTCCGGCTAAACATCTTAATAGGTTCTCAGGAGTCTTGCTGGGTTTCCTGCGATCACACTAAAGTCTCCGAAGCTTTTTGTAACCACCGATCCTGCGCCCACTACACAACCACGACCAATCTTGACATTTGGTAGTATTGATACTCCAATACCGATCCAAGTACCGTCTCCTACTTCAATGTTTCCACGATGTACCAACCCTTGATTCATAATGGGACGGTTATGGTCGCCGAATTTATGGGAGGAATCTGCAATGAAGACTCGATCGGAGATAAGTACATTTCTTCCGATTCTGACATTTCCAACGCATGCAATTGTTGCGAATCGTCCAATGTACGTTCCATCTTGAATTTCTAATAAGAGATCCAAAGCGTTATCATGGCCAGAGCCGCTAGTTCGACGTACCCGGACTGCGCTTAACCAACAGAAATCGTTAATTACTACATTGTTCCCAATACTTATGTATCTAGCACCGTCGACGCGGGTCATACTTCCGATTCGAAAGTTTTTTCCAACAGACTGAAACTTAAAGCGGAGTCGACAAAGTAGCGTTGACAAGATAAAACCCGAGTAGATCATGGAACTTTATTTTTTCTTGCCAATGTAGATTAAATTCGGACTGAAGAATCGCGACTCAAAACCCTTATCTCTTAACGTGATTCTAAACAATATATCCAGGAATCGTTGAATAACATTTAATAAACGCACTAGATATCGAAAAAGCGATTTTTGACGGGCAGTAAATAACCAAAACGCAAAGACTCCCAGATACCCACATTTTATGGTGTCGAGAGCGTGCGTTGGGAATATCGACTCGAATATCTTTAGTTTCATCAAATTCAAATTATGGATTGCTAATTGTTCTTGGTTGAAGACTCTAGTCCAGAAGTAATAGATTCCCCGAAGATTTGGAATCAGAACGACCAATAATCCGCCAGGTCGCAGTAACTCTAAATGCCATTTTATAATTTCAGTCGGATTATCGAAGTGCTCAACAAATCCACGTGAAATTACGATATCGAACTTTTCAAAGTTCGCAGTTCTGACATCTAAATCCGAGATATCCGCACAGATTACGTTTGCTGGGTCGATATCGTTTGACGCAAAAAGCTCTCTATTCACCGCTAGGCCAACACTACTGTATTCTAGACCGAATGGCTCAACATCATAGCGTTTTGAAAACTCCAGAATAAATTGTCCCGGTGCGCTGCCAATTTCGATTGCCCGCTGATTAGGAGCTTTGCAAGGCAAAACATACTTGTCAAGAACGGTTTCCCACAGTAAAAAGTCATAGTACGAGCGAAATCTTTTCTTAACACCACTAGGCAAAACTTCCAGTAATCCATCATAAAGGCCCATTTCCCGAACTTTTCTACCCTCGCTATGATAAGAATCCCAGTAGCTTTTTGATGCGAGCTCTCTTGTACGAGGTTTGTGTCGCACGATGGAATAGACTGAACTGTGAATTAGATAAGGAGCAATAGATGGTATGAGACGGAAAATTAGTTTTCCAGCCAAAATTTCGAGTCGTCTGAGCGGCTTTCTGCGCTGTGCAAGATGAGATGCCTCGGTCGATTTACTTATATATTCGTAATAATTCGGCACATCTAATAAAACTATTTCATGATGCGCTTTCAAAAAGCGCTTGACACCCCTTAGTGAGTAGAAATGCAAGTGCCCAAGAGTGTCTTCCCTCATTTGATAATAATTACCGAGAGATTTTAGATACTTCAGAAAATCAATCAGATTTTTTTCTAAAGGAATATTGTAAATGACATAGGTAGCTAACTCGTTTATTTGTTCCGCAAAATCATGATTTTCTTCGATATGTTCGATTACGTCTACAAGCAGGATGAGGTCGTAAGGGGCACCACATTTCACCGCTTCAAAATCTGATGTGGCCAGAGAAATGTGTCGGTTATTTTCTAATTGCTTTTTCAGGCTCCCCCGTGAAAGATCATAAGCAATGCTATCCACACGGGCACCTTGACGAGCTAAATATTCACATATCAAGAATGAGAGTACTCCAGCGCCGCCGCCCACATCAAGGATTTTCACCTGTCCTTTACCGAACAATTTGCTGACAGGTAACTGTTCAATTAAATTGATGATAGCTCGTGCCTTGAAAAGGCTATCTTCCGTGTGTAGTGACGGATTCAGCCTGTAGTATTCATCCGTGCTGTATTTGTCTTGGCGCACTTCAAATTCCCTAGGAATTTTAAATTTATAATGAATTAAGATTCTTTTTGTTATTGCTTCGTTTCAACAGCATCGTAACCGCGCTCTTAGTTCGCTCGCGATCTGATTCAAGCTTCGCAAACGAATTATTTAATTTGATCTCATTGCTAACGCGATCTATTTAAATCTGCGTATTGAAGGAACTGCTCAAAATAATATTTTTCAGTGCAGTCGTCACTACTTAGATAGTTGCAGATATATTTTTTATAGGCCCTGATATTTATATCAATATCTAAGAGTTCTGGTAGGCGCTCGCAGCTATCGATATTTGTGCAAAATAAGTCTAATTCATCTGCTTGTTGACGTATAAAATACCCATAGCGCGAGGAGTCTAGCTCATCAGATGTTAGGCAGATTATTTTTTTTCTTGCAAGTACGGCGAAACTAATTGAGCTGCTAGCATGAGCTACGACAATTTGAGCATTTTTTACCAGCTCAGCGGTCGTATCGTAAATGATGCTATAAGTACCAAGTTGCGACCTTAGTTTTTTGTCGGAGTAGGAAGAAGGGTGAGCGGCGATTAACAACTTCAATCCCCACTCGGATTCAATTTTGCTGAAGATGTGTCGCATTTTTTTGAAGTATTTTTCAGGCGTGACAGGTGGATTCAATCCGAGCAGATTCCAGTCATGCGCATAGGCGAGATTGTCGTCGATAAATACAGCATAGTCGACTTGCGGGGTCACACAAGCAGATTCCTCTTCAAGCTGTTGAAACGTATAGTAATCTTGTGCGCGGCAGGAAAGTGTTAATTTAGCTCGAAATTTAGCCCACGTGGCAGCTTTTTTCCCGTAGGTTATCGCCATGTCATATTGCTTCGACGGAACGATTGCTCTAATTCGTGTTTTTAAGGATCTTATCGCTTGACGAACATTGAAGGTAGGCTTATGAACTCCGACTGAGCTCCGCGAGTCATTAAGCGCTCGCTGCACCCTAAACCTTATCCGGTGGCAGTACTGAGGTTGTGGCAAAAATCCTTTGACTATCACATATTTGGAGCCACAGTCTTTTGCAATCCTCTGTAAGAGAGGTCTAATAGTTTCGACACCAATAAAGTCAATAACGTAATGCGGTCGAATGTCTGAAAGTGTTACGCTAATTTCTTTTAAGGTCTTAGGTGCGAAGACGTTCTCCCACGTCACTGTGTCATGAAAATGTTTCGCGTTTTCTCGGTTTAAGTATTGACTGCATTCAATCGTCACGACAGGGGAATATTCGCTCAAGATTGGAATTCCACAGCGAAAGAAGTTTTGTTTCGCTAATGGGGCTGAAATTAGTATTACTATCAATTTAATATTCTCAGAGAAAACGACTATTTATCTATCACCTACAACAAGAGTACCTCACACGCCGCGCGTTCTAAGCATTATTGCGCGCCCCGAAAAAAATCGCTACGCAAGGTTCTGCGAGGTTGTCATTTTTTGGTGATATACATTACTGGGAGCCTTATGCGTTACCAAGCACTCCAGCCGCCATCGACAACTAGGTTATGCCCAGTTACGTAGCGTGCAAGATCAGTCACAAGGAAAGCTAGCGGGCCGGAGAAGTCTTCAGGTGTAGCCATACGTCCAAGCGGTGTGCGCGACTCATACCGGTCGACGAAGACCTTCGACTGGTTTCGCCAGATACCGCCGGGAGTGATCGAATTGACTCGCACGCCTGGGGCCAATGTCGTTGAAAGCCAGCGGGTCAACTGGATAACTCCGCCCTTGGAGCCCGCATAGGCGGCAGGGTTACCCAAGCCCGTATCCTCGTACAAGCGCCAGTCAGGCCCTAACATGCCATAGATTGAGGCTATGTTGACGATGTTAGCCCCGGTCGATTGCCGCAGTACCGGAGCGAGACCCTGGCAAAAATCGAAAACCGCTGTCAGATTCACCTCTAACCCGCGACGCCAGGTGTCTAGGGTCTGCTGCTCGAAAGGGACAGCCCAGCCAGTCAGGGCGGTAGTGCCCACGAAAGCTGCGTTGTTGACCAAGATAGACAGCCCGCGCCCGTCATTAAGGATGTCACGCATTAGTTCTCGGCGCTCCCTATCTTGCTCAAGATCGCAAGGCATCGATGCCACTTTGACCTGCCATGGTGCTAGCGCAGACTCCAACGACTTAAAATCCCCTCCGGGTCGGTCCACCAAGACCAGATCAGCGCCCAGTTCCGCGAGGGTATGGGCCATGACCTGACCCAACCCCCCCAATGCACCTGTAAGCATCGCACGACGTCCGCGCAAGTCCATGTGATGTCCTATGTTTGACATATATGAGACTCAGTTGTATCTGCGGAACACGGGCTTGATCACTGGACCGACAAGATACTTTTCAATACCATCATCTAGTGCCCGCCGGTAGACTGGCAGCACCCGGTCAAGCGCATCCGCGGTCATCCGTAATTCTTGCTCACCGTGGCGCCAGCTCAATGCGATCCATGGCATCAGCACTCTATTACGAATCATTTCCTGTAAAAACAGTGTACGCAACGGCAAAGACAGCTGGCCTTTAGCGTCCAAAGTGACGTAAAAGGGGGAACAGGGAGCGCCGCCGACCTTGAGGCTATGCCCGACGCCATACTCCTCGGATTTTCCGTTGATCAACGCCTGCAGCGAACGACCAAAAGACCAGAGATGCTCGACCACATTTTCACGCCGAAGCATGCGTATCGTCGCGATGAACGCTCCCAGGGAAGACATCTCAGCGCCATGGGTCGTCGACAGGAGGAATAACCGCTCGCGCCCCTCGAATTCAATGGAGCCCAGTTCCATGATTTCTCGTCGCCCCCCGACACAGGATACTGAAAATCCGTTCGCCATCGCCTTGCCAAAGGTCGAAAGGTCTGGTTCCAGGCCGTATACATACTGTGCGCCCTTCATATGCCACCGAAAACCAGTAATCATTTCATCAAGGACGAATACGATGCCGTGTTCCCGACACAGAGCCTGAACCTCCTGCAAGAATCCATCGCGTGGCGCTTCAGTGGTTTCAGCCTCGAGTACAACACAGGAAATTTCGTCCGGATGCCGCTCTATCAAGGCCCGCAGAGAGTCAATATCGTTGTATTGAAACAGCTTGGTCTTCTCAAGTGTCTCGTGAGGAATGCCGCGCGTAATCGGAGTAGATCCAATGAACCAATCATCGTAGGAGAGGAACGGTTGATCGGCGCAACGCGCTACAAGCTCACGACCAGTGTAGGCGCGAGCAAGCTTGACCGCAGCCGACACAGCAGAGGATCCACTCTTGGTGAACTTCACCATATCCACTGAGTCGATCAAATTCACCATCAGTTCGGCTGCCTCAAGTTCAATCATGGAGGGCCGGGTTAGATTGTTGCCAAGACGGATCTGCTGGATGGCGGCCTCGTCGACCTCCTCTTCAGCGTAGCCAATGTTGACCGCACGAAGAGCCATGCCGTAATCGAGATAGCGTGTGCCTTCGGGGTCGAAGACATATGCCCCCTTAGCCCCGGACAGGATCTGAGGGGCATTGGCGGGATATTGATCAAAGCCACGCGAATAAGTGTGGGCCCCGCCGGGAATGGCCCGCAAAAGACGTGCTTGATAATTACTCAATGCAAACGCCCCTCAATACTTGCCAACATGAGAGCCTCCGCTATAATAAAATCAGAAAGTTCATCGATCTCGACAGACTTATATCGCTCGACAATCCAGGGAGCGGTCTGGCTATGATAAAAACTCTTTTGCGTCCGCAAAAGGGAGACTGGACTGACGTAGACTGAGCCTTCAACATAAAAAAAGTTGGTTTTCAAGTCCTGACGACGCAATCCGTTAGGCGTACGATCCAGCATTGGTTTCAAGTACTTGCAGTCCATTGAAAACAGAAAAGCGGGGTGAGTGTTCTCGGCAGCAGCTACACTCACTACGCTAGTGCCTTCTCCGAGCGACTCGCAAAGCTCGATCGCCCCGTCAATATCGGAAACTGCTCTTAGTGGAGAGGTGGGTTCAAGCAAGACCAGAAAGTCATACTTTTCACTAGCATTCTCAAAAAAATCAAGCGCGTGTTCCACAACATCTAAACTCGTTGCCGCATCTGTTGAGAGTTCACTTGGGCGGATAAAGGGGACTTCCGCCTTGTAATGGCGAGCTATGTTCGCGATCTCGTGGCTGTCAGTAGAAACAATGAGCTTGTCAATGTATCGAGAAGCAAGCCCCTGCTCAATTGTCCATGCAATAAGGGGCCTGCCTAATAGCGGCCTAAGATTTTTCCCGGGTAGACCTTTTGAACCCGCGCGCGCAGTCACTACACCTAAAATTTTTTTGTTGTTAAGCATTTTGCAGTTTGATTACAAGATATAAATTTTTTGGCAAGAAAATCCTAAAAAGGTTAGCGTTCCTATTCAACTTGAAAATTGCGTAGTCCTTCAGTTTTCTGGATGATATTCGTGCCGGCCTCTGACTCTGCCCGCTTTAAATCTTCTAATCGCCCCAAATCTAGCCAGGGCTCGTGCGTCGGATATACCACAGTACGATTCCCTTGCAACCTTAGGTGCTCGAACAGCACCGGCATATCACAACGCCCTGCGGGCAGGCATGCGAGCGCTTGTGGGTTCAGCGCATAAACGCCCGCGTTAATGTAGGTTCGCGTGATCGGCTTTTCTTCGAATCCAACGATTTTTACACCCTCTGTCTGTACCACGCCGTATGGATGTTGCCACTCATGCAGGCGCACTGCCATAGTCGCCGCAGCATCGTATCTCACATGAAAATCAAGCAACTCGTCATACTGTATCTCGGTGAGGACATCACCGTTAGTGACTATCAAAGGTACCGACGGTACGGGCTGCAACAGCGACAATGCACCCGCCGTGCCTAGCGGACAGTCCTCCCACAAGTATCGGATATCCACATCCCACTTGCTGCCGTCGCCGAAATAGTCCTCGATCATTTCACCGAGGAAGTGAATAGAGATCATGAAGCGGTGAAAGCCGGCACGCTTACCTCGCTCCAGTATGTGCTCAAGTATCGGCTTGCCCGACACGTGTAGCAGGGGTTTAGGGCAGTTTTCCGTATACGGCCGCAACCGGGTTCCCTTGCCACCGGCCATGATCACCATCAGATTGTCACGCTGCGACGGACCCTGCAGCTCATCCCACACGTGCAGTCCGATAACCCGCCGATCTTCATCGACAATGGGGACCTGCTGCACCTTATTGGCCAACATGAGACGTCGCACGGTGTCAGGTCCTAGCTGGGGAGAGACCACCAACGGCGTAAGATGAATTACTGTATCTAATGTCGTTTCCATGCTGCCGCCACTTAGCAAGCCGCGTCGGATGTCACCGTCAGAGACAGTGCCCAGCAGTCTGGCGTCGTCTCCCACTACCAGTATGATGCGCAACGCGGTCTGCTCAAGATTACGTATCGCCTCCTGAAGAGTTGCCGCACCTGTCAGAAGCGCCCGTCTCCAGATATCCTTTTCAATCACGCACGCATCTCCGCTTATCCCCGCTCTCGTAATAATTCAAAAGCCTCGGCTGCCAGGTATCCGCTAGCCGCGCCACGCACTGCAGCCAGGGCCCGCACCGCATACTCGCTCCGCGGGAACGGAAATTCGGCCAACTCAGACGCATACACCCGTAAGGCCTCGATTTTCGTATCCATATAAGGGCTTACATCCAGGAAATAGTTTGGACGAAAAACCCCAGTATCACCCAAGCCAAAGTCCGTTTCGGACAAAGTTTCGTAGCAAAGGATACGCTGGACGAACGGGTAGCGGAACCACTTGCGAACGCTGGCCATCGCCTCGAAGACTATCCGGTGGTCAGAATGAATATCCGAAAAATGCGGCACAAAAACTTCGCTGGGCTCAAACTGGCGAAATACGCCAGACATGGCGGTTACCAGATCACGCAAGGGTACCTCATCAAGCCTAGCGGCCGGAAAATTGAGCCGGTAAACTTCATCAAATTCCAGTAACCGGCTTACCTGCTCAATTTCCTGCTCGCGCTGGCTAACGCGTTCTGCGCTCCAGCCCTGTTCCGGAGATATTCCGGTGACGATCAGCCAGGCCGTTTTGTTGCCCTCCGCCTTGCGCCGCAACAGCGTTCCGCCAACCCCAAGGGTTTCGTCGTCTGGATGTGCCGCAATTACGATCGTTTTCATAGATAGGTCCCTGGCGCTGGATGAAACTCAGGCTCTGTCTCCAGCAGGCGAACGCCGTGTACGCCACAGCGCACCACTGTCTGCCCCGCCTCACAAGACAGTACTTTGCCGGGCTCGGAATTAGGCGCGACATCTTTCACCAAGCTAGCTTTCCAAACTCTCACTGGCCCGCCCGCGGTCTGGATATGCGCGCCAGGGTAGGGGCGCGCCAGCGCACGAACCAAATTGCAGACTCCGCTTGCAGGCATGCGCCAGTCAATCCGACCATCTGCCGCCGAGCGCTTACGCCAATAATTTGCCTGCTGGTGATCCTGCTTACGTCCCACCACAGCCCCATTTGCAAGCGCTGGTAATAGTGCATCAAGCTGTCCTCGCGCGGTGGCGACGATCTTGCCGTAAAGCGTACCCGCGTCATCATGATCCTCGATCGCCACCGCAGTCTGGGAAACAATGTCGCCACTGTCCGCGCCCTCATCCATTATGAAGAATGTGGACGCCGTCTCCCTGAGCCCGAGCGCTAACGCCCAGATCAGAGGATGTCGTCCACGGTTGGCAGGCAAGGCGGCCGGATGGAACCCTACCACCCCGAGCGGCGGCAAGGCCAGCAGCGCCTTGCCCATAAGCCGGGACCAGCCAAAACAGAAAATCACATCTGGCTGGCAATTGACAATCCAGCTGGTTGCGGCTTCGGAATTGATATCCATCGTGTGATAAATCTCGACGCCGTGCGCCTCGCATACCGGACGCAGATCAACGTAATCCGAGTTTTGCGCCGCAGAACTGGCAGTACAGACACCGACAACCTGCGCCTGGCCGGCCAGAAGATGTAACAGCATCTCGCGCGAGAACATAACCGCGCCTATCAACACTATTCGCATGCGTGGCTCACATCGTGAAAACGCTTCTTAAGTACGTCTAACTCTAGTTTGCCCAGCATGGCAGCGATCTTGTCACTTGCCCCCGGCTCACCATACGGATTACGCACCTTGCGCAGGATCTCCGAAAAGTCCTTTGAGTACAGCCGGGTAATTGCGTCAATGATGTCTTGGCGTTGCGGCAAGCAGTCGATTACGCTTGCGGCCCTCATCCGACCAGCCTGACGTGCTCCGATGTTGATAGTAGCTTTACCCAGGGAAGGTGCCTCAATCAGGCCGCTCGAGGAATTACCGACTACTCCGTCCACCTCCTGCATGCATGACAGGTAATACAGCTGGCCTAATGACGGGAAGGCTTTGGCATATGGACACCGTGCGACAAATTCTTCTACCATGCGGATTAATTGCCGGCCATCAGTATCGGCGTTGGGCAGAGTAAATATCAAGCCCGTATCTTTAAGGCTCTCCAGCGCAGCCAGCAGTTCGCCAAATTCTGCTGCCGCAGTATTTTTTTCAAGAGTCACTGAGTGGAACGTCACCAACAGGTTGCGCGTCATGAACTTGAAGCCTAGATCAGATTCCAGTGCATCACGCGGTAATAGACGTATGTTGCGCAGGCTGTCTAATCCGAGACCGCCGACGGTGAATACGCGTTCTGGCGCCTCCCCCAGTTGAATGACGCGTTTGCGATACTCTTCCGTTGCCACAAAATGGTAGTGGGACATCTTGCTGACGGCATGGCGTATCGCCTCATCGATCAGGCCCTCTGTTGCCTCCCCCCCGTGAAGATGCGCAATCGGAATACGTGCCACCATTGCGGCTATGGCAGCCGAGAGTATTTCGTAGCGATCGCCCAGTAGTACCAGAATATCCGGTGTCAGTTCCGTCAGGGCATCCGCCATTCCGATCATGCCTAGTCCTATGGACTTGCTGATACCCGCCGGGGTGTCAGATGACAAAAGCATTTCTACTTTGCGGTCTATGTGGAAGCCATCCTGCTCGATGTTGCGCCAGGTCAATCCAAACTCTGGCGAGAGGTGCATGCCGGTGACGATCAGCTGCAACTGGTAATCTGGATCGTTGTCGACAGCTCTCATGAGCCACTGCAGCAGGCCGTATTCGGCTCGCGTTCCCGTCACGATACAGATCTTGCGCCTCATAGCTGAATCAATTCGTCTGCCG
>JACCDP011091772.1_pt1 | contig 14212 bp, 10 predicted proteins | sample 7445841 | NCBI WGS metagenome assembly JACCDP01 (sample SAMN15323441, study PRJNA562643) | freshwater metagenome | isolation source: river surface water | place: USA:Blue River Watershed | collected 2017-08-17
AAGCCGTAGCCTTTTTCTTTGTTGAACATCTTGACTGAGCCTTTCATCGAAAACCTAAACCTTTCAATTAGTATTAGTAGGAGCTAACATTTTGCTGCTACGCAAAAGATAATACCATAACTATTTAAAAAAGATAGTGAAAATTTAAATATTTTGAAAATAAGATTTTAAATATCTTAAATGAATCGGGGTTAAAGTGAGATAAAACACCATAACGAACAGCATAAAGAATAGGATGGTTTCCCATGGCGATTGATAACTGAGGGATACATAAAAGTATTGACCTAACCATTTTTTAAGCAAAAAATCCAATAAGACTATGACACTAAGAGTCGGTGTAAGTACCTCGGTGGCCATGAGCATAAACTTCGAAACATACCAATGTTTAATGAATAACCATGGGGCACCAAATCCTTTAAGTGTTTTCAGATTTTTTTGATCGGAAAACAGTGATTGGATCGAGTAATAAAAGAATAAAATCAATAAAGGAATGCCAACCAGCAAAAACCAAATAGCAAGAATCAACATCATAATTTGCTGAATATCTTGTACTGAATCTTTAATGTCTTTTAAAGGATTAACCACATCAAATCCTTTAGGTGTCATAACATTCTCATAAAAAATCCAAGCTTCAGGTTCTAAAAGATTGCTAGGTATCCTAGCATGAATCATTAACCAATGGGTTAACCAGTGTGGATGATGATAAAGCCAATTGCCGTCCACTTCGACAGTCCCAATGAGTTTAAGCGTTGCTTGATGTGTTTGGTAAATTAATCCGTCTTGGTTAGGATTAGGGAAAATACCATGATCAACATAAATGAAGTCACCGATCTTAAGATTCCACATTCGCATCAAGTTAGTGGAAACAATCACTTCATCTAAAGCTATGTGTTCATAAATCAAATCGGTTTTAAGTTTAATGGTGGTTCCGGGATTGGTAAGAATATAACCGATTGATGTGTTTTGAGGAGGAATTACATCAAGCCAATCATAAGGGTTATCAAATTGTTTTAAAGTTTCAAGATAAGCTAAATTTCCTTGAGAAGCCGGGTTGAAAAATAAAGGTTGAGCGAACCCACTCAATTTTTGATGGGGATAGTAATGATATCCAAGAGTTGAATGATAATGAAATGCATGTTCATGAGCCTGAAATCTTGGAAAACCATTTCTTGGAATATGAGTTTTATAAATTTGCCATCCTAAAAATTGATGCTTTTGTAAATGATAAGCTTGCCAAAGTTCATGGCTTTGCCATAATTTTAAAAATGCCTCATCATCCTCTACTTTGATTAGCATCGTTTTTGCGACTCTCCAAGGTTGAAATTCATAAGTCTCTTCGATACTTCGAGTTGGAAGTCTCAATCGATCCTCATATATTATTTTTGCATAATCTAATGTTGAATGAAACCATTGAGGAATATCGGTTAATTCAATTCTTTTCAATATAAAAACGGTATGATCTCGATACTGCCATTCCGGAACATCAATTTTAAGGTAAACGAACAGTGGGGTTGAAGATAACACTGTATTGATTGAATTCAGCGTCGGGAAACAATCTAACGTTTGGGATAGAATTCTGAGATGGTGGATTTGAATACCAAGAATGATCTCATCATTATTTAATTGAACATTTGTTAACGGTGGATTTAAAACCGGTGGCGGTTCAGCCAAATTAATCAAACCTAAGTGAACATCCTTAAGGATTAATTCAAAGCCTTTGTCTTCAAGATAAAAACGATGGTACGGCTTCAAAAATTCAAAAAAAGTTTCATCATAAAAACTTCTAAGTCCATAACTTAATGGTAAGCTACTTAAAATTGAATCAGATGAATCTGTTGATTCCAAGATGATGGTTTCTTGGGATTGAGGTTTAACGTATTGGTACTGGCCACCAATCATCGTATCCGTGATACGGATGATTTCTTTTCCCATTAACATCATTAAAGAAATCATCACTCCCATGGTTGCAAAAATAAAAGTCTGAAATAATTGAATACGCCTTCTATACCTCTGAACATGACGTTGGCGATTGTGGAATTGAATATACCACATCAAAGGCCAATTGGATTGACTTAAAATGGGTGATAGTTTAGCTTTCTTTTTATCTATCTGAATGTAACTTTCGTTAAAGTTTGGCAACTGAAGATGACCATCCATATGCATTCCGTCATCTAATGCTTGATGAGAACTCATGAGGATAAGTTGATCTTGTTTCATGATATTTAATAATTGATAGATGCTTTGACGATTTAAGAAATCTAGACCGCTCGTCGGTTCATCCAAGAGTAATATTTTGGTTTGACCTATGCACGAAAGTAAGATAGAGAAACGTTGTTGCTGTCCTCTTGATAAGCTAGAAATTGATTGTTGAGGACTGACTTCCATTAGAAATTGTTGAATCGACTTTTTAACATGCGGTCTGAGAAAATGACCTTTTAGGTGTTTTATTATCTCGAGGTGATCTTGCACGGTCGCATGTCGGATCAGTTCAACCTCTTGTTGGACCGAGGAAATATAATACCTTCTAAATTCATTTCGTTGTTGAAGATTCAGCGTCGATAATTCAATTCCATCGAACCTTAATTGCCCAGTAAAGTTGGTATTCAATTGCAAAATTTTAAGCAAGGTTGTTTTTCCACTACCGCTAGGCCCCGATAAAAGTATTAATCCTTGATTGGGTAATTGAAAAGAAAGGTGCTGGAATAATATTTGGTTGCCAAAACTTTTTCCTAAATTAATTGCTTCAAGCATGGTAAAAAAATCTTCTTATGATTACTTTAAGTGTTTCTAAAATGAACCATATACTGATTTGTATGGGCAAAATTACCAACCTCGAGGGCATAGGAATTGTGCTTTGAACCGAAAGTATAATAGCTAAAGCAGTAATGGTGATGCCATGGATGAGCATCAAATGAAAATGAATATTTTGAGTCATATGAAACCATATCTTTTGAAAAGCTTGATGAAATGCAATCATCCATTGCCACTGTTGATGATATTGTTGATAAATCCAATGTAATCTCGACCACCACAAAACAATCCAAATCAAAATTAAACAGCATGAAAGCATGGGTAATAAATTTAACAATGGTTTCATTAGCGGCATTATCAATGGATAAGCTTTTTCAGTGGGGATGGTAAACCGCCAAGGATGATCTGATAACGAGAGTAAAAGTTTTTTTTGGTTTTGGTTTGGATGAAAAATGAGCGATTTTTCAGGAGGCGAAAACATTAGATATGCATTAAGAAAATTCGAAATTTTATCATCAATTAATGTTTCTTGATGCGTCAAGATACCTAGCCATTGCCAATAAGAGAGTAAAAGTTGATTTGGTTCAAACCAAGTGGATGGACTTCGATGATACAAAAAACGGATTGGACCACCATAAGTAAGAGTATTGGAAAAATTTGGTAGGGATAATGTCGATAAACTTAAGTTTTGAGGCAAAATTTCTTTTGGATAAATCCATGCAGTCGAAATATGTTGATCATCAAAAGGTAAATCCACAAATCGAATCCTTACTACAAGATTATTGACTTTTAAAGTTTGGGGAAACCAATGAGCAATATCAATCACCCACTTTGCTTCGGGGAAATCATCAAAAAATAATTTGAAACTACTTTGATTAGGTAGGAATGTCTTAACTAGTTGAAATGGTGATTCATGAATTGGTATGTTTTGGGTTTCAACCACCTCTAACCAAGGATCTGCCATGACTAACTGTTTATATTGGTCCATTTGATTCTGAATTTGAAAAGTAAAATGAATCGATAAAAATAACGCTATTTGTATGATCCAAATGCCAAATGAAATCATCCCACCCATAAAATTACTTCGGTGAATTTTTTCTAGTTTATGAAACCATTTTTTCCAAAGCTTTAGATAATGTTGTTTTGGATGGACATCATGTTGATGCGCGTCACAAGATTGATTTTGATGGAATTTCACTTCATTTTTAAATGAAGATTGAAGATTGATTTCTATCGTTGAATTTTGAATTAATACTTGATCATGAGTTGCTATGAAAATTAATTTTTCGCATGACTGTTTAACTAAAAATTCAATAAGGTTTTTACGATTCATTTCATCGAGAGCGTGTGTGGGTTCATCGAGTAAATAAACAGAAGCGGGTTGCTGCAATAAAACCATTACTTTTAAACGAACTTGTTGACCAACGGAAAGTTGTTGATAAGTTTTATTGAAATCTTCATCGGTAAAACCCAAGTTCTTACTAATTGACTTTTGAGTGCGAGTAAGAAGATAATCGCACACTTTCCAATCGGGTACTAATTGAAGTTGATCTGATAAAAAAATCGGAGGAAATAACTTAGATGATGGTGGCAAGATGACTTGACCGCTTTTCGGTTGAATCACTTTAGCAATCACTTTTAATAATGATGATTTTCCAACTCCAGAATCACCAGTTATTACAATCATACCTAAATCGGGTAAATTAAAATTTAGCCGATTAAAAATGATTTTTTTCTTTTGTTGCTGCGAGTGAAAGTGTAATGATAAGTTTTGAATTTTCATCTCCCTTATCAATAGGGTTTTGCTTTAAGGATTGGATGTAATGATTTTGTGAAGCCGGTGATTAAAATGGTCACGAGTGAGCATAAGTACATTGCCACATCCTAAACATTTTATTTTGATATCCGCACCAATTTTTACAATGCTAAATTGTTTTGAACGATTAACGCATGGGTGCGGTTTTTTCATCTCTACAATCGTACCTACGGTGTATTGAAGTTCAATCATTTTGTGAGTTCCGCAAAAGCTTCTTTCCAATTGCTGTACCACTTCATTGGTAATTGATGACGAAAATAAGTGATTTGTCTTTTTGCATAACGCTTTGTAGATCTTTTAATCATTTGAATAGCTTCATCAAGTGTCGCTTTACCATTTAAATAACCAATCATTTCTTTATAACCAATCGCTTGAAATGCTAATACATCATCACCATATTTTTCCAATAAAGTCTTAACTTCTTCAAGTAATCCTTCTTTCAACATAGTCTCAACTCTTTTATCTAATTGTTCATATAACCATTCACGATTAGGAAGTATGCCGATGAAAGTAGCGGGATAGAGTAAAGTTTTTAGTTGTAAACTTTCTTGTTCACTTTTTGTCTTACCCGTTGTCTCAAGTATCGTAATCGCTCGCATCACACGCCGCCGGTTTTGAACGTGAATTTTTTGACTAGCCGCTAGATCCATGGTTGCCAAATATGCGTGGAGTTGTTCATTATCCAAAGCATCAAATTTTGATAAATCAAGATTGGTTTGTTGTGGAGCAAACTCAAAGTCATAAAGACTAGCTTTCATGTATAAACCGGTTCCACCCACCATGATGATACGAGAATGTTTAGGCATGAGTATCTTCAATAATGATCGAAAACGCTGCTGGTACATTGCAACGGATAATTTTTCTTGAGGAGAAACCTCATCAAATAAATAAGGTTTAAGTGGTCTCATTCTTGATAATTCTTTATTCGTGCCAATGTTTAATTCTCGATACATTTGAAATGCATCAGCATTAATAATGGGGGCATTCCAAACCTTTGCCAAGGCGATTGCTAATGCAGTTTTTCCAGAACCAGTAGGTCCGCCGATAACATAAATCATATTAAAAACCTGAACGATTAAACATCGCTTCTAATTGGCGTTTACTAAATTGAACCATTGTCGGTCGGCCATGGGGGCACGTGTAAGGATATTGGCATTGAAATAGGCGGTTAATTAATGACTGCATCGATTCAATCGTCAATGCATCTTGAGCCTTGATACTCGTTTTACAAGCTTTTGAAGCCAAGGCATAAAGTCTTAATTTATCTGGTTGAATAGAAGGTTCTTCAAATAATTGGTGTAATAAGTCTTCAACATAAAATTGAGGATCATGAATGGCCCATGTTGGTACAGTATTAACTTTAAATGCTTTCGCACCAAATGGCGCAAGTTCAACACCAATAGATGAAAGTAATTGCAATCGTTCTTCCGTTAATAATTTAGCCTCGTTGGGTTTGATTTCCACCATCACAGGTACGAGTGGTGTGACAGCAAATTTTTTATCCTTTAGTAAACCTAATTGTTCCTCATAACGAACACGTTCATCTGCTGCATGTTGATCAATTAAATAAATACTACCTTGCTCGTCTCGACAAACAATATAGGTTAAATGCAATTGCGCAACAACCGTTAATTGTTGAATTGACTTTAAAGCATTCAATTCTAATGGTATCCAATCTATGGTTGAATCGGATTCTCGAAGTTCATTATTTGGCGAGGAGGTATGTTGCGGTGTTTGCATGGAATGTTGATTGATAATTTTAGATTCGCTAGGCGCTAAATTTAAAGCCGATAGGACATTTCTAATTGCAGGTACTAACGAGGTTTTAAGCTGATCCTCTTTGGATAAACGTACTTCCTTTTTCGTCGGGTGAACATTCACATCTACCAAACTTGGATCAACCATGAAATGAAGAAAAAGCCAAGGGTATCTAACGGGAGGAAGAAAGGGACGATATGCTTCGAGAAGCGCTTGATTAATTTTGGGCAACGTAACAGAACGACCATTCACTAATGTGTACATACTATAGCGATGACTTTTAGCTAAACTTGGCAATCCTAAAAAACCTTTGACATTTACATCTTGAGAAGCGAAAGTAAAGGGGATTAATTGTTTAGCAGTTTGAATACCGAAAATTTGGCTAATCACTTGTAAAACATCGCCTCGACCATCGGTGACAAATGTGTTCTTCCCATCAATATAAAGTGAAAATGAAATGTTGGGAAAACCAAGGGCAATTCGGGAAACAACATCAATGATATTTGCCGTTTCTATATAATCATTTTTAAGAAATTTTAAACGAACTGGCGTGTTAAAAAATAAATTTTCCACCTTTACCGATGTTCCTTTTCGACTCGAAATCGGGATTATTTCCACAATCCCATCAACTGCCTTTAGTTGATATCCAGGACCTTTTCCAGTAGATGATTCAATCGTTAATTGTGAAACACTAGCAATAGAAGGTAAGGCTTCCCCTCTAAATCCTAACGTTTTGATTCGAAACAAATCATATTCATCTTTGATTTTGCTGGTTGCATGGCGCAGAATCGATTGAGATAAATCATCGCGATCCATGCCCTCGCCATTATCTCGAACCTCCATGAGAATACGACCTGCATGTTCAACGCTGATGTCGATTCTGGTGGCATTAGCATCAATCGCATTTTCAATGAGTTCCTTAATAGCACTTGCAGGTCGTTCAACGACTTCACCTGCGGCAATCATGTTGCTTAATTGACTATCTAAAATCTTAATTTTTCCCATAATGAATTTTCTATCGATGATTTTTCTTTAAGTTAATCAAAACCTGTAAAGCTTCCATGGGTGATAATTTTAGTGGATCGATATCGTGTAATGCTTTGACCAAGGGATGCTTGGTTTCCTGAAAAGGTTTGACTGAAACGGGTGGGGTTTTTTCTAAAGTCGACAAAATTGTTTTAGCCCGTTGAATTAAACTCGGTGGTAGTTGGGCTAGCTGGGCAACATGAATACCAAATGATTGATTCATGGATCCTGGCTTTACTTGATATAAAAACGTAATCTTCTCGTTTTCTTCATGAACTGCAACATGGATATTTTTCAATTTTTTTAAAGTTTTTTCTAATTGAGTTAATTCGTGATAATGGGTTGAAAAAAGCGTTTTTGCTTGTAGGCTAGTTGTGGCATATTCAATGATAGCTTGAGCAAGAGCCATGCCATCATACGTGGCGGTACCTCTACCAATTTCATCAAAGATTAATAGAGTTCTATCGGTAGCATGACTGAGTGCAAATTCAGTTTGGGTCATTTCCATCATAAAGGTAGATTGTCCACCCATAAGATCATCACTTGCACCAATGCGGGTATAGATGGCATCTAACCACATCAAGTTCGCTGATTTAGCAGGAACAAAACAACCAATTTGTGCCATGATCATCAGTAAAGCAATTTGCCGCATATAGGTTGATTTCCCACCCATGTTGGGACCTGTAATTAATAAAGTATTGGTCTGATCATCCATCATAAAGTCATTGGCTACAAACACAGATTTCTTTAAAGCTTTTTCAATGACTGGGTGTCGACATTGTTCAACCTTAAAAGCTTTATCCTCAGAAAAAGTCGGTTGGACGAATTGATAGGTGCGACTGACGACTGCGAAAGTACAAATCACATCGAGTTCTGAAAGCTGCTGGGCTAAGGATTGTAAGTCTTGGGTAAAAGGTTCAATTTTTTCAACTAGGTTTTGGAAAATGGTTTCTTCTAATTTTTTTTGCATGTCTTCAGCTTGCAATAGTTGACTCTCTAAAGCTTTTAAAGCACGATTAATAAAGCGTTCTCCATTAGCTAAAGTTTGTCTTCGTTCATATTCAAATTCTGGTTTAATTGATGATAATTGTCCGTTTGATATTTCAAGATAATAGCCAAAAACTTGATTGTAACCAACCTTTAAATTCTTGATTCCAGTCCGTTCTCTTTCTTTTAACTCAAGTTCAATTAAAGCTTTTTTACCACCTTTAGCTAATGAAATCCAATGGTCCAATTCGGCATTAAAACCATTTTTAATCAAGCCACCTTCTTTGATACTCACCGGTGGTTGATCTTGGATTGCTTGATTAATCAAATCTACAAGATTAGGAAAGGGTTGAATGGCAGCGTTTAGCGATTGTGAGAGGGGGTCCTGCAAACTCGTTAAAAGTTTTTTTAAATCGTGAATTGGTTCTAAAGATTTTTTCAGCGAAAGCACATCTCTGGCGTTAAGTTGTTTTAAATGCAATTTTGAGATAAGGCGGGGAATGTCATAGATTGATTTCAAAATCTCACGTAAACTTTCAAGCGTTAGAAATTGATTCATTAAGGTTTTGACCATTTGATGACGCAAGGTAATCGTAGGGACATGGGCGCTAGGTCGGATTAACCATTGTTTAAGTAACCTTGAACCCATCGGTGTTGTGGTTTGATCTAATACCCAATAAAGCGAGCCTTGGATATTTTGATTTTTTAAGGATTGTAACACTTCAAGATTAGTCAAGGATACAGCATCCATTTTTAAACTCTTATCTTGATAAAGAGGAATAAACGGTCTAACAAAGGTTATCGATTTTTTGAGGTTAGTTTCTACATAATTTAACCAAAGTTGATAAGCATAAGCTTCTGGTGAATTCAATTCTTGATTTAGTTCTAAAATCGATACGGACAAACCTAAAGATTGAATCGGTTCGCGAATCTTCTTTGCAGTTGCTTCATTCATCACGACTTCATGGGTTGAAAGTTTTTGTAAGTAACCCATTAAAATTAGCGGCTGTTTTTCAAGGAAATCACTATAGATCTCACCGGTACTAATATCACCAAAGATGATCCAATAATGATGTTGATCTTGATTTACTGCAACTAAGAAATTATGCGCCGATTCTTGATCGTCAATAAAAGAACCTGGTGTATAGATTTGCGTAACATCGCGTTGAACGAGACCTTTGGATAGACTGGCATCTTCCATTTGCTCAACAATCCCGACCTTGTAACCTTTATCAATCAATTTTTTAAGATAACTTTTATAGGCATGAAAAGGTATCCCACACATCGGCACACGTTCTTCTTGCCCTGCACTTTTTCCAGTGAGCACTAATGATAATTCTCGAGAAGCAAGTTTTGCATCCTCAAAGAAAAGTTCATAAAAATCACCAAGGCGGAAGAATATTAACGTATCAGGGTACTGCGATTTGATTTGCAAGTACTGCATCATCATCGGGGTAAAAGGTGCGGATGTTTTCTTCATATTAAGGATGAATTTATCATACCAAATAGGCTTCAAAATGCCTATTCAATAATTGCTTGGAGTTCGTTTAGTAAAGGAGAAAGTTGTTCTTTCAAGTTAACATAATTTTGCACAAGTGGGTGGTCATCAAACGCTTGTTGATGTTGACGATATGCAGTTTGATGGCGTTGATAAATGGTTTTGTCTGCAAGGTGTTTCATCATTAACTTTTGGTGATGTTTCATTTGTTCTTGTTGTTCATTCAAAAATGGATCTTTTAAAATTTGCTCACGTAAAGCAAAAAACTCTTTAACTTCTGGCAATGCTTGCAGTGCTTTTGCTAATTGCTCCGTCAAGGACTCAAGCTTGGTCATCAATCAAGGTTCCAAATAAGGTATACGTGTTGGCTTCATCAATTCTCACACGAACCAGTTTACCGGCAAGAGAAGCGTCTCCCTTAAAGTGAACAAGCTTATTGCTTTCCGTATAAGCAGATAATTTATCAGGATTGTTTTTACTAATGCCATCGACGAGAACTGTATAAATTTGCCCAACCATCGTTTCAGATTTTTCTTTGGCGATGCGATCAACCAACTCTTTAAGACGATAAAATCTTTTTTGTTTTTCTTCATATGGCACGTTATCTAACATTTTATGCGCAGGTGTTCCTTTTCGTGGCGAATAAATAAACGTAAAAGTAGCGTCAAACTTTACTTTTTCAACCAAATCTAATGTGCCTTGGAACTGAGCTTCGGTTTCATTAGGAAAGCCGACAATGATGTCTGTGGTGAGGGTGACTTGTGGAATTTTGCTTTGCATCTTCTTCACGAGTTCTAAATAAGATGCAACCGTATAGCGTCTTGCCATCAATCTTAAAATCATGTCATCACCAGCCTGAAAGGGTAGGTGAATGTGATTCATAATATTTTCGTATTTGGCAATCATGTCTAACATTTCATCCGTAAAATCCCATGGATGTGACGTCATAAACCTTAAACGTGGAATGCCTGTTAATGCTACCGCTTCTAATAATTGGGCAAAGGTGGTGCCATTTTTGAAATCCTTGCCATAAGAGTTGACGTTTTGACCAACCAGGGTAATTTCTTGATAACCTTGCTCAACAAGTTCTTTGCATTCTTTGATCACATCATCCATCAACCTTGACCGTTCTTTGCCTCTGGTATAAGGGACAATACAGTAGGTGCAAAACTTGTCACATCCAAACATGATATTCACAAATGCTTTAAAGCGGTGATTACGTTTGGATGGCATGTTTTCAACGATTTCCCCATATTTTGAGGGAACGTTAACAACTCGAATCTTCTTGGTAATCGCTTCATCAAGTAACTCGAGTAGGTGATGGATATTATGCGTACCAAACATCAAATCAACATGACGATACTTTTGCGTAATGGTGTCCACAATATGGGTTTGCTGGACCATACAACCGCTCACAGCAATTAACATGTTCGGTTTGATGGCTTTTAATCCTTTTAAAATACCGAGTTCACCAAAGACTTTATCTTCAGCATTTTCCCGAATCGCACAAGTATTAATGATCACAAAATCTGCTAATTTTTCATCATCTACCGATGTAAAACCGGTCAATTCTAAAAGCCCTCTCATGTTTTCTTCATCACGCACATTGGCTTGACATCCATAGGTACGAATAAAATATTTCTTACCTTGAGCATACTGAATCAAGCGTTCAGGAACTACAATCTCATCCCTTACAACGGGAATTTCTTGTCTAACACGTGATCGAGCTTTATCTAAATCCGGTTTTTCGGTGATATTTAATTTTTGATCTGCCATGATTTTTATTTTACCTTATCCGTGATAAGAATCGTCTTAAAGGATACAGGTAATCCGTGTTGGTTTGTTTCCACAAAAACAGCAGACAAGACACTTTCACCATCTTCAGCCAATTCATAAACTGTTTTTTCTTGTTTCCATAGACGTTGAATAATGTTTTCTTTTTTAACACCAAGAATGCCATTATAGGGTCCAGTCATACCGACATCAGAAATAAATAATGTAATGTTGTCTAACAATCGTAAGTCATTGGTTTGCACATGGGTATGCGTGCCAAATAAAGCTGTAATCTTTCCGCAAAAAGCATAACCCATCGCATATTTCTCTCCGGTGGCTTCTGCGTGAAAATCGACAATGTGAAGATCGGAAGGTGGTTCTTTTTGAATTAAGGTTTCCAAAGCATCAAAGGGATTATGAACCTCTTCATTCATAAAAGCTTGACCTAATATATTAGTCACTCGAATACGATAATTTTGAACCTTAAAAACAACAGATCCTACGCCAGGATAAGGATGTTTTAAATTCAAAGGTCTAACTAAACTAACCGTTTGGTCTAAATAATCTCTAATTTCACCTTTGGCGTTATAGTGATTACCTAGCGTCATCACATCAATGCCGCATGCCAATAGTTCTTCGTAATGTTTCCGCATCAAACCTTTGCCATGACTGGCATTTTCGGCATTGGCAATAACAAAATCTAAGCCTAAACTTTGTTTTAGTTTGGGTAAATGTTTTGCCACCATCAAGCGACCAAAACTACCAACAATATCGCCAATAAAAAGCCACTTCATGAAAGTTTATTTTGCAGTTTCAATCGCACGATATTCGCGAATAACCGATACTTTGATTTGACCAGGATAGGTCATTTCTGCTTCAATACGATCTTTAATGTCTCTCGCTAATTTCACAGCAGTTGCATCATCGACCTTATCAGGTACGACCATAATCCTTACTTCTCGACCTGATTGCATCGCATAACTTTGTGCAACTCCTTCATAGGATTTGCAGATATTTTCTAATTGTTCAAGGCGCTTAACATACGTTTCTAAGGTTTCACTTCTGGCACCTGGACGGGCGGCAGATAAGGTATCAGCGGCAATCACTAAGTGAGAAATAACATACTTAATTTCTGTATCCCCGTGGTGAGACTCTATTGCATTGAGTACCACATCAGGTTCATTATATTTTCGAGCGTATCGAGCCCCTAATTCAACGTGACTTCCTTCCATTTCAAAGTCAATGGCTTTGCCAACGTCATGGAGTAATCCGGCGCGTTTGGCCATATTTTGATCGATGCCCATTTCTGCTGCCATGATGCCACAAAGTTTTGCGACTTCGATGGAGTGATCATAGGCGTTTTGACCGTAAGAGGTGCGGTATTTTAAACGACCGACTAAATCTAGTAGTTCTGGATGAATATTGCCTAAACCTAATCGGAAAGCAGCTTCTTGACCTGCTTTATGCATGATTTCACCTAATTCACTTTTCACCTTTGCTGCCACTTCTTCGATTCTCGATGGTTGAATACGACCATCTTTTAATAAGATTTCTAATGTGCGCTTTGCGGTTTCTCGTCGGATTGGATCAAAGCAGCTCACGGTTATCACTTCTGGGGTATCATCAATAATCAAATCAACACCGAGTGCTTGTTCAAGTGAGCGGATATTGCGACCCTCACGACCGATAATACGTCCCTTCATTTCATCACTAGGTAAATTAACGACAGAAACCGTACGTTCTGTGACAAAATCTTGAGCATAACGGTTGAGCGTCATTCCTAAAATTTCATTCGCCATGGTTTGCGCTTGCTCTTTGGCTTCTTGTTCGCGATTTTTAATCAAATTCGCAATTTCTTTGCTTAGTTTGGCTTCCACGCGATTAAGGATTTCAGTTTTGGCTTCTTGAGAAGACATGCCCGAGACTTTTTCGAGTTCGTGGATAATCGAGTCTAATTTTAATTGCAAAACTTCTTCTTTTCTTTCAATTTCTTTCATCCGCTTTTGTTGCAATTCAATCTTTTCTTCAAGATTTTTTTCTTTTTGCATCAATGCTTGGTCTCGACGATCAATACTTTGTTCACGATTGAAAAGTTTATTTTCAAAAGCATTAACTTCTTGTTTTCTTTCTTTGATTTCTTTATCAGCCTCTTGTTTTAACTCATAAACGGTTTGTTTTGCATCAAGTTGAGCATTTTTAACAATATGATCAGCTTTAATTTCAGCATCTTTAATTAATTTTGATGCCTTTTTCGTTGCCTCTCTTGCACGAAAGATAGGTAAACTAAAGTAAATAAGAATCCCTAAAATAACCCCAATAATCAAAGCAAGCATGGATAATAAAACTAAAATCGAAATATCGACCATAACAACCGTCTCCTTTCAATATAGGGCGCATCATGACGAGTGATGTTCCTTTTAATGATGTTGGTATAAAAAAATCACAAAACTTCGTTTAAATCGATGATGAATATGTTGCTTTTATCAGGTTTAACACTAGTTAAGTTTCTAAACGAAGAATGCGAATCTATATCCAGTATCCGAAGATACTTCTTTATCATAGCAAAAGATTTCTTATTTGCCTACGATTAAAAAACCTCTAGG
>JACCDP010291728.1_pt1 | contig 14207 bp, 8 predicted proteins | sample 7445841 | NCBI WGS metagenome assembly JACCDP01 (sample SAMN15323441, study PRJNA562643) | freshwater metagenome | isolation source: river surface water | place: USA:Blue River Watershed | collected 2017-08-17
ATCAAGGGTTTGTGAGGAACACTCCGAAGAATTGTTAAGCGGTGGTAAAACACTTCGCAGGCAGTGGCCATGCGATTGCCCGGATTCATTGAGAACGGGCATTTTCAGCGATCGAAAAGGTCACGACTCCGTACCGTGCAGAAGCGCGAACCGTTCGTTGTCGCCTTGCCGCGTTACGCGGGGGACAGGGACATTCCTGACAGGGAGAGGGGTACCGTTGATCACGGAGCCTGTCGGATTTCGGTGAGGGTGCCGGGTTGAGGCGGCGGCACGCTTTGGCGTTGGCCGCCGGGCCAGACGACCTCGATCGACTCGACGGTCGCCGCATCGCCCAGGCCGAAGGCGAGCGGCAGGGCGCTGGAGCTCAGGTAACCGCGGTTGGCGGTGACGGTCCGCCACTGGGTTTTGCCGCCGGCCTTGAGTTGGACGGTCGCCCCGAGCGCGTCCCGATTGGCGCGCGTGCCCACCAGCTTGAGGCGAACCCAACGGCGATCGGACGGCCGGTCGTTGCGCAGCAGCAGGGGTGAGCCGCCCGCTTGGGTGAAAAGCAGATCCTCGTCGCCATCGCCATCCAGGTCGGCTTGGGCGCAACCACGGCCCACGATCGGGGTGAAGAGGGCCGATCCGGCCTGTTCTGGCCCCACCGGCACGAAGCCCGCGGCTCCGGCGTTCCAGAACAACTGGGCTGGCTGACGGTACTTCTGGCTTGCCTGCACCTTGGTGATCTCCTCCTCCAGGTGTCCATTGACGCTGAGCAAGTCGAGACGCCCGTCGAGGTCCCAGTCGAAGAACATCACCCCGAACTTCAGCGGCAGACGGCTGGTGGGACCGACTCCCCAGGAGATGGACTCATCGGTGAAGAGACCCGCCGTCGCACCGCCGACGTAGAGGGCCGTCATTTCGTTGGCGAAGTTGCCGATGGCGACGCCCAGCTTGCCGTCGTCGGTGAAGCGGGCGGCATCGATGCCCATGGCCCCGCGCGTGTTGCCGTAGCTGTCGAAGGCGATCCCTGTCAGGGCTCCTACCTCCTTGAAGTGGCCGTCGCGCTGGTTTTCAAAGACGAAGTTCTGGACTGTGTCGTTGGCCACGATGAGGTCCGTGAATCCGTCGGTGTTGAAATCCACGGCCACCACGCCGAGGGACTTGGCCGCGGGCACCCCGGTGGACGGATTGGTGACTTGCACGCCGCCCTCCTTGCTGATGTCGGTGAAGCGGCCGCCGCCTTCGTTGCGGTAGAGGTGCGGGAAGGATCCCTGGAAATTCATGGGCGGACCGTAAGCTCGGGTGGAGCCATCGATCTTGTAGCCCACCTCGGCGTCGATGGCGCGGGACCATTTCACATAGCTGGCCACGAACACGTCGAGGTCGCCGTCGTTGTCCAGGTCGAACCAGGTGGCCGCGGTGCTCCATTCGTCCGGACTGCCGCCGACCCCGGCCGTCGTGGTGACGTCCTTGAAGTGTCCGCCGCCCTCATTGTGGAAGAGGTGAGCCCCACCCACGGCGGTGATCAGGACGTCGGGCCTGCCGTCGTTGTCGTAGTCACCCACCGCCGCACCCATGCCGTAGAATGGCATCTCGAGACCGGATCCGGCCGAGATGTCGGTGAAGCGGATCGCGCCGCCAGCTGGCGTGTCGTTGCGGTACAGGGCACAACCGGGAGAGGCCGGACCGGAATTGGCCCAAGGCCAGCGGTTGCCATTGACCAGAAGCAGGTCGGCATCGCCATCGCCATCCGCATCCAAGAAGGCCGCGCCGGCTCCCATGGTTTCGGGCAACAGCTTCTCGCCGATGGCTCCCGTGAAATGACGAAACTGGATCCCTGCCGCCGTGCTCACCTCGGTGAACGGCACCTTGGGCAGGGTGAGTTTCTGGGCTGTTTGAACCGTTTGTGGGGCCGCCAGCGGCGTCACCTGAACCTTGGTCGGCCCCGCGGTCTGGCGCAGCGCAAAGAAGGCCCCGGTGCCTAGGACTCCCAGCGTGATCAGGGCGATCAGCGACCAGCGGAGTCCGGTGCGGATGGCGCGGTCGTCAGACTCGACCCACTCTTCGGATTCGTTCGGGCCCTTCGGATTCTGGGACATGTCGGTGAAAAGATATCAGGGAGTGGAACCGAGGTCAGGGATTCAGCGCGCGGCCGTGGTCTTGGAGGACAGGGGTAAGTGGCCGGTTTCGGCCGTGGTCAGAGACCGTGTCGCAGGCGCTCCGATGGAGAGGCTCTGCGGATGCTGCAGGTCGTAGATCACGATGGCCTGGGCGGCATGGTCGGCTGCGGGATTGTTGCGGCGGGCGTTGGCCACGGCGCGGTCGCGGGCGTTGTCGTCGGGTCGGTAGCGTTCGTGGAGCTTTCGGTGACGTTCGCTGGCGGCGGCGTCGCCGAGTGCCGCGTGGATGAGGCCCAGGTTGTAATGCGCGGTGAGATTCTCAGGGTCGATGGTCAGGGTGCGTTCGAAGCGGGTGGCCGCGGCCCGCAGGAACTCCTCCTTTCTAGCCGGATTGGAGCGCTCCATCTTGGCCCGCTCGAAAAGAGTCTGCCCCAATTCATTGACGACCTCGTAATCGCGGCTGAAGTCGAAGCCACGCTTTTCCAACTCTGGATAGCGGTCTTCGAGAATGCTCGTGAGCTGCTGGATGGATTCGTCGAGGAACCCGTTCTGCTTGTTCACCAGACCGTTGAGCCAGGCGATGGTCCAGCGGTTCCCGGGCGGGTCGAAGCGCTTGGCGTCGTTGGCGCGCTGCAGGGCGGCCACCGCGTCGTCGAGACGCCCTTCCTTGAAGAAGACGCGTGCGAGGTTCAGCGGGCCATCGGCGCGGCCGAGGCCTTCGACGCGGTTGAAGGCGCCAGCCGCCTGGATGAGCTCGCCCTTCTCGCTGCCCTTGTCGCCTTTCAGGAAGAGGCCGATGCCGTAGTCGTTCCAGCGCTGCCATTCGGGAATCTTGGAGGCGGCGTTGGCGATCGCGGTCGCTCCATTGGCCCCGCCCTCGATCTCGAACGCGAGCCGATCCGAGGCCAGCAGGGTGACCGGCAGGTCATTGGTCACAAGGAATGGGCCGCCGCGGACGTAGTTCGACGCGTAGGTGTAGTTGAAGTAAATGGTGTCGAACTTCCGGTAGTTCACCTTCACCTCGACGGTCAGCGGGGAACGCTGCTGTTCGGGCACGGTGAGCTTGTAGTGCAGCACATGCGCCGCTCCGGGAGGGATCTGGTTGTTGTAGAGAGGGGTGAAGATGTCCTGCGCGTTGCGGCGGTCGATGCGGTTGCCGTCCTTGTCGAGCATGTAGACGTTGAGGAAGTGGGACCATGGGTCCACCTCACCATGACGCCCTGTGGCTCCGGAACGGCCCACCACCCGGCCTTGCCCATCGGTCACCGACACATCGGCCCAGATCTCGTTGGAATCCACCGTGCCCTGCGTGAGCGGATGTCCCAGTTTGAGCGTCCGGACCACCGTCTCGATCAGGTAGGTCTTGCCGGGCTTGAGCCGGGGCAGGGTAGGGCGCAGCGGTGCGACGAGCGGTGAATCAATGGTGCCGCCCTCCTTGACGCCGAAGAGGTCGACGCGAATGCAGTCCTTCAGGAAATCCTGCTGCCGCCGAATGGCCTCCTTTTGCTCAGGCCCTGCGGGCAGCACCTTGGCCGGCACCCCGGTGTTGGCACCCGGGAATGCATGGCTGTGGACGGCCAGGAAGTCATTGGTGCCGTACTTCTTGGCCCCGAAATCCGCAGAGGCCTGAAGCGGCATGTGGCATTCGGCGCAATTGGCCTTGGCCTTGTCAGGATAATAGAACGACCGGGCATTCACCCCCGACACGCCCGAGAGCAGGTACGAATCGTAGTGGTTCTGGCCCCGCAGGAACTCCTTGTAGTGGTTCACCGCGTAGGGGATGCCCACCTTGTGGCAGGTCGAGCAGAACTCGGCCGTCTTGTGAAAGGGCTTGAGGAAGGTCTCCTTGTGGAACTGCGGCTTGCCCTTCACCAGCTGCTTGTTGACGAAATAGGCCAGCGAGTTGGTCGGCGCGAAGGCGAAGGGGTAATGCACCGGTTCCTCGATGGTGTAGTTGCCGTTGCCGATGGGGCCCTTGTCGGCGCCTTCCAGGTGCGTGATGGAGTGACAAGTCACGCAGGTGATGCCCGCCTGCGAAGTCGGGTGGTTCACCATGTCGAAGTTGGGATCATCGAAGGCCCCGGAGAAGAACGGCACCGGGTCATGGCAGCCGGCGCACCAGCGGGAAGCCTGCACCGATCCGTCCCGTTTCAGCGCCGCCTCGCGGGTCTGTTTGATGCTGAACAGGTAGAAGGGGTTGTTGAACGAGCTGAACTTGTGCGCCGAGTGGATGTACGAGTTGAAGACGTCCTTGTGGCACTCCAGGCAGTACTCGTTGTTCATCAGCGCCTTGGCCGGGATGAACTTGCCATTGGCCGTGCGCGAGCTGCTGGGCATGAAGTACTTTTCGCCCGAAGCCGGCGCCTTGGCCGACCAAATGCGCGGATCGTGCCGGTGGAAGGCCACCAAAATGGCGACCGCGGCAGCCACCGCAGTGCCCCAGCTCAAACCCATCTTCCAGCGGATGCGTGGCCCGGCCAACCGGTGCAGCAGATAAAGCCAGACGCAGAGCAGCGGCGTGATGATGTGAGCCCAATAGGCCACGGACCGACTGCGCTCACTCTTGACCTGAATCCACTCGAGGCCATCGAAGCGCACCAGCACCACGCCCGAGATCAGCACCACCAGACTGATGGCGAAGAGCGCATAGCCCACATAAACGGCCTTGCGATTGGGCCGATTCCAAGTGTTGGCGATGTGGACCCAGTTGAAGATCAGGAAGGGCACCACGAAGAGCAGCCCCAGGATGAGGTGGGCCAGGAACTGGATTTGGTAGGCGTAGTTCTGGTAGCTCACCCCGCTGGCCCGGTCTTTCCAGGTCATGAAGGTGACGGTGAGCAGGTACACCGAGTTGGCGCCCAAGAGTGCCAAGAGCACCCAAATGATGTTCAGCACCCAGCGCAGCCGCGGGCCGATGGCGCGGACATAGCGCTTCGGTGCGGCCGGTGGATTGGATTTCGGGTCGGTTTCTCCCATGAGCGTGAAGACATAAAGAAACTATCAATCGCGGTTTTCCACAACTGGGGGGCGAATTGGACCTGGCTGGGGGCGAAATGCGTTCAGCGGCTCGTGTTCCCGGCGATCCGCGTCGGGGTCCGGTTTTTTCTGGCGAGACCGAGGTTGATGATTCTTGGTTTTTCCCGTCAGCCTTGACCCATGGCCGATGCTCCGGTGCCCACTCCCGCCGCCCTGTCCAAGGGGCAAATTTTTCTGAGACGCCTCGGAAGCACGCTCTTCCTGTGGTCCATCGTCTTGGCGGCCATTTTTTCGACCGATCCCTTTGTCCGAAGTTATGTCTTTCTCGGGCTCATGGTGCTGCTGGCGGGATTGGGGTTGACCGAATTCTACGGCATGGTCGAGCGGCGTGGGTTCGTGTGCTTCCGGTTCTGGGGGCTGGTCAACGGCCTGCTGCTGATGGCGGCCACGTTCTTCTACCTGACAGTGTACCAGCCGGGCTCGCGATTCTCGGGTCAGCCCTCGCGCGCGGCCGATTTCGAGTCGGCGGTGCTGGTGCTTTTCGTGCTGGGCTTGTGCTTGCGGGAGTTCGTCTCCAAGAAAAACCAGGGCAACGCCATGACGGCCATTTCCATGACCTTGTTGGGCCTCATGTATGTGCCGTGGCTGCTGAACTTCATCCAGAAGATCAATTTCTTCCCCGGCGTGGATGGGCGCTTCTACGTGCTCTACTTCATCGTGGTGACCAAATTCAGCGACGTCGGGGCCTACTGCACGGGCTCGCTGATCGGGCGTCACAAGATGATCCCGCGCATCAGCCCCGGGAAGACTTGGGAGGGCTTCGCTGGCGCGGTGGTGATCTCGACGGCCTGCTCGCTGGGATTGGCGGCGTTGCTCGGTGATCGCCTGGCGGGAATGACGCCGTTCCACGCGGTGGTGTTGGGCGTGATTCTGAGCGTCTCGGCCGTGGTCGGTGACCTCATCGAGTCGCTCTTCAAGCGCGAGGCCGGCGTGAAGGATTCCGGCCGATTCTTCCCCGGCATTGGCGGCATCCTCGACCTGCTGGACAGCCTCCTCTTCAACGCCCCCCTCATGTACCTCTACCTCAGGCACGTGCTGCGCCATTGAGGGGGAGATTGGTTTTTGGGGCGGCTTGCCCTCTCGACGACCCCAAGCCGTGGTTCGCGGGGTGGCACAGCTCGGTCAGTGCGCATTGCCAGGTGATGAGGGCGTCAGAATTTCCGGGCTCAGCCCGCCCAGCGGGAAGCCCGAAAGGTCGACGCGCCGGACCTGTGCTCGGACCGTCCTTGTGCTGCCGACCGTCAAGGTGAGGCGGTGCATCCTGGATGCGCAGGTGCAGCCGATGGAGGAGCGGGTCGGACAGTTGTGGAAGGCCCAGGACAAACGGCCGGTCATCATCCAAGGATGGACTCATCCGGTCGGTTCAAGCTCGTCCCGCTGTCCGGTAGGTTCCGCAGGATTCGCCCAGTACAAGGGTCGAGGTCAGCAGGTGACTACGGACCGGCAGGGCCGATTCCGCGATCCGGTCCTGCATCGCTCGCATTGCGGCCACGGCGATGTCCCGGCAGGGCTGGTGGATGGTGGTCAGGGGAGTCGCGAGCAGGGTGGCGTAGCGGACGTCGTCGAAGCCGACCAACCGGATGTCGGACGGCACGCGGTGTCCTTCGCGCGCCAAGGTTTGGAGCAGGTCGGCAGCGGTGTGGTCGTTGGCGCAGAGCAGGGCGTCCCAACGTTTTCCGGCCATCAGTCGGCGGACAAACCGGACGTCGGTCGGATCCCCGAGGTGGACCCACCGCGGATCCGCCTCGAGTCCCCGGTTTCCGATCGCCGCCCGGGCTCCCGCGATGCGGGCGTCTACGGTGGATGCCGAATTGGGCCGGGCGACGAAGGCCAGGCGCTCGCACCCGAGCTTGATCAGGTGTTCCGCGAGGAGAAAGCCCGCCGCCATGTTGTCGATTCCCACCAGGTCGAAGTCGCTCCGCTTGGGGAACGGCCCGAGGTCCCGATCCAGCAGGATCACCGGGAGACCCTCCTGTCGCAGGGTCTCGGCGAGAATCCGGTTGGCCTCCTCGCGGTCCGGGACCAGCTCGAAGGGAGCGAAAAAGACGCCACTCACTTGCCGGGCGATGAAGTGGCGGCACAGACGGCGGGCTCCCTCGAGGTCGAGTTCCTCGTGGAATTCTGGGGCGTCCGGTTCCCCCCAATCCAGCTCGTAGGCCTGCGACCGGGCCACGGAGGCGAGTTCCCCGCAGATCCGTTTCAGGATCTCGGTCTTCCCGAGACCCGGAACCAAAAGTCCCAGGCTCCTCCCCGGAGGCGGCGGAGTCCGCGTGGATCGGACAAAACTCCCAGAACCCATCCGGCGTTCGATCAGTCCCTCGGCCTCAAGATCGTTGAGGGCGCGCATGACTGTCGGACGGGAGACTCCGTGCTGTTGCACCAGACGCGCTTCGCTGGGAAGCCGGGAGCCGATGGGATGGGAACCCGAGCGGATGGCCTCCCGGAGCCAGCGGGAAATCTTCTGATGCTTGGACTCGCCTTCGGGTCGGGACATGTCTCCTGTTACAAGCAGGTGAATAACCTGTCAGTACAGGATTAGAACAAGTTGACGACTGGTCGCTGGTCGGGTGCCGGGATCAGGAGGATAAATCCGGGGCATCCCGACTGTCTTATGCGTTCCCTTGTTTCCTGGTTTTCCACGGTGTCGCCTCCTTGGGCTCGACTTTGCTCCATCGCCGCCCTGGCCGCAGGCCTCGGAGGTGGCGTCGGAAGGGCTGGGGCCGCGGCTCCGGCCTTCGACGAGACGTGGCGTCCGCAGTTCCACTTCACCGCGCCCAACACCTGGTTGAACGACCCAAACGGGATGGTCTGGTACGACGGGGAGTACCACCTGTTCTACCAGAACAACCCATTCGGCAACAAATGGGGGCACATGAGCTGGGGACATGCCGTGAGTCGTGACCTGACCCACTGGGAGCACCTTCCCCTGGCGCTCGCCGAGGAGAACGGGGTGATGATCTTCTCCGGCAGCGCGGTCGTGGACTGGAAGAACACCAGCGGCTTCGGCAGGGACGGTCGTCCTCCGATGGTTGCCATCTACACCGGCCATCATACGGGCAAGCCGTTGCAGAACCAGCAGATCGCCTACAGCAACGACCGGGGACGCTCCTGGACCAAGTATTATGGCAACCCGGTCCTCGACCTGGGCGAGACGGACTTCCGGGATCCGAAGGTGTTCTGGCATGAGGGAACCCGCCGATGGGTGATGGCCGTGTCTTGGCCGGTCCACCGGCAGGTTCGGTTCTATGCGTCGCCCGACCTGAAGTCCTGGACCCACCTGAGCGATTTCGGTCCTGCCGGATCCACCACGGGAATCTGGGAGTGTCCGGACCTGTTCCCGCTACGGGTCGAGGGCTTGGGTCATGGATCCAAGTGGGTCCTCGTGGTCAACGTCGGCTCCGGGGCCCCGGCCGGTGGATCCGGGACGCAGTATTTCGTGGGGGAGTTCGACGGAACCCGGTTCGTTGCGGATTCCCGGTCCACGCCCAAGGCCAGAGCTGCATTCGTTCCCGAAGGACGGATTCTGGGAGACTTCGAGCAAGGGTTTTCCGGGTGGACGGCCACGGGCAACGCCTTTGGGGAGCAGCCGGTCACCGGGGCGCTGGAGGGGCAGCAGGCGGTCGATGGATTCCAGGGACGTGCCCTGGTGAGCTCCTACCATCACGGCGACGCGGGGCAGGGGACGTTGACCTCGCCGGAGTTCATCGTGGACCGCGAACATCTGAGCTTCCTGGTTGGCGGCGGCCTTCAGCCTGAGCGGGCTTTTGTCCAGTTGGTGGTCGACGGCCGGCCGGTCCGTTCGGCCACTGGGGCCGATGCCGAGCGCCTGTTCTGGCATTCCTGGAACGTGGCTGAATTCCGGGGCCGCCGGGCCCGCCTGGAAGTGGTCGATCGGGCCACGGGCGGCTGGGGGCACATCAATGTGGACCAGTTTCTCCTGGCCGACCAGCCGGCCCGAAATCCTTCGGAGGCCGCCCATTGGGCGGACTTTGGACCAGACTTCTATGCGGCCGTCTCCTGGTCCGACGTCCCAAGTCGGGATGGTCGGCGCCTGTGGCTCGGATGGATGAGCAACTGGACCTATGCCAACGATGTACCGACCTCTCCCTGGCGCAGCGGGATGACCGTGCCACGAGAGCTTTCCCTTCGGGACACTCCGGCTGGATATCGCTTGGTCCAACGTCCGGTCCGGGAGTTGGCCGCCTTGAGGGGGGCTTCGGCTCGAATCCGGGGAGTGACGATCGAGCAGGCCGGGGCGTGGCTTTCCGGGAAGTCGTTTCCCACAGGCTTGGCGGAATTGGAGATTGAACTCGACCGCCTTCCATCCAAGGGCGAGGTCTGGCTGGCCGTTCGGCACGGAGAGGCAGAAGAGACCCGGGTGGACCTGGTCCTCGGTGAAGGGTTGCTCCGTGTGGACCGGACCCGTTCCGGTCGGAAGGATTTCAGCAAGGCCTTCACCACCGCACACACGGCACCGGTCCGGATTGTGAATGGCAAGGCCTCGTTGCGCCTCCTCGTGGACCGCTCCTCCATCGAGGTCCTGGCCCAGGGAGGAGAGACCGCGATGACGGAGTTGATCTTCCCGGCGACGACCGGGATCGGCTTTGGCTTGGGTGCTGAGGGACAGGCTCGGGGAATCCGTGTCCGAGGCCTGACCGTCTGGCCGCTCCGTTCCGCCCCTCCCAAGATTTCTGAAGTCCGTTGAACCCGCCTCCCACCTTCCAATCCATGCACACCCCCAACCCGGGCGCCGTCGTCGGCGCTTCAGCCTCCGACTCGCCGATGCGCGGTCGCATCCTGCTCTGGGCCATCACCTCCTCCCTCGCCGGGTTCCTCTTCGGATTCGACACGGTGGTCATCTCCGGCGCTGAGCAGAAGATCCAGGCCCTCTGGGGGCTGAGCGCCGGGTTGCACGGGGTGGCCATGGCTTCGGCCTTGTACGGGACCGTGCTCGGTTCTTTGGTGGGTGGTTGGCCGACCGACCGTTTTGGACGTCGTGCAACGCTGCTGGGGATCGGGGTGCTCTACATTGTCTCGGCTGTCGGGTGCGGTGTGGCGCCCGAGGTCTGGTCTTTCATCGCCGCGCGTTTCCTGGGCGGCGTCGGCATCGGCATCTCCACCGTTGTGGCCCCGCTTTACATCTCTGAAATCGCCCCGCCGGCCCATCGCGGAAGGCTGGCCGGGATGTTCCAGTTCAACATCGTCTTCGGGATCGTGATGGCATTTCTCTCCAATGCGCTCCTTGCGGGGACCGGGGATAACGCCTGGCGCTGGATGCTCGGGATCGCAGCCTTTCCGTCCGTCGCCTACACCGTCCTTTGCCTGGGCATCCCGGAAAGCCCGCGCTGGCTGCTGGGCCACAAAGGAGACCGTCCTCGCGGCCTGGAGGTCCTCCGCCTGATCCATCCCGAAGCTTCTGAGACCGACCTGGAGGCGCAGGCCGACGCCATCGCCAGCGCTTCAGTTGGGAAGACTGGGACGGGAACCCTCTGGACCTGGAGGCTCCGGGTGCCCGTGGCCCTGGCCTTCCTCGTCGCGTTTTTCAACCAGATGTCCGGCATCAACGCGATCCTCTACTTCGCCCCGCGCATCTTCGAGATGACAGGACTGGGCTCGAAGGCGGCGTTGCTGCAGTCGGTGGGAATCGGCGTGACCAATCTCGTGTTCACCTTCGTCGGTCTCTGGCTGATCGACCGGTTGGGACGGCGCACGCTGCTTTACATCGGTTCCTTCGGTTACATCGCCTCGCTGGGCCTGGCGTCCTGGGCCTTCTACACGCGGCACTTTGACATCGTGCCGGCCTGCATTTTCGCCTTCATAGCCGCCCATGCGGTGGGGCAGGGGGCCGTCATCTGGGTGCTGATCTCCGAGATTTTCCCCAACCGCCAGCGTGCCGGTGGACAAACCCTCGGCAGCTTCACGCACTGGATCTTCGCCGCGCTTCTCACCACGTTCTTTCCCAAGATGGTTGAGGCCTTCGCGCCCGGATCGGTGTTCCTTTTCTTCTGTGGCATGATGGTTCTCCATCTGGTCTGGGTGAAGGTGATGGTTCCGGAGACGAAGGGAGCCTCGCTCGAGCAAATTCAGAAGCGCCTCGGCATCGAGGCCGAATGAAAATGAAATCCCGAATCGTCAGCGTGGGGGAGGTTCTCTGGGACCTCTTGCCCGATGGTCCCCAGTTGGGTGGAGCCCCGGCCAATTTCGCCGGTCATGCCCGGGCTCTGGGAGCCGAGGTGACGCTGGTCTCTCGACTTGGCAGCGATTCCCTCGGAGCAGACGCCCACCGACTGCTGGCAGATCGGGGACTCGACCTCAGGGCCGTGACCCTCGATCCCATCCGTCCGACCGGCACCGTCGCGGTGGAGCTCTCCCTCGAGGGTCAACCGCAGTTTCGCATCCAGGAGGCGGTGGCCTGGGATGATCTGATGGTCGACGCCGAGAACCTCTCCCGGATCCGTCAGGCCGATGCCATTTGTTTTGGGACCCTCGCCCAGCGCAGTCCGGCGTCGCGCGAGGTGGTCCAACGGTGCGTGGAATCGGTCTCTCCCGCCGCGCTCCGCATCTGCGACATCAATCTCCGGGCCCCGTTCTACACCGCACAGGGGATCGAGGACTCCCTCCGGATGGCCAATGTCCTCAAGTTGAACGAGACCGAGCTTGTGGACCTGGCCGGACAATTTGGTCTCAACGGCTCGGCCGAGGAGCAGTTGGCCGCCATGGCGGGGCAGTTTGGACTCCATACCGTGGTGCTGACCTTGGGTGCTCAGGGAAGCCGGGTCTTCCGGGAAGGCCGATGGACTTTCGAGCCGGGACGTCGGGTCGAGGTCCGCGACGCGGTCGGGGCCGGCGACGCCTTCACCGCCGCGTTCGTGCTGGGAATCCTGCGCGGATGGCCTGTCCAGGAGATCCAGCGCCGGGCCACCGATATCGCGGCCTTCGTCTGCACCCAGCCCGGCGCCACGCCGGACCTGCCGCCCACCTTGACGCAGCCGTTTCTCTCGACTTGAAGCGCCTCAAGAGGGTCCGCGTCTCGGTACGGTTGAACGTTCCGGCAGCCGGATCACATCGCGGTGGTTTGGCGTGCGGCGGTGCTGGGCCACCGAAAAGGGGCGTCGGCTTGGAGTGGGTCCGAGGATTCAACCGACGGCGTTCATCCTCGTGTCCGTCCGCAAAGTTCAAGGCCCCAGGGCTGCCGTGACAGCTTGCCGCTGCGACGGTGATCTCGACCGTGTGCTCGCTGGGTTTGGCCAGCACTGCTGGCCGATCTCCTGGCCGGGATGACGTCGTTTCACGCGGCGCTGATGGGCTCCATGACATCGCGGGTCCGCAGTTGGAATAGAGAGAAGCAGGTCATGATCCACCCGACAGCGATGCGAACGACGGTGGATTCGATGACCAGCAAGCGTCCCGCATCTCAGCGAGCGAGGGCGGGGCTCCGCGGCTGAGGAGATCATCGAGCAGCGCTCCGAAGGAACGCACTTCGGTCCGCTCCACGCCGGCACGGAGGTCGGTATCGAGCCCCTCAAGCACGTTCGCCGCGCCGAAGTCACCGACCAACGGGCGGCCCGCGTCGTCGACCCGGGTATTGTGTGCGTAAAGGTCTCCGTGGCTGATGCCGCGGGCATGGAGATGCTCAACCAGCGAGGCCACCCCGCGTGCGATGTGCAGGGCCTGCGCGCTGGACAGTTGAAGGTCGCTTGGCATCACGTCACGGGTGCACGATTCGAAGTCGGGCGGCCCACCGAGCGCGCGGTAGCTGGGGGGAATGAGCGCGAGCACCAGCGCCTCGGCTCCCTCGGGGTGACCGACCACGCGGCCCTCGAGCGCCACGAGGTGCTCGTGCTGTCCCGCGAGCAGGCAAGCGCGCACCTCGTCTTCCGGCCAGCCATCGGAGGTGACCGCACCCTTGAAGACCTTCACCGCGACCTGCGCCCCGGTGTCCCGCCGCGTGGCGCGCGAGATGACACCCGACGCACCAGAGCCCAGCACCTCGTGCAGTTGGAGCGCGTCCCACGCGATAGGCGGTGCGGTCATCTCGGGCCGCGTGCAGAAGGGGTTACCTGCCCAAGCGAACCAGGCGAGCCGGGGCAGTGTGAGCAACTCGCGGGGGAACTGCTCGAGTGCGTTGGCCGAGACGCGGATCAACTCGAGCGCCGTGGCGTTGCCCATCGAGCTTGGCAAGGCGCGCAGTCGATTACCCGCCAATGCGAGCTTCTGCAGGCGCGGGCGATGTCCGAGTGACTCGGGAAGGAACTCGAGCCGGTTGTCGGTGAGTATCAACCACCGCAACCGCGCCGGCAGCGCGTCTTCGGCCACGCGATTCAGGCGACAGGACCTGAACCCCACCATCTCGAGCTGTGGCAACTGCCCGACCACCCGCGGTATTTCCTCACAGGGGTTGTTCGATAGGAACAGGCGCCGCAGGGAGCGCAACCGCGTGAGCTCGTCGGGCAACGAGGTGAAGTGATTGCCCGAGAGATCGAGGTGCTCGAGTGTATCCGCGTGTGCGAACACTTCGCGAGGAAGGGCGTCGAGGCCGGCGTTCCGGAAGGTGAGCTCTTTCACTGGGGCGGAAGGGGTTTCATGAAGTGCGCGAGCTCGGCGAGAGTCCCGTCAACAGGTGGGCGTCGTGTTTGAGCTCGGGCCCCTCGGCCCAGGTCATTGATGGGGATTTGCTTTTGACGCCTCGCGATCAGGAGATCTGGTTTTCCTGAAGAATGTTTGTTTTCAGAGCGAAATGTCGGTCGCCACCCACTGTCAAGGCCGTGTTCGGTCGCGGTTGCGGTCGAGCCTACTGCCGATCGGTCCACTTCGGTGTCCGCCACGCTTCTTGGGGCAGCGGTATCCGGGTGTTTGGAGTCCGTCGCGAGCGAGGCCCCGGCGACCATGGAACGAATCAGGCTCAGTTTTCCAGGCCCCGTGTCGATGAGGACGCAGTTCTTAGCCGGAACGATTCAATTGGATCGGTCGTGCTGGCTGCGTCTTCTTCCGCAAGAGCTTCGTTGCTCGCTCGTTACGGGCCTTCCATCGGCCCGCGCCTCGCTCTCGCCTCGTCTTGCGAAAGAATCC
>JACCDP011176281.1_pt1 | contig 14199 bp, 20 predicted proteins | sample 7445841 | NCBI WGS metagenome assembly JACCDP01 (sample SAMN15323441, study PRJNA562643) | freshwater metagenome | isolation source: river surface water | place: USA:Blue River Watershed | collected 2017-08-17
CGTATTTCGTTGGACAGGTCTCGTTCGTTCAGCGCCACCAAGCGAGAAATGGTGTGAACTGCGTGAAGGTTTGAACGAGGGCGCGCTCTAAGGACTTGGTATTTCTGGGTATCCATCTATGCGAATGGTCATACATCGTAGTGAACCATGAGGCGGTCATACATAGCTTTCAATATAATTTCAATTCATGAAATGGTTTCAAAAAAACCTTACTAATTTCTTTTAGAAGAATAATATTTGTGATAATTTTTTGAAAAAGTTTATTGTGTCATTTTGATTTTGCTTTTTTGACATCTGTTTTACATTGAGTATTCAGTTTCGAGAAATGCATATCTTTGTAACGTTTTTCCTCAAAGAAAAAACGTATATGTACATACTCCCTTATGAGCAATGGGAGAGAATGTTCACGATGGGCATCGCAAAACAAAGGGTGAATCCTTGATTGAGATATAGCATCAATACAGATTTCATATGTATTGGTAATGTACACATGTTTTTCATTGGCAAAATGTTTTGCAACTGCTGCTTCAATCGTACGAAAAGACAGGAACATTGGAATAGTAACAAATGTAAGACCTCCTTTGTTTTTCAAAATCGTGAGGTTTGCAGGAGAGAAATCGTCCGGTACCTCTAGCTCTTTGCAGATCACAGATTTCTTGCATTCTTTACAATGATCAATAAGGAAAGGACGAGCATGGAAGACATAGCCACAGATATAATAGACAAGCAAATCATCGACACTTTCCTTGTGCAAAGTGCGACAATCTGTAACAAAGCGGACAGCTAATTCATTAATTAACTTGCGATCCAATTGCAGATTAAGTTCTTCAAGCACTTTGGTATTTGATTTGTAACGATCGACTAGGCATTTGTGGTATGAAGCGATATTGTAGAGATCTTCTTCTTGGTCGACATTACTATTCTTGATGAGAATTCTGCCTGTTGATGAATAGAGTGCTAACATACGGAAAATGTATAAGGCAATTTTGCAACTTGGATGCAAGGCGATGTGCCGCATCTGACCAAAGACTCTCTGAAAAGATGAGATCAAAACCATAATTTGTTATTAAACTTAAATATATTGAAAACAACCACTACTTTAATTACTTCGACAGGATCTTGATTAAATTTCCCAGTAAAAACCATTTTATAGTTGCAGTCAAAAAGATCCTCAATTAAGGAAAGTAAGCTCGTTATTGTTAATCGCCAACCTTCCATGGTCGTTTGGGAAGCAAACATGTTCAACTCTTTCTTTTTTCTAGTCTTTTTTCCTTCCTGCTCTTTTTTCTCTTCTTTATTCACAAAAAGATCATCTTCGCCTTCATCATCTGTACTTTCATCTTCACTTTCAATCACCCTTTTTCTACCTTTCCTTTTTTTTCAAGCATTTTTTTTTCTCTTTCACGTCTTTTCATTTCCTTCTCTTTTAATTTTCTTTCTGCTTCCATTTTACGGTACATACGCTCCGTGTTATTCAGAATTTCGAGTTTCTGATCAAAGACTTTTCTTTTATTTGCCCATTTGGCTGGGTCGTTGAAAATAGCATCTTTTAGAGAGCGGCCATTACAACGATCAAAAAGATCATTCATTAAATATGTGTAATTCTGAACAATTTGGGGATCTATAAAGGAAAGTAGTTCTTAGAAAAATGATTAGAATATGATCAAATTATGTATGATCTACCTTTGAACCAATGCTTGAATCTGTCGGACTCTGAATAAGCTCCAATGCCATCTCCCATCTTACCAGAAAAGAATTGAGCGCATCGAGTTACGTTTTGACGCTCGAAATTATTTGGGTGAATGTGAGCTTCCGTCAAAGCAGGAACCATCCGTAAGTGGTTTCCCTTTTCAATGTTGTATACTGCCTCGTAGTTTTCAAAATATATATAGGAAACGGATTGCCCCTAAACAAATAAAACAAAACGAGCGTGGTAAATAATTATGATTTCAGGTGCTGTCCATCAAAACAAGAGACGCACTACTATTCTGCATTATTTAATATTTACCTCTTTATCGAATACAATCATCACTTTTCTATGGTTTGTAAGATGGTTTTTGCTACATTTCAGTAAGTGTGGCGGATCAACAAGAAAGTAAATTTTAATTCGTGCGTCAAGAGGGTGCAGAATGAAATGTTTTCCACCATCTAGCTTTCCGCTGACTCCAAACTCCAAATATGCCGATTTATTTGTACTAGCGCCATCTCCTACGACACTCTTTACAATCGCACCAACTTTGTAAAGTGCCAAAATGCATTTCATGATCAACTCCGATAACACTTTTCCGGTTGCACCGTTTTTTACTGCAAATACGGCGAAAACTTGGATCCCGTTTTTACGGTACAGCCTAATGATGAATACAAGGACGTGGGTGGCAATTCCATCTGGAACATCACACTCGATCTCAGTGTCGCCAATATCCACTTTTCCTCTCCACACCTTCCGTCTTCGGTCCCATTCCATACTCGGTTTGATTTTGGCTTCGTCCATCATCATGCTGACAAATCTCTCCTCTTCAGGCAATCCCTTTAGCTCTTCACCAATGCTTTTGAGGGCAAGATCATTCAAGCCAAAATCACATTCCGATGAACTGATAATTTTCCGTAGAGTTTCTTCTGACGGGAGTGGAAGTAATGCGTTTTCTTGAATATGGCGAAACGCCGCGCAGCTCTTCATACGTAGCATTGAGCATTGAACGGCATATGTAGGGTCCCATCTCATCGTCTTACCCGTCAAGTCTTTCTTGGATAATGACGCTTTTTCAATAAACATTTTAACCACTGTCCGACCCTAAAAATCAAATTATTTATTACCAACATTTGTTGATACTATCGTTTCTTTTATTTCAATCAGTTTGGGTTTCATTGCAATAAGAAATGGAATATGAAAAATCGTTGAAAATTGTCATTTGTTAGATATTGAAAATAAAGTTTTTAGAAATAGGGCGAATGAATTGCAATACATAAATCCATTGCCCTGATTTGAAATAAAAGTAAGGAAAAGGGCGAGTTTTAACCCGAAGTGTCAAGTAACAGCTTGCGAGTTGAAACTTGCGTTGTATAGTCAAATCATAGTATTACTGTTGGTGTAAGTGTTTTCAGGTACGTTTCCAAAGATTCTCTTTTAGCCTTGATGGCCAATTCCTCCTTTTCCCTAAGCGTCCGTTTTGCAAGATCAACAGCCTTCTATATTACAAATTGAATTAATAAGAAGAATAAATACAATTACGGAATATTAAGAAATAGAAAATGTCAAGAAACATTAAGAATGTCTTCCGTACCAGACTCTGTTTCATGAGAATGCGGTTAGACCGTTTCAAGGATTGCATCTTAGTTTGATTGGTTGTGGTTGATGGCTTGGTTGCAATTCTACTCTTCAAATAGCTCTGCATTTTACCACACATCCGGCAAACATCGCCAATCTTTGCAACTCCCAAACATTTAGCTGATTTGATGAATTCGCATTTAGTCATCGCAAATGAAAATTTTTTCGACACTTGAAGAAGCGATTTATCCCCAGCAACACCTTTGCACACTTTTTGGGCATCGAACGTCTTTACAACGGCTTCCAATAAGTCCATGTTCGTGATTTCAGAAGGCACGCCAGCTGGACGAACCGGCTCCCCGTTCAGTAGGAAGGAAAGATGATGTTCGTTGACAAACTTAATCGTTTTGATGGTCAGTTTTTCCCCATTGGGTTCAAACCGGGAACACAAGGCCGTATTGTTTTGAATAATCCAACTCCAGCCAGATGGAAGCCCAGGGCATTCGCTCTTTAAACGAGCGAGGAATTCTTCTGACAAGGGGGAATCTGTAGAGAATAACAAAGGTTATGAAGCATGAGCAGGAAACAATAACATTAAAATGATTCTTACTCTGAGGTTTTGTAAAAAACTCTGGTGGCAAAGTTTGTTTAGACTTTCGTTTCCACATCCTTCTGCACAGTGCCGTTGGTTCTTGTGGAGGTTCTGCAGCAACCTCTACTGATTCAATGTTTGGTTCAGTATTAGTTTTAAAACACAATGGCGTATCTGTGTCAGGTGTGACGAGTTCTCTAAAAGGCGAAGTAATATCGCATGGTTGGGGCGGAATATCGGGGATATTAGGCAAATGTTCTTCAAAAGATATGACAAAAGGTGAAGTAACATCGCATGGTTCAACAGGAATTGCCGGGATATTTGACAAATCTTCTGCAAAAGATAATAAGTGTGACAATGTTAGTTAGTTTATCACACGGTTCATTTTTTTTAGACAAAACATACCTGTTTCCTCTTGGTCTGCATCGTTGTTGAGAAATGTTGATAGTTGAGAAAGATTGTCCACTTCACCAACTGTAAGGAAAATAATTTGTCAAGTTAAGTTATAATTAGTTCATCATCATTGGCTTACTGACCTGAATTATCAAAATCAAGGTTAGATGTTGACAGTTGACAATCACTTATTTTGTCGTTTAAATTTGAAGAAGCACCTGTGTCAAGCTTAGGTGGAGAGCTCCTTGATTCCTTGTGGGGCAAAGTCTGCATTTTACTCTTGACTTCAAGCTCGTGTATTAAAGATTTGAGACTGCGAGTCTTGTTGGCTGGATACAATAAACACATTTACATATATCATCATCACATGAGTTCATTAATTAGTGCTAATTACCTTTTTTGATTGGTGTTGAACTATTATTGAGATTCCCAAAGGGCTTTCTGACATTCTGATTTGTAGATCCTGTAACATAATAAGAGCAACATACGATATGGATTAAGCTTGAAAAGAGGTATTTCAGAATTTATAAAAACAACCTAAATGCAAAGAGGGATTGGCTTCTTTCTTCAAGCGCCACTTCTGGTTGGCATAGAATTTACCACTGATAATACGACCTTTCACAATGTCTTCTTCCAGAAAGTGACGATGACACAACCTGGAGTTCTTCGTAAGGCCAGGTTTGTGTTGTAGTATTTCCTGCCATTGTTCGAATTTTCCTTGTGGAATACAAAACATGCTTACACCAGCATTTTCTTTGTCATTTCCTGATGGGCAATTACTGATAAAACAACGCTTATTCACCATAATAAGCAAGAGTTCTATTAGGATGTAAGAAACCCAGAAACAAGAAGAGCCACCATTACGATTGAGAAAAAATTAAATCAAAAACGTGGTTTGGGTTTGAATTCAAGTACGACGTACTATTGACAGATGGCGCAGAACAAACGGGACCTCGTAAAAAGCTGTCTAACAAATCGTAACAGAAGCCCAAATTCCTTATGGGAATTATAACACGGCGAGTGGCAACCATCTATATATGACTCTGATAAGACCTCCTTGGGAAAAGCACAGCAAGTGGATCCCACTAGGATGTTCTCTACTTACTTGTTTCACGACCGTGCCAAATGCGTCGACCTGCTGCCACATCTATTAAAACTAATAGTTTGCAACTTTTCGGAAAGAAGTTTAAATAATATTTACCGGAGCTAGGGACTCTTTTCCATGAAGAAGATCAACGACTATTGTGTTGGTTCCTGGATGAATCTGATCGCAACCGAGTAGTCGTCGAATGTTATCACATTGTCAAAAACGCTTTCTCTTAAATTTAACAAACCTGACGAATGCGATCAGCCATAAAATCCAGCGATGTTTTCTTATCCAAAATACCGTGTACAATGACCACTGGTTTGTATCCTGATGGTGGTTCCAGTGTACTTACATGTACTACGAAATAACAATGTAAAACACAAAAGGCGAGTGCTGCGCTTCTAACAACCATGATTTTTCTTGTGTCAGATATTTTCGATTGCTGAACGGTTGAGTTGAGATAACACTAACCAAAACAGAAATAAAGTTTTCGACTTTCACTCGTCATGCGACTTGTCATCGGAAGTCAAGTGACTGTAGTCACTTAACTGTAGTATGTGACTCATCTGGACGACAAATTAAAAAACAAACAAAAAAAAAAAAAACAACACTGACCGAATGACAATGCACATTTTTTAAAGATCGATGGAATAGGTAAGCTCGGGGATTTCCCGTGCCCTGAATTAGACACCGACAAACTAGAAAGTATGTTTAAATTCATCAATAACCGATGTTACATTCAGCAGATAGTCTACTACAACTCAGGTGAACTTTTCACGTCAACTTAATAAAAATAAAAATAAAGGACTTATAAGGGCATAAGGTCCATATTTATATCAAGATGAGGCAGATATTACAATCGGACATCGCGATAGAATCGAATAAAAATAAGTGGGGGGAAAAATTAAGGGGCCGCTAAGCTGGCTTCGAAGCATTTGTCCTGGAGATGCTGGAAACGAGTTTGCAGTTCACGTTCACGCTCTGCTTGCACAAGTACGTCCTGCTTCAAATTCTCTAGACGATTTGGCATGGCAGCTACAGAAATTAACATAAAAATTAATTTCAAGACAGAAAGAAAGATAATACTAATAACTTACCATCTTCGTGTTTCTTTAAGAATGAATACGTGTCCAACTCGATGCGAGCAGCTTCTACCTGATCGATCAGATCTTGAGTCTGCTTGTGCAAAGCTTGAGATCTAGACTGGTAACCTAATAAGAACAAGAAATCCGATAAACATTGGAAGAACACGTTGGAAAAAAGGAGTATCAAGTACCGGCGGTCAAAGTACGCAGCTTCTTTTCCAATTTAGCTGCCTTTTTAGCTTCCCTGGCCATATGCGCTCGGTTCGTTTCCAAGTGACGAGAAGCGCTTTCCAACCGATCTTTCTTGGAAGCCAAAGAAGCTCTATACAGAAAAGCATTTCAATTAGCAGCAGTTAGAAAACAAATACTTTCAGAAATTACCTGGTGTATCGGTTTTGAGAAGGAACGAATAGCACTTGAGACAAGCACTCTTCCCATACTTGTGTGTAAGCTTCCATTGTCAAGTCTCCATGACCCATACCGGCCTTTACCTTTTCCATTTCCACTTTTAACAACTCTTTTGCCTGTAAAACAAGAATTTTGTTGATGCAATAAGAATAAGGAATTAAACAAAATAAATAAAGAACCTGTTCCATATCCTTGTCGTCAAATTCCTGATATGAATTGTTGGCTAAAAAGTTTTGGCTAGTCTCGATGGCCTTTCTAGAGGGAGCGGGCCCTTTCTCTGACGAAAGGTTGACAGGATTGCGGATTGAATCGTAATGCATCATCGTGAGCATTTCTTTTTTTATAAGCTCCTCGGCCTTTTGAAGATCACTAAGTGAAGTGTCAGAAGAATTAGTTGGTCTTAGAATGGCGTTGTTAACTTCGTGCGGACGAGGCAAACTTCGCTGCAATGCTTGGGACCGACGTTTTAATTCAGCTTCCCCTGAAAAGGCATTTAATACGTTAGTCATTAAATTAAAATGTCATTAAATGAATCAAAGCCTACTTTGCTTTTTGCGCTCGGCTTCAATACGAGCGTCGATATCTGCCTGGTCCTCCACAGAAGTATATGTGCCGGCTGCTTCTCCCTCACCAGGCGCTCCAGAGTCAGTATCCATTTCTTCTTCTGGCACAACAATTTCATAATCGTTCTTTGGAGTTGGAAGGGTACTCAATCCTCGTTTGAGTTGTTCTTTAAGATTGCGCTGCATAACTTAAATATAATGAAACAACGATAAGGATTATAAATGCGAAACATCATCTTGGGGAGATTTAAAATACCTTCTGTTGGTTCTTCTGGATTAATATTGAGTTTATCTCTTACTAATGGAGTTGCGCCAGGGAGAGCCTGAGCTCCCGTACGTGGCGTAGCTCCTGAAGTAATGCTGAGCATGCCAGGAGTTGCAGCACCCGAAGCTCCGCTGGGCGTACGAAACGGCGTCGAAAGAATTGTGTTTGGTGTTGCCAATCCGTCCTTGTTTGGAACCGTACCACTAAAGTCGGGATTTACCAGTGGTGCGTTAGATCCACCCATCAACGGAGTTTCGACGTGGGTAAGCGCCATCAAATTTTGTGCTTCTTGCAGAATCTTGTCCATTGCCGGTGCTGGCGTGCGCGGAGTCCGTAAAGTTCCACTCTACAGAGAGACATTAAATAATAGCTAGAACAAATGGATTCCGAAACTATATACCTGCGATAGAGAGTAATCGGCCAGAAGGGTGTCGGAAACCCTTTGACCTGTTTCCCGGGCTGCATCTTGAGCGGCTTCTGAGGCTCTGCCTAGCTTAACTACTTGTTCCAGATCTCTGTCAGAGATCTGTGGCTCTGGTAGGACAAGTTTCGAACGTTTAGCAGCTGGTTGGTCTCCTTGCAGTAGGGCAGAAGGAACTTCATTTTCCTTTCGCTGCTTCAGCCTGTCCTTGTCCTTTTTGCGTTCCCTGTCTTCCTTTACTGAGCGTAGTTCTCCTTCGAGCTGTTGTTGACGGAGTCTATGGAAGTTGGGTGCGAAGGGATCGTACTCTTCTTCAGCCGTATTGTGGAAACCAATAGCTGGTTGCTTTTCAAATGGGATTTCAGCATTATAATCAACACCACGCTTGCGACGGTTGTGGGACAGAGCTCCACGACGGACACCCATTCCAGCAGCTCGCAACTCGCGCCTCTTTTGCAAAGCTGCGAGTCGCCGTGCCTCTTCCAACTGCTTCTCTCTGGCCTTGCGTTTAGCTTTCTTACCCTAAATTATTTGTGTTAGTGGTTTCATCAGATATAAAGATAATGAAACATTGTTAAATACTTGAGTGTTGGCTAATCTAGCTCTGGCTTCTGAAAGCATTTCCAACTCATCTTCATCCATGTCTTTGGGATCTGGACGGGCTGGCTTGGTTTCAGGATTGGGATCAATTTCTCCTGGACGTAATTTACGTGGATCATCGCCAGGCTCTTCCCCTTCTTCTTTCCTTTGGGCTTGATCGCTGAAAACATCAACCATAGTCAAATAATTGGATATAGGCCATAAGTAGAAGGTAAACTTACAGAAGGTATTCATAGCGTTCCAGGCACTGGGCAGCAGTCCTGCCAACAATTGGAGCAATTGTTCTCCACTGAGTAGGCATAAGTTTTGCCAAGTGCAAAAGTTTTTCATCTTCTTCACGGCTCCATTCAGTCTTCTTGATACTTGGATCCAGCCATTCATACCAACGAGCTTTGCATTGTTTGGCAGATTTACGATGGAGGAGTGATGCAATACGGGACCATTGATTTTTGCCATATTTCATCACAGCTGCTTTCAAAATTTCATCCTAAAGTAACAACAAATATGATGACAAGTTAGCACATAAACATCGGCACCTGAGTCATGGAAAGCATGTCGCTTTAGCCGGCTTCCTGTTAATGACAAAAAGATTACCTCAGTGTTCCTCCACACACCACCTTTAATCATAATTCGCGGCATGGTGAATGTTGTGTCTCCCTATTTAGTAACTTCACCTTCAATCAATATAATTGTGAATTTACGATCACCAACTTGAGTCAAAATCACAAGTGATGCTCGAACAGTCGAACATCAACGATGCGATTGTCATTTGTTTTGCTCGATAAGGTGTTAAGACGATCTGTCAAACGACTTTTTCCTTTGACTCATAGATGGCATTATGGCTAAATAAAAAAAGAAAAACAAACAACAAACAGGTGATGTTACTTGGAAGTTTTCACGTTATTTAGCTTAATTTTAAATTTTTCATCAGACATATTAAAAAGAAAAACGGATTAAAATTTTGGCCAACAATATAAAAAAAATTGCTCGCGAGTTCATGTCGTGCGCTTTTATTCGCTTGAAGGCAATCACGTGACTTCACGCGCTTTTTTCATTTGCCCAGTCTCAATTTGTACCGAACGGTCCACGTATGAAACTAAGCCGAAAACAGAAAGCCTTCCACTTTCACTTTCACCCATTGGGTAAGGTTGTAGCCAAGGTGCCCCACATTTTTTGTGTATTACTCTGCCCACCTAGTGTATGTTTTGACTAATCGCGGCAATCTCCGCCATGTTTTGTTAAACACAACTCGACAAAGTTACGAGTTCTCATATTGCAACAGTATCGAGAATCGAGTTACCTGTGAGCGTGTGAAAACATTTTGTAAAACACAACGACACGATTTATCCTTTCAAAGAGCTGATTCGCGCCAAAATTACAATAGAGTGTATTGCCTTGTTTACCTTTTTTTTCAAGAAACAGAAGGAGGGCTTTTAAGATCACTGCACCATGTAAATGTCTGCTGGTCTGGAAGTATAAATTAGATCGGGTTCCCCTCTATAATTAAATTAGCTTTAGTTATAGGCAAAATCGCATCATCGCAAGTGAGCAACGTGGTTAGTACGTGGAAACACCACCTAACGGCGAGAGCCACAAGTCATTGGGGTACACTTTTTAAACCACGCTAGCAGACTAATCACCAACGTGTTTCCTTCTTGGCAGAATAGAAAAAGTGAGTGGCGGTTCAGCGATACCACGATACTTTCAAAAAACAATTATCCGGAAAGCGCCGTGTCATTTACTCCCAAAGTCAGGTTGATTGTGCCAAATAATTTCTTATTTTTTCTTAGATTGTTTTGACCTAGTGAAGAGTACTAACTTGTCACTAGTTAAACGTCAAATCTTTCCCGCTAAAACCCCTTGTTAGCTTCAGCAATGCTTTTGATCTGAATTTCGATCATGGAGGCATAACGGCTCTGTAATGGAAAACAAAATGTTCAAATTATTGTATGTTATGTATCCTAATTTGGTTTATTATACTGTAGGTGGTGTCTGGTGGGTTTTCCTGGACACAGCAAACCTTGGTACCATCAGCAAAAATCGGCCATTGAAAGCATTGTGAACTCTTAAAGTAACACATGCCACAACCCAGAATGATTGAAAAAGTTGTAACTGATACTGGGAATGAATGCCAGCATACTGGTTCAATCTTATCAAATCAACACAGCAACAAAGTCAAACCTGTGCTACCTAGGAAAAAATTAGTGAAAAAAATTTCAAGAAAAACCCATTTGGTTCATCAAACAAATGGAAAAAGCAAAGCCTGCTCATATGACAGATCACCCAATTCAAACTGCAAAAAGGCTAAAATTAATGGCAAGGTGAATTACATATCTGTTAATTCTGAAAATGATTGTGATGCTGCTAGCTCTGTGCCTTCACTTGCCTCCAATTGTTCTGGGGAAGGTAGGAAAAATCTACACTTATAATAATTGATAAATGCGTATTAATGTTCTCTTTTTATAGAGTTGGATTCAGCAGAGAATATCAGGAGCCAAGAAGATGAAGAATCATGCTCTTATATTACAGAAGAAGAATGTGATGACAATGAGGATACTGTGTCAACTTGTATTGACAAAACCGAGGTTCTTCAACCTGCCTTACGCTTTTCATCCTTTCCTGGTGTACCCCCGTATCTTAACTTTTGCCTTCATGATGAAAAAGGTAAGATAAATTTTGACTTTCTTTTGCAAACATTCAAGACATTCCAACAAGTTTAAAACAAAATAAAACTTTAATTTGATTCTTAGTGGTGGAGCTTCCTTGGTCTATTAGACGTTGTTTAAAATGGAAACTCAGTACAATTACCCCAGTGGTTGTGAGAAAAACTGTGGTGAATTCTGGATTTAGAGTCATTAAAGAGCCCAAGGACTGGATTGGAACTTGGGGTAAACACATGAAGTCTCCATTGTTCACATCTGTTTTGGAACATCAGAAGGTAAATCTCTACAGCTGATTCGGTGCAGTAATAAGTGTGAGAATTGTAGCAAGTTGAACTGTTAATTCTTTTTAGGTCAATCATTTCCCTGGAACGTTTCAAATAGGAAGGAAAGATCGTTTATGGCGAAATATGCAGAAAATGGTTGCCAAATTCGGAGATGAAGAGTATGACTTTCATAACTGTGTGTGGTTTTTAAAATGCAAGCTTAAAATTGTAAATCTGTTTCGGTATAGGTTTGGATTTCTTCCCCAAACTTATGTTTTACCTCACGACTTACGGTTGCTTCGGAAAGCGTGGAGCAAAAATACTAGCGATGTCCCATGGATCATTAAACCGGTACCGTTACTTTCTTTTTCGTTCCTCAATATCATTACTTTATGGCAACATTTGTTGCAGCCTGCATCTGCTCGAGGTACTGGGATTCAAGTTATTCATGAATGGAATCAGTTGCCGCGAAAAAGACCATTGGTGCGTTATTACTTTCAGTTTGAGAATTTTTTCATTAAATTTATAGAAAATGATTCTAAAATTATTGCCCTAATAGGTTGTTCAGTCCTACGTGAAAAATCCTTATCTTATCAACGGTACTAAATTCGACATTCGCCTTTACGTTTTTGTCACTAGCGTCAATCCACTGCGAATCTACCTCTTTGAAAATGGCTTGGTCCGCTTCGCATCATGTAAATTAACTTTAAATTGGAAATTTTATATTTTTAAATAGCAACATTTTCTTCCTAGTGACTTACTCGCCTGAAATGGACAGTCTTAAAGATTTGTACGTTCATTTAACCAACTACAGCGTTAATAAACACTGTGAGGGATATGTTGCCAACGAAGATGCCAATGTGTGTCAGGGACATAAATGGTATAAAAATTTACCGTCTTTCTTAAAATGGTGTTTAACCGTTATTGTTTTCATTCTAGGACTCTCCAAGTTTTATGGAATTACTTACGGGACCGTGGAGTGAATGTTGAAACAATCAAAGCCTCTTTAAGAGATATTGTGATTAAAACTTTATTAAGCGTTACGCCTGTTCTCACGGAGATGATGAAAAATAATGTAGAGAGTCGATATTCTTGCTATGAACTCTTTGGATTCGATGTGTTGCTGGATTCGGATTTAAAGCCTTGGCTATTAGAAGTCAATATTTCTCCATCGTTACACTCTACTTCATCGCTTGATCTTTCTGTAAAGGTAACGAGCAGTTGCTTCTTCTAGAGAATGAGACGCTACATAAAATTTTTACTTCGCATCTAGGGCCCTTTGATAAGAGATGTCCTCAACATGGCGCGTTTTCACGTTCCAAACAACGTTAATAGTTTGAGTAAAGAACATTTGTCCAACTACATTGATACCTACTTTAAAGAACGTGTTTGCCAAAAGTCTTCCGAAAGTGACGAGGGTTCTCAGTACTGCATCGATACTTCTAGTTATAGCTTCAATTTAAGTGAGGAGGAGAAGAAGAAACACGAATTTTACGAAAATGTTCATCACGTCATTGCTGTCCCAAATGGAACTAACTGGGTGGTTGAAGATCAATGCCCAGAAATTCCGGTAGAGGCTGTTAGGGAAAAGAACATTTTCGACAATTTGACCCGTGATGATATACAACGTTTAATTGAAACCGAGGATGAATTAAGTCAAAGCCTTGGGTAAGTTTGTCTGTCGTAAAGTTATTTAAGTATTCGGTTGTCTAAATTTCGTTTCGTATTTCGTATTCAAGGTTTACTCGGGTTTTCCCCGCGGAAGAATCAGACCGCTACTTCCGTTTCATGGAGAAAACTCCTTATTACGATTTGCTTCTTAATGAATGGCAGAAGAAATTTGGAAACCTTCGTGATAGAGTTCCGGCGATCGCTTATCTCAAAACCCACCTGGAGAAAAAGCTCTAGTTCAATTCTATTCTTGCCATCATTTGTTTTAATCTTGAAAAAAAATATTCAAAAAAAAATACAACCGCCTGAACGTTTGCGCAAATGACTCTTCCCAACTCATTTTGTTCTCTCGAAAAATCGTGACAGGTATTATCTAGCCTTAACTTTGGGCTGACTCGTACAAAGAGGAATGACGATGCCTAGGCTACAAACTGCACTCTGTAGTAAGTTTGTGTACGCGTAATTGCTGTGACGGAAGAATAACCCCTCACCTTGCTATCAGAAAAGAAAGATTACATACACCTAGGAGAGCGACAAGCGGACGAGAGGGTCATCTCTCTTTTTTTTCCCTCGTCCCCCTTTTAGTTGTAACGATTCATGCAGTTTCCGCCGTGTGTTTGAGCCAGCGTAATTATAGCCTTCTCCTCGTTTTCTCTTTCAGGGCCCTTGAATATCTGCCACTCTACCAACCGATCCTCCCCCCCACCGTAGTCCAACTGTCCACGACGATATAATCTAACTTACCACCCCAGCTGCTGGCCGCCGCTGCTCACCCTATATCTCTCATCACCCTCGCTTCTATTACTTCCAGCTATTTTTCATACCTCCGCTATGCACACACAAGGTGTACCATACTAGTGTTGTATATATATGTAATATATAACCAGTTTATATAGTCGGACCGTGTGCCCGCGCAGGAATAG
>JACCDP010524212.1_pt1 | contig 14198 bp, 10 predicted proteins | sample 7445841 | NCBI WGS metagenome assembly JACCDP01 (sample SAMN15323441, study PRJNA562643) | freshwater metagenome | isolation source: river surface water | place: USA:Blue River Watershed | collected 2017-08-17
TGAATGCAAAAGCCCCACGATTTCTCGTGGGGCTTTGTGACCGCGTTAGGATTCAAACCTAAAACCCCCTCATCCGTAGTGAGGTACTCTATTCAGTTGAGCTACGCAGCCATTTCCCTAGTTATAGGGGGTGCAAATATATTTGAAATACCTCATTCCCCCAAGGAAAAATTCATTTATTGGCACTAAATCTTAATAATGCCAACGCACAAATGCCTCAATAGCAGCATATTTGGTCAATCCAAGGCGAGCATAGATATCTGCGGTATTGGCATTGCGAATTTCTGCCCTTTGCCAAAATTCCCTTGCATCTGTACCTTGGAAGGGTACACTGTCCTTTTGGGATTGATGTATGAATATACCAAAACGCTTTTTTAGTACCTGATCGGGGCTCATTGGAAGGGCCATTTCAATTTCTGCAATATCCCATTCCTGCCATGCACCCTTATATAACCAAACCCAGCAATCTTTAATCCATTCTGCGCCAGATGCCTTAAGTCGGCGTAAACTTTCAAATATAATCTCTAAACAAACTTTATGGGTGCCATGTGGGTCAGCTAAATCACCTGCACAATAAATTTGATGTGGTTGTAATTTATTTAAATAGTCCATGGTGATTTTAATATCTAATTCACTCATTGGCTTTTTTTCAATAGCGCCTGTTTCGTAAAAAGGCAAATCTAAAAAATGGTAGTTCTCATCTTTTAAGCCAACATAGCGACAAGTTGCTTTTGCTTCACAGCGACGAATTAGTCCTTTGATCGCCCTAATTTCTGCAGTATCAATATGGTCTGATTTTTTATTTTCTAAATAAGCGCGGGCATTGGTTAAAATTTCTTGACTTTTTTTATTGTCAATGCCAAACAAATCTTCAAAACCAACCGCAAAATCTAAAAAGCGCGTAACAAATTCATCGGTCACTGCAATATTTCCACTGGTTTGATATCCTACATGTACATCATGACCTTGATCTTGTAATCGCATAAATGTTCCGCCCATACTTATGATATCATCGTCAGGGTGGGGTGAAAATATCAATGCCTTTTTTGGAAAAGGATTACTGCGTTCTGGATGCGCTGGTATAACAACATTAGGTTTGCCACCTGGCCATCCAGTAATGGTATCCCTGAGCATATAAAATACTTGTAAATTAATATCATAAACAGATTCTCTTAAAACTAATAAGTCGGCCAAACTGTTTTCAGTATAATCATTTGCAGTTAAGCTTAAAATTGTTTTGTCTAATTTTAAAGCAAGTTCAATAACGGCCTTTTTAATTAATGCGGGTGTCCAGTCAGTGCTTCCTGTAAGCCATGGAGATTTATTTCTGGTTAAATCGGTAGCTGCTATTTCATCAATAACAAATGTACAATCGTCATGGTTTTGTAAAACACTTGCAGGTACTTGTTCTGTAATATTTCCTTCTATAGCTTTTGCAACAATATCAGCTTTACTTCCCCATGCCAATAAAACAATCTTTTTGGCTTTCATGATACTGCTAATACCCACCGTAATGGCTAGTTTAGGCACTTTATTCAAATCATGAAATTCGTAGGTGTTTGCAATTCTTGTTTGCTGATCTAAATGTATTACCCTTGTTTTTGAATGGAAACTGGAACCTGGTTCATTAAATCCAATATGACCATTTTTACCAATGCCTAATATTTGTAAATCAATTCCACCTGATTTTTCTATAATTTGTTCGTAACCTGCACAATGTTCTTTAAGTTGATCCTCTGCCCATTCGCAATTTGGGATATGAATATTTTCCGGTTTGATATCAACCAAGCTAAATAAATGACGATGCATGAAACTCCAATAACTTTGGTATGCTGTTTTATTAATGGGGTAGTATTCGTCTAAGTTAATCGTGATAACATTTTTAAAACTCAAACCTTCTTCCTTATGTAATCGAACTAATTCCTTGTATAATAAAATAGGGGTACTTCCTGTAGCCATACCTAGTACACAGTGTTCATTTTTTGCTTGTTTATCTTTAATGAGTGTTGCAATTTGAGCCGCTACCATGACAGACCCATCTTTAGCCGTAGGGAATATCTTAACTGGAATTTTTTCAAATGATTCAATCATACAATGCTATTATATTATTATAAAATTAAATAAAAAAAGCCTCCCATGTGTTGGAAGGCCAATTTTATTAGTCTACTTTACTAATTTTTATCACATTCGTTGGTAGATGTAATTCAACCGGCGTGCTACCTGTATTAACTACCACGTCGCCGGATTGTACATAGCCTTCTTTTTTTAATATTGAAATCTGATCCTTAATTATATTATCTAAACTTTCTTCTTTATTATAATAGATCGTTTTTGCACCCCAGCTTAAGCTAAGTTGGTTCACCAAGCTTTTCTCCTTAGTAAAAATGAATAAAGGAGCTTTTGGACGGAAACTACTTAACATAAATGCGGTATAACCACTTTGGGTCATACCGATAATAGCTTTTGCTTCGCTATCATCGGCTAGTTTACAGCCATTATAACAAACTGCGTCACTCAAAAATGAAGGAGAATGCGATTGTGGTTTAAAGTCATCCGCACGATTATATTTATAGCCATTCAATTCAACCTCGTGAATAATTTTACGCATGGTTTCAATAACCAATACTGGGAATTGACCAGTAGCGGTTTCACCACTTAACATCACCGCATCAGCACCTTCAATTACCGCATTTGCCACATCCGTAATTTCACTACGGTTTGGTTTAACTCTATCAATCATACTTTCCATCATTTGCGTTGCAACAATCACAGGCTTCGCACGATGTAAACATTTTCTTATTAATTCTTTTTGGATTAAAGGAATTTTTTCAACGGGAAGTTCAACACCTAAATCACCACGTGCAATCATAATGGCATCACTTGCATTAATGATATCTCTGATATTTGTTAATGCTTCAGGCATTTCAATTTTAGCAATAATTTTTGATTTGCTATTGTTCTTATTTAAGATAGCACGTAACATTTCAATATCCGCGACTCTTTTTACAAAACTTAATGCAACCCAATCTAATTTTTCTTTGATAATAAAATCAGCATCTTCTAAATCCTTTTCAGTTAATGCAGGTAAGGAAATTTTGGTATCTGGAAGGTTAATTCCTTTTTTGGAAGAAATAATGCCACCTAATGTTACTTTTACTTTTACATCCCCATTCTTTTCAACACTACTTACCATCACTTCAATCTTCCCGTCATCAATCATGATGGTATTCCCTACCACGACATCGCCGGCCAAGTTAGGGTAGGAGACGTATATTTTTTCAATGGTACCTATACACTTTTCGTTAGTGAAAGTTAGTATATCACCAGCTTTTACTTCTAATTTGTTGTCCGCAATTTCACCCACTCTTAATTTAGGACCTTGTAAGTCGCCTAATATAGCAATATTACATCCCAATTCCTGATTTATTCCACGGATATGATCAATGATTTTCTTTTTGTCTTCGTGACTGCCATGTGAAAAATTTAAACGAAAAACATTCACACCAGCAATGACTAAATTTTTTAATTGATCATAGGATTCGCAAGCTGGTCCAACGGTTGCAACTATTTTTGTTTTGTGATGTATGTTTTTAAATTCTTGTTGCTGGCTCATTATTATTGGGGTTAGTTTTTAATTTTATAAATGTTTTTGTAAATTTTAGCTAGCTAATATTTTTACAATTTTCAACCATTCTTCTGAAATTTTTTGTTTTGCTTTTACTGCGTTATCTAATGGGGTATACTTCATTTTATTATCTTCAATCCCCACCATGACATTGTGTTTGCCATTTAATAAACACTCTACAGCATGATATCCCATTCTACTTGCGATTAATCGATCCAAACAACTAGGGGAGCCACCTCTTTGTATATGTCCCAAAATACAAACGCGTATATCTGCATTGGGTAATTTTTCCTTTAAAAAGTTACCCACCTGTGTTCCCCCGCCAAATTCATCCCCTTCGGCAACAACGATTAAGTTCACTAATTTTTTACGCTTTTCTTTTTCAGTCAGTGCTGTAATTAATGCATTCATATCTGTTTTGGTCTCAGGAATCAATATATTTTCAGCACCTGTCGCAATACCACTATGCAGGGCGATATAACCTGCATCTCGGCCCATAACTTCAACAACAAATAAACGATCATGCGCATCTGCTGTATCTCTAATTTTATCAATGGCTTCCACTGCTGTATTAACTGCTGTATCAAATCCAATGGTAAAATCACTACCCGCTATATCTTTATCAATGGTACCAGGAAGACCTATACATGGGATATCAAATTCATTGCTGAATTTTTGGGCACCTTTAAAGCTTCCATCACCACCTATAACCACGATCCCGTCAATATTTCTCTTTTTCAAATTTGCATAGGCAATCTTTCGACCTTCTGGTTCAAAAAACTCTTTGCTTCTTGCAGTTTTTAGTATGGTTCCGCCACGTTGAATAATATTCGCAACTGATCTAGAATCCATTGGAAAAATGTCGTCGTCAATCATACCATTATAGCCTCTTGCTACACCAAATACTTCTAATCCATGGTATAAACTAGTTCTAACCACAGCTCTGATAGCTGCGTTCATTCCGGGGGCATCGCCGCCTGAAGTTAGAACGGCAATTTTGGTCACTTTTTTTGTGGACATAGTCTAATCAATTGTAGGTTAAAGCATTGATTTACAATTTGGAATTCAAATGCAGTTTAACCAAATGGAGCTACAAATTTAATCAATTAGGGGTAATTATAGGTATTAAATAACCAAATGTGGGTATTTTTCTATAAAACGCGAAGAATCGTTAGTTTTTACACATAATTTAATCCATTTTTAATGGAGATGATCAATGGGACAAATCCCATGTACTAATTTATCGAAAACCGTTAGATACTTATTTGCTTTCTAAAACTAGTAAATCATTAAAAGCAATTTCATATTCCTTATTCATAGATCTAATCAAGGCATTTTTATCCTGGTAACTTTTTTCTACTACATGAAACTTTTGGGTATCAGAATAAATCGTTGGATCGGCCATTTGTGACTCTATATCTAATTTTTCCTTTTGCAATGTTTCAATATTTTGCTCCAATTGCGCAATGACGCGTTGTAATTTTTGTATTTGCTTTTGTAATTCTTTATCAATAGCCACATTAGGTTCAACCGCTTTAACGACTGGTTCCGGCTTTGATTGTTTTTTATTTTCCTTGGTGTTGGTATTTTTTGTAGGCTCCGTAGACGCTACTTTTGCTTTCGCCATTCTTTCCTTCCATTCAAGCCATTCTTGGTAACCCCCTTTAAATTCTATGATTTTTTCGTCCTCAATTTCCCAAATCTTATTCGCTGTTTTAGAAATAAAGAAACGATCGTGACTTACTAAAATAATACTACCATCATATTTATTTAAAGCCTCCGCTAATAACTCAACGGTAACCATGTCCAAGTGATTCGTAGGTTCATCCAACATTAAAAAGTTGGCCTTGCTTATAATTGTTTTTGTGAGTGCGACTCTTGCTTTTTCACCACCACTCAATACTTTAATTTTTTTGTCAATTTCATCTCCACCAAAAAGGAAACAACCCAATAGCGCACGAAGTTCTAAATCGGTTTTTTTAGTGCCACATTCTTGTACTTCCTGTAAAATAGTATTGCTTAAATTTAAAGATTCCAATTGGTGCTGTGCATAAAAGCTTTCGTCCACATTATGCCCCCAAACTCTTTCTCCTTCATAGCCTTCCATACCTGCTACAATTCTAAGAAGGGTGGATTTACCTTTACCATTGGCGCCAATCAAAGCAATTTTATCACCACGTTCAATTTCTGCAAACGCATTTTCTAAGATGACTTGTTTAGGGTAGGACTTGCTAATGCCTTTTAAGTCAACCAAAACTTTTCCAGGTGTTTTTTCTACAGCAAAGTTAATTCGAATATTAGGGCGTTCAATTTGAACATCTTCAATCACATCCAATCTATCTAAACGCTTTTGTATACTCTGTGCAGCAGCAGCCTTTGATGCTTTTGCTTTAAATCGCTCTATGAACTTTTCTTGCTGACGAATATAATCTTGTTGATTTTCAAATGCACGTTGTTGTATTTCTACTCTTTGTACTTTTTCAATTTCATAGTATTCGTAATCGCCGGTATAAAAATTTAATTGTTGTTGGTAAACCTCCACAATTTTGTTCACCATTTTATTCAAGAAATATTTATCGTGACTTACAATAACTACACTGCCTTTGTAATGGATCAAATATTTTTCAAGCCATTCAATACTTGGTAAATCCAAGTGATTCGTAGGCTCATCCAGTAATAATACATCTGGTGCTTGTAAAATCATTTTTGCTAATAAAACACGCATCCTCCAACCGCCACTAAATTCCAAATAAGGTCGAGATAAATCCTTGGTTGTAAAACCTAATCCATGTAAAACTTCCTCCGCTTTATGATTAATATTATAACCGTCTAACAAATCAATTTCATGTAAAGCGTCCGTATATTTTATGAGTAAGTCATTGTCCTCAGGATTTGCTTCTAATTCAACCCCTAATTTTTCAACTTCTTTTTCTAACTCACGCACTCTTTCAAATGCACCTAATGCCACTTCGGTGATGGATTCGCTGGTATCAAAACTTAATAAATCCTGATGCAAATATCCTATCGTTGTATCTTTTCCTTTTTCAACAGTTCCTTTAGAAGGGGTTAATTGGCCCACCAATAATTTTAAAAGGGTAGATTTTCCAGTTCCATTATAGCCAATTAAACCTATGCGTTCGCCTGGTTGAATATGCCAAGTTGCTTCACTCACAATTGCCCTTGCCCCAAACTCAAATGTTACATTTTGTAATCCTATTAGCATATTTTTTCAATTCAGACCGCAAAGTTAGCTAGTTGGAGTATGTAAATTGGTATAAATTTGGGAAAATATTTTATGGGTAAACTTTATATATTCATTTTTAGCATTTTAATAGTGGCCTGTAGTAATCCTGAGAAGCAAGGTGTACATAGGGATTTGTGGACTTTTACTGCGTCCAACAATGATCCTCAAATGGATGATCTGTGTACCATAATAATCAAAGATTATGAGGGGATTCTTCAGGGATTGGCTAAAAATGATACTGCAGAGGTGTTTGCAAGGTCAAAGGCGTTGCTTGTAAGATGTGATACCTTGCCTAATTCATTTGTCACCAAGGATACAGCAATGATCAATTTTTTCAAGAATGGACTAGTCAATTTTCAGGATGAATTACAAGGTGTTGTACTAGAACAATATTCGGAGGAGTTAAACCTGGCTTTGAATATGGCAAGTATTCAATTATTACATTTATTAGGGGAGGTTGGTTATAATAAACAAGCTGTTTATATTTTTAATACCAATGGTAAAAAGGCAGAACTAGAGGAGGATGGGTTGTTATGGATTTCTTTAAATAAAAAATCAATTAACCCTTATTATAATATTGAAAATGAATTATTTAGCGCTAATTATATTTTACAAGAAAATTAATTATTTTAATCGCTGGGTTTGTATACAAACTCAAATTTCGCATTCACTTTGTTGGTCGTGGTGATGAAAAATTCTTGTCTGTTATTGGCATCGTTAAGTACCACCAAGGCTGTATTGGGAGGTATCGATCCCATATTATGGGCCACGATAATGATATCATGTTGCCCAGTGTTAAATTCTAGGTCAACATGAATTGCCTTATAACTGAGTCTTTTTAAGTTCGCAATTACCTTGTTGTTGTCATATATAATAATGGTATCGTTATCGATTGTCCCATTATCATACAAATCAAGACTTATTTTTTTACTAGAGGTAGTTACCCTTTTAATTAATTTATTCTCCCTTCCTAATAATACCCAAGGGAGCGTCTCGTCATTATTATTGCCTGGATTGTTATTTCCAGTAAGCGACTCTGATTTAGCTTCATTGTTTGGTTTTCTTGTATCTGAATCTTTAGTAGCCGTAGAAATATCTATAGCAATAGGGTCAGCAACTTTTACCACAGGGGTATTTGCCAATGCATTGGTGTTATTGAGGGGCGTTGCAGTTTTAACAGTGGCCACTTCTTTTTTAGCAGTATTAAGCGAACTATTACTTGTTGGTGCAGACAATTTTGATTTCGTTGAATTAGTTGTTGTTGGATTCGTATTTCCAGCATTAATGGCAGCCTTATTTACAATTGGCTTGGTTGTAATATTACTGCTCTGTTCTTTCGATTTAACTTTTGCACTTGGAATTTTACTTACTACAGCGGTCGTTGTTTTATTTGCAGAAGTAGATGGAATAGGGGTTTTCGCATTTTTTATAATTGCATTATTTGCGCCAGTTTTTACCACTGGATTTGCTATTTTTTTTATGAGCCCTTCTTTTTCTAAATACACTTTTCCGCCGCCGCAATCTCGGGTGCCTTTTTCATTATTGGAAATATAAGTTCCTTGCAAAATTCCCCTACCACGATTATTAGTAAAGGTTAAAAAATTCATCATTAAACAAGCTTGCATATCGCCCACAATATTGATGTCCTCAAACTTTGTTTCGTTAATGCTCACCAGTTTTGTATTGACAGAATAAAAACCAGTAGCAATCGCTTTCGCTGAAAAATTGCCAGATAAGTTGGTATAAGTAACCACATTTAAATCATGGTTCTCATTTTCAATAATATCAACCTCATAAATATAGATGCGCGATTCTGGATCATTATTTGGGATAAAGTACCCTTTCCATTTACCCGATAAATCTTGCGCATGCAAGGGGCTAAATTGGACCAGGGCGAGCATTAAAAATAATAAGCTTCTCATATTACAAAGCTATGTATAAAATATGAACCGCATTTGTTACCTTTGGCATCTTATATTATATACAAAAATATGGTTCAGATTCAATTTCCAGATGGTGCAGTTCGTCCTTATGAAAAAGGGATTACTGCTTTAGGCATTGCAAAGTCGATTAGTGAGGGCTTGGCTAAGAAAGTTTTGGCAGCTTCGGTGAATGGCGAGGTTTATGATGCCACGCGACCTATTGAAACGGACGCGGCTTTAAAATTATTAACCTGGGATGACGCTGATGGTAAAAATACATTTTGGCATTCTTCTGCGCATTTATTAGCAGAGGCGGTGGAGATGCAATTTCCAGGGGCAAAATTTTGGGTAGGGCCAGCACTTGAAAAAGGTTTTTATTATGACATTGATTTAGGCGATAAAACGATCAGAGAAGAAGATGTGGTATTGCTTGAAAAAAAGATGAATGAATTAGCAAAGCAAGCCAATGCATATATCAGAAAGGAAATGTCTAAAGCAGAAGCCATTGCTTATTTCACAGAAAAAAAGGATGAATACAAATTAGATTTATTGTCTGGATTAGAAGATGGTAAAATTACTTTTTATACGCAAGGGGCATTTACAGATTTATGCCGTGGACCGCATATCCCAAATACGGGTGCGATTAAAGCAATTAAAATCACCAACATTGCAGGAGCGTTTTGGAAAGGAGATGAAAAAAATAAAATGTTGACCAGGGTATATGGTATCACTTTCCCGAATCAAAAAGAATTGGATGAATATTTATTATTATTAGAAGAAGCGAAAAAAAGAGACCACAGAAAACTAGGAAAAGAATTAGGTATTTATACCATGGATGATGATGTTGGACCAGGTCTTCCATTATGGATGCCGAATGGTACCATCATAATTGAAGAATTAGAAGGCTTAGCAAAAGAAACGGAAGAAGCTGCTGGATATAAACGTGTGGTAACACCGCATATTGCTAAGGAAAGTATGTACATAAAAAGTGGACACTTACCTTATTATGAGGACAGCATGTTTCCGCCGATGGAATTAGATGGTACCAAGTATTATTTAAAAGCAATGAATTGTCCGCATCATCATAAAATTTTTGATGCTGAACCAAAGAGTTATAAGGACATGCCAATGCGTTTGGCAGAATATGGAACCTGTTATAGATACGAGCAAAGCGGAGAGTTGTTTGGATTAATGCGCGTTCGTTGTTTGCATATGAATGATGCACATATTTATTGTACTAAGGAACAATTTGCACAGGAGTTCAGAGCGGTGAATGAAATGTATTTAAAGTATTTCAAAATTTTTGGCATTGAAAAATATGTGATGCGATTAAGTTTGCATGATCCAAAAAAACTAGGTCAAAAATATATTAATGAACCTGAGTTGTGGTTGGAAACGGAGGCGATGGTTCGTGCAGTTTTAATTGAAACAGGAACACCATTTGTGGAAGTACAAGATGAAGGTGCTTTTTATGGACCAAAGATTGATGTTCAAATATGGAGCATCATTGGGCGTGAGTTTACATTGGCAACTAATCAAGTTGATTTTGCACAAGGCAAACGTTTTAATTTGAATTTTACCAATAAGGACAATGAGCCTGAAACACCATTAATTATACATCGTGCTCCTTTGGGAACACACGAGCGTTTTATTGGATTTTTATTAGAACATTATGCTGGTAAATTCCCCGTATGGTTGGCGCCATTGCAAGTGAAAATTTTACCAATCAGTGATAAGTTTATGCCCTATGCAGAAACCGTATTGGCTGAATTCAAAAAAGCCGGTGTGCGTGTGGAAATTGACGATCGCAACGAAAAAATTGGCAAAAAAATCAGAGATACTGAAATTATGAAAGTCCCTTACATGTTGGTGATCGGAGAAAAAGAGGTGGCTGAAAATAAGCTATCAGTGCGCCGACAAGGGAAAGGTGATATGGGTATGTTGGACAAATCTGCATTTTTAGCACAGGTGGTGGATGAAATTGCGCAAAGATTGGCTCCGGCAGAATAAAAAATTTTGTATTTTTAAATAAAATAAGAATAAAGGGTCATATCAGAACAATGACTATCTTTACTGACTTAAAAAACGTTTTAATAATTAATGGCATTACCGAACAGAGGACCCAGATTTAACCCCAGGTTTCAAAGACAACAAGAACCAGAGCATCGTATTAATGATCGCATTCGCGTTCCCCAAATTAGATTAGTTGGTGATAACATCACAGTGGGTGTATACAATACCCAGGAAGCGCTGAAAATAGCTGCTGATCAAGGTTTGGACCTAGTGGAGATTTCTCCAACTGCTGATCCCCCAGTATGTAAAGTTATTGATTATAAGAAGTTTCTTTACGAGAAAAAGCGTAAGGAGAAAGAAATGAAGGCGAACTCAAAACAATCTGAGATTAAAGAGATTCGTTTTACGCCAGGAACCGATGACCATGATTTTGATTTTAAAGCTAAACACGCCGAGAAGTTTTTACAGGATGGCAATAAGGTAAAAGCCTATGTTCAATTTAAAGGTCGTGCTATCATGTTTCAGGACAGAGGGCAATTGTTATTGTTGAAATTTGCAGAACGTTTAGCTGAGGCAGGTACCTTGGAAAGTATGCCAAAGCTGGAAGGTAAAAGAATGTTTGCCATTTTTCAACCAAAAGCAGGCGGTAAAAAGAAGGCTTCAAGCTAGTTAAATAGCTGATAATCAATATATTTATAGTAGGGGTCATTCAAGTAAATTGAGTGACTCTTTTTTTTGCTATCTCATCAATCTAGTGTACCTTCGCCATCCATTTCCCACAAGGCCCAAAAAGTGTCTCGCCCGTGCAAGACCGCCAGTAGGGAGTAATCTATAAGATTATATAATGCCAAAAGTAAAAACCAACTCGAGCGCAAAAAAGCGTTTCAAAGTTACTGGAACAGGTGAAATCACCTTCCAAAAAGCCTTCAAAAGACACATTCTTACAAAAAAATCCACAAAGCGTAAAAGAGCGATGAGGAAAAAAGGTTTGGTAGCTTCTACCAACAAGGACTTTGTACTTCGTCTTTTAAGATTAAAAGGGTAGTATCCGATTAATTCCCAGTGAGTAAAAACATTTAAATTAACCGAATCCGAATTACATCTTATTAGATAAACAGGGTTCAAAAAAATATTAACTATGCCACGTTCAAAAAATGCCGTTGCATCTAGAGCAAGAAGAAAAAAGATTTTAGATCAAGCAAAAGGTTTCTATGGTAAGCGTAAAAACGTATATACCGTTGCCAAAAACGTATTAGAGAAAGGTTTAACTTATGCATTCGTAAGTCGTAAAATTAAAAAGCGTGAGTACCGTACTTTATGGATTGCGCGTATTAATGCAGCAGTTCGTGAAGAAGGACTTACTTACAGCCAATTCATCAACTTGTTAGCTAAGAAAGGTTCTGACTTGAACCGTAAAGTATTAGCTGATTTAGCAATGAATGAGCCAGAGACTTTCAAAAAGATTGTACAATCAGTTAAGTAGTTTTTTCGCCTTTTATAAAATATAAAGGCTCAAAAACTTATCTCTTATGATTTTCAAATCCCCTCCGATACTCGGAGGGGATTTTTGTTTAATCTCTTATGATTTTCAAGCCCCCTCCGATACTCGGAAGGGGCTTATTTTTTCGCCTAATCGTAGGGGGTAATTTACTCTCAAAAATCAGGCGCAATATCCGTTCAAAGAACTATTTTTGTTTCCTGAATTTTAACCCATAAACAATTGCGTAAGAAATGAACAATACCTACACTTCCTTAGTGAATCAAACGTTCCATTTTCCTCAAGAAGGATTTGAAGTGGATGATAATGGTTATTTACAATTTAATGGGGTGGATTTAAAAGAGATTATTGAAAAACACGGAACGCCTTTAAAGTTAACTTACTTGCCAAAAATTGGCATGCAAATAAAAAAAGCGAAGCAAATGTTTGCAGCTGCTTTTAAAAAACATAAGTACACTGGGGAATATTTTTATTGCTACTGTACAAAAAGTTCCCACTTTTCTTTTATAGTGGAAGAAGCGTTAAAACAAAATGTTCATTTAGAAACTTCATTTGCTTATGATATTGATATTATCAACCGATTGTATCAACGTAGAAAAATAAACAAGGATATATTTATTATTTGCAATGGCTATAAGCAAAAGCAATATACAAGTCGTATCTCAAAACTCATCAATACTGGCTTTAAAAATGTGATCCCAGTGTTGGATAATGTGGAGGAGCTACAATTTTACAAACGCAATACCAAACAGCCTTTCAAGCTTGGAATTAGAGTGGCTTCAGAGGAAGAACCAAGTTTCCCTTTTTATACTTCTCGATTAGGAATAAGAGCGAAAGATATTTTAGAATTTTACGTGGATGAGATTGAAGGTTATGAAGATAAGTTCCAATTAAAAATGTTGCATATCTTTTTAAACAAAGGTATCAAGGATGATATTTATTATTGGTCTGAGTTAAACAAGATCATCAACTTGTATTGTCAGCTTAAAAAAATATGTCCTGAATTAGATTCAATTAATATTGGTGGTGGATTTCCAATCAAGCATTCATTAGGATTTGAATATGATTATCAATTCATGATCAATGAAATTGTTTCCAATATTAAAAAAGCATGTAACAAGGCAAAAGTACCTATGCCAAATATATATACCGAGTTTGGTAGTTTCACAGTAGGTGAGAGTATGGCGCACATATATAAAGTGTTGGCGCAAAAAAAGCAAAACGATCGAGAGTGTTGGTACATGATTGACTCATCATTTATTACTACTTTGCCAGATACTTGGGGAATTGGTGAAAAGTTTTTAATGTTGCCGGTGAATAAATGGGAGAATGATTATCAAAGGGTTGTATTGGGCGGTTTAACTTGCGATAGTCACGATTATTATGATTCCGAAGAACATATCAATGAAGTATTCCTTCCAAAGTTAAAGAATGATTTAAAGGAAGATAAAACAGATGAAAATATAGAACCACTGTATGTTGGATTTTTCCATACAGGTGCTTATCAAGATCAAATTAGTGGTTACGGAGGTATCAAGCATTGTTTAATACCGTCGCCTAAGCACGTGATTGTCGAAAAAGACCCCAAAACAGGTAAGCTGGTGGACTGGGTTTACGCCAAGGAGCAATCTGCACAAAGCATGCTCAAGATCCTCGGATATCTTCGCTAATGGCCTTAAAATAAGTCTATTTATACCATTTTTGGCCGTTTAAACGGATGTTATCTTATTATTAAGTGCCAAAATGTCTCGAAAACAAATTTGTAGGGGATTTCTAAAATCCCTAATTTTGGTACAAATAGTAGAAGATATGTACCCTGAAGAGATTGTATTACCAATGAAAGCAGAATTAGTTGATAATGGATTTGATGATTTAACAACTGCTGCTGAAGTTGAA
>JACCDP010786015.1_pt1 | contig 14196 bp, 9 predicted proteins | sample 7445841 | NCBI WGS metagenome assembly JACCDP01 (sample SAMN15323441, study PRJNA562643) | freshwater metagenome | isolation source: river surface water | place: USA:Blue River Watershed | collected 2017-08-17
GAAATATCTTGGAAAATCTTTGAATTTGATTTAAATCTGAAATTAACGCCTCAGCTGCTCCTGGGTATTGAATTTTTACTGCAACATCGCGGCCATCTTTCCACTTTGCTTTGTGTACTTGGCCAATCGATGCAGAGGCGGAAGGCTTGTCATTGAACTCAGAGAAATTATCTCGCCAATCTTCACCTAACTCTTTTGCTAACACGGAATGAACTACACGAGTTGGAAGTGGCGGTGCGGCCTCTTGTAACTTAGTTAAGGTCTCGCGATATGGCTTAGCTATTTCCTCTGGCAGTGCTGCTTCAAAAACAGAGAGTGCTTGGCCAAATTTCATGGCCCCACCCTTTAATTCACCTAATACTTTAAATACTTGTTCAGCGGTTTTCTCTTGAATCTCTTGGAAAACTAAGGAGCCCGATTGCCCAATTAATTGGCGACCAAAACCAACTGCGCTTCTTCCGGCAAGTGAGAGTGGCAAGGATGCTAACTTCGCACCGCGAACCTTTCCCGATTTAGGAATCTCAGTTGTTTCATCCTTTTGCGCCATTGGCATATTGTGCAAGATCGGCGCCACATCCGCACATTGAGTTTGGCTGCCATCTGATGTGTGACTGCTTACATGGATTAGCTAAATCAATTCGCAAGGCTGATGAAATTAGTGGAGACAAACTCTCGGCATTCGTATCTAAGAATTGGGTAGCAAATAAGGCAACCAAACCAACAGTTAAAGCCAAGACTCCTGCAGGTAGGCGTTCTGCTGAGGTTAAGTAATTAAGTGAGGCAATCTCTGGGGTTAATGCATTTGCAGCTGCTGCTAAATCTATGCAGCGCAAGCAGGTGGTTTTTCCGGGCAAAATAATTGGACCAATTTCAATCTGATTTTCAATAATAGAGCCAATGACAAAGTGCGGCGTTGATTCACTTAGCCACCTTTGTTGATAATCAGCAGGAATTGGTTGCATCGCAATAATCAATGCTGGATTGGAGTTTGCAACTTGATGTTGATTGCCAGCATTAACCAATTGATGTTCTCGTGAAATCCTTTTACTAATTTGAGAGATGGTTGAGCCAACATCTGAGGATTGAATTACACCGCCTGAAATATCATCGGCACTAAGTTGCAATTGATCTTTACCAAAGCTACCAATTACTCTGCTTTTGCTAAAGCCAACTGATTGCAAGGTTGCTAGTAATTGAATAGTAAATTGATTTGAACCAAATATTAAAATCTCCTTACTAGCTCGATTGGCAAATAAATCAGATGAAGATAACTTGGCGGAATTAGGGGATGAATTAGATACATTAAAAGCTGTAGAAGTGGTGGATGGAGTAGCGTAATTTTTCAATATCAATTTATTAGCTCTTAAATAAAAATCATAATCACAATCACGCCTAGTTTTTAATTTACTAGATTCAGTGGCGCTGGAGCTACCAAAGCTGCCGACCTCTGAGTTAATTTGATTTGCCGATTTTGATGAAGTGAGATTAATTAAGTATTGACTCGCTAAACCTGCCAGTAGAAATTGATTTAATACTGCGATATCTGTTCCAATTACTTTAGATATTTCTACTAAATCTCTTTTGCCATTGCAGTACTGCAGGAATCTAAACCGCTCAACCTCATTAAAACAGAAACCTTTGCGTGAGCTGCCTATGTAATAGCCGCCATTTATAAGTTGAATCAGGTGGTTGCCAGGACGAATAATTGGAGTTTCATTTAATTTTTGCATCTGCATAGATTGGCCTTGGTTTGCCACATAATATTTTTGTGTGTGGAGAAGTAAACTTTTTAAGAGTTGATTCTCTCGGAGCGGGTAAAGCTGCTTACCGCGAGTAATTTGGTGGGATAAATGGCAGGAAAAATAACAGGAGATAAAGGCAGGTAAAAGAAAGAGCGGCCCCGGTTTTCACCAGAGCCGCTCCTCTACTTACTTCTTACACATATCGCGAGCTATTTCTTACCGCTCAACTGCTAGTTAAAGAATTACGCCTTACTTGGACTTATTAAGCCTTACCTAGAATGCGGTTCACCTTGGTGCCACACACTGGGCAGATTCCTTGAGCCATACGGCGTCCAGAATCAGAGACCTTTACATGTCCTTCAAAAGAGCGCTTCTCTTTGCACTTAACGCAGTAAGCCTCGCCTTTGTACTCTTCTGCCATTTTGATCCTCCATCTGCCGTACGTTCAGGAGCTACAGGAAGTTCCTGTATGAGCGTACGAATAGGCTCACCATACCCGCAGCAGCACGCTCATGCGGGGTTTTCCACGCATAAAATCGGAAATATCCCCCATAACTTAGGAAAAAGTACTCAAATTTAAGATTTTAGAGATTAATTTTGGTTTGAGGAGGTGGCGGGAAAGCCAGATCCCGATTGCACGCCAATTTCATACCCTTCTAAGAAGGCTTCTGCTTTTTCCTGATCGCTGTATCGCTGCAAATACTCATAGAAACTCTCATCATGGGCATGTACGCGAAGGTGTATTAGCTCATGAAAAATAATGTAATTTAAAACGTACTCAGGTGCATTAATTAACCGCTCTGAAATTCGTATCGTGCCATCGACGGTAGTACAAGAGCCCCAACGTTCATTCATGCTTCGCCAAGTAATGCTGGTTGGCCTTTCATAAAAATCAGGAAGATACTTCTCTAAAATCTCAAGTGCGATCTTTAGTAATTGATCATCACCTTTACGCGATTTTGCCTCGCGCTTCAAGACCATCTCAATCATCTCTGGAATTAGCTCAAGCTCCTGACGCTTACTCAACCGGGCGGGAATATGGATCTCAATGACACCGGCTTGGCGAAAGGCGGAGATGCTGCGCTTGCGCCGCTCCTTACGAATTACTCGATACTCCGGCAAGTTATCAGGCAGAGTGGGCAATCTAGAGATTGAACCACTGCGTTGAAATGGGCGAGAAGCCCTTCTTTTATTTCCAGATTTGTCACTTGGCATGGGCGGCAAGATATCTGCGAAGAGATCGGCCTGATTAAAGTTATCCACCGCTACCTCACCTTATCCACTTAATTTATGGAGATCTCCACAGAGTCATCCACAGGTAAAGTAAATATTAAACCTTTAGGCGCTCGCAACTGGGAGTTAATGAAGGAGTTTCAATTAGATTTCCGAGTAGCGTAAATTGTCTATCGCAATCTCAAAACTTTGTCATCAAATGGCAGGCAGTTAAGGGTAAACAACCGCAAAAATTGGAAAATCGCCGATTCCAAAAGAGGAGATTAAGTTGATTCTCAAGATTTATTAACATAGGTTTCGACCACGAACTCTCCGGATAACCGTTTTATATCTGCAAGGGGAAGGCAGATACAAAATCGTGCGCCCGGGGAGTTCGCTTTTTTATGCCCCGATAATTTTCAAATAAGTTTGGGTTAAATCAAGCCCGATAAATCATCTGGAACTGTGACGCTATTTAAAAATGCCGCTGGATCCTTCAAATCATTTGGCATCGGCAAAAATGCAGGATCCTCCCAGCACTTATCACGACCATCAGCGCCTCGTAACTGTTTTACCTCGCCCCAAAATGTCGCCGCTTCACGCATTTTTCTAGGGGAAACCTCTAATCCAAGTAATGTGGCAAATAATTGTTGCATCGGTGAATTGGTAGCTCTTCTACGACGAGAGTTTTCTATTAATGCATTAAATGATGGGATTCGATCTGTTGCTACTTGCGAAATAACATGATCAATCCAACCCTCAATTAAGGCAAGTGCCATCTCTAACTTATTTAGCGCTACCTCTTGTGCAGGAGTTTGTTGCGGAGTAAATAAACCTTGATCAATTGCAATGCTCATTGATTGTGGATTATTTATATCAAAATCCTCACGAGACATCGCCTCCTCCGCCTGACGTTGAATAGCTTCAACATCAATTGTGATTCCTTTGCCATAAGTAGTAATGGCATCTCTGATGTAACCCAATAACCAAGGTGTATTTGCAAATAATCTAGCTGCACACACCTCTCGCAGCGCTAAATAAATTTCAACCTCAGCCTCTGGTAACCCCAAACCCTCTGACCACTGTGCAATATTTTGTGGGATTAAATGGGCGCCGGCACTCAATGGAATTGCTGCATCATTTGCACCTGTAATTGTGTTGGCAATCGCTCCAATGCTTTGCCCTAGTTGAGTTGCAATTAAGCTGCCCATAAAACTTCTAAGCAGTCTCGCTAACATCTCCTTCATTGCTTTTTGTTGTTCTTCGCTTTGATTTTCGAGGCCAGCCAGCTCAACAGGTAATCCTGCTTGGGCACCGTTAATTACATTTGCTAATGCATCGGCCATTCCAAGGGCTAGCGGTTCAATTAATTGTTGCCAGCTCAGTAAAGATGTATCTAGCCAATCCCGTTTTGACCATGCTGGTTGTAAATTTGATGAGGATGCTGGAAATAAGATCTCTGCATCAAGCCAGGTGTTGGCAATCTCAATAGCATCCAAAACCTTTTTATGATCTGTTGTTCCAATTGGCTGCTCGCCCTTAGCGGCGATAATTTTTCTTGCAATATCTCGAAGCGCTTCGATTGAGATTAAATTTTGATTTCCACCAGTAGCTGCTGATTGAGCAGATTCAAAAAAAGATTTTGCGCCAAGGAGGGAGTTTGGATCTAATCCCATTTCTGAGAATTGGCGCATCATTGCCTCAAAATCAGGTTGTCCCTCATTTGGCAAAAACCCAAAACTCATTTGCTGGCTCCAATTTCTTAATTAAAATTGAGTGAAGTAATCACTCGGTAAATCTAGAACAAAAATCCCGCCCTTTTTCTTCCCCGCTCAATAGGATAACTCTCGTGAGTTCATCAGCGCCATCCTTATCCGCCTTTGTGTGGTGGCTAATACCGCTTGTGGCGGTTTTCTCTTCAATTGTTTATGTTGTTTGGGTATCTAAATTTCAATCTAAATTTGATAAGGACACCCACCGCTCGATGGGTAAGTTTCAAAAATTTCAGAACTCCTTTAAAGATAAGAAGTAATTAGTTGCGCCAGCTTTCTCCATTCAAAGCAAATCTGCCATTTTTTAGTAAATCACTATTTATCCTGATTGTTTTAATCGCCTTCTTTGTGCCAACACCTTATGTATTGATGTCACCAGGTCAGCCACAAAATATATTAACCAATGCCATCTCTATTTCTGGGGCACAAACATTTCCTGCGAAGGGAAAGTTATCTGTTACCTCAGTTATGGTGACCAATCCAGATTCATACATAACCGGCTTTGATATTTTGTATGGCTGGACAAATGGCGATCAAGCGGTTCTACCACGTGTTGAAATTTATCCAGAGGATGAAACCGCTGAGGAATCTACGCAACAAGGCGCCGCTGATATGCAAGAGTCGCAGGCAAATGCCACATCAGCAGCTCTTTCTCTGTTGGGATACAAGGCAGAGACCAAGTTAATTATCAACACAGTTAATCCAAAATCTTTTGCCTTTAAAACACTTTTAGCAGGTGATCAAATTGTTGGTATAGATCAAATTTCCCTCAAATCTGCAAGTGAAATAACGGATTACCTAGATAGTAAGAAATCAGGAGAGATCATTAACTTAAAAGTGAAGAGATCCTCTACCGCTAACATAATTGAGATCCCAGTGAAATTATCTGCTCGTGAAGATGGCAGTGCCTTCATTGGCGTAAGTATTGAAAGCAAATACATTTTTCCAATAACGGTAAAGATTAAGTTGGATGAAACAGGCGGACCCAGTGGCGGCCTGATCTTCGCATTGGGAATTATCGAAAAATTACAGAGTGAGGATTTAATCCGCGGCAGAAATATTGCTGGAACTGGCACCATCACCGATTTGGGTGAGGTAGGTCCAATCGGGGGAATTACTGAGAAAATTATTGGAGCGAAAAAAGCTGGTGTAAGTATTTTCCTGGCGCCAATTGAAAATTGTTCAGATATTAAGAATCCCGAACTATTCGAGGGGATAAAGGTTGTGCCAGTGGCCACACTGTCACAGGCGTTGGCGGTGCTTCGAGCCCCAGATGGTGCAAAGCTGGCTAGCTGCAAAAGTAGTTAGAAAATTATTGGCTAGGATCTAGCCCATGAGTAATACTGGTTCTGGCGGTAATAATCCATTTAATAACAATCCATTTGGAAATGGTTTCGGAAATAACTTCGGAAACAATTTTGGTAATGGTGGCAATCCATTTGCCAACTTTGGCCGACGCAGCCCAGGAGCTCCAAGGAAAATCAGTCCACTATCGATAACTCTTGGTGTTTTATTCCTTCTTTCATTGCTTTTAGTTTCATTAAGCGGTTTCTACGCTGATCTGCTTTGGTACCGATCAGTTGATTTTGTCAGCGTTTGGCAAACAACACTATTCACAAAGATTTACCTCTTTGCCGGATTTGGATTTGTAACCGCCTTAATTGTTACCGCAAATGTTTATATTGCATTCCGTAAGCGCCCAATTTATGTGCCAGTTACAGTTGAAGCAGATAATCTTGAAAGATATCGCACACAATTAGAACCTATCCGTAAGTTTGTAACCTTTGGAATCTTTGCCACCTTGTTCTACTTTGCTGGCACAGCAGGTTCAAAACTTTGGCAAGAGTGGTTGCTATTTAGAAATGCAACTGAATTTGGAGTTACCGACCCACAATTTGGCAAGGATGTTTCATTCTTTGCATTTGAATTACCAATGTGGCAAGCGCTAATTGGTTGGGCAATCTCAACAGTAATTTTAACTATTCTGGCCGCAGCAGCGGTTCATTACATCTATGGTGGAATTAGAACTCAGGTAAAAGAGGATCGCACAACTGTTGCAGCGCGAGTTCAACTTTCAGTTCTGCTTGGATTCTTAGTTTTATTAAAAGCGGTGGCGTATTGGTATGACCGATATGCATTAACGCTAAAAGAGGGCAGGTTAATTACTGGACTTACCTATACCGATGTAAATGCACTTTTACCTGCTAAATCAATTTTGGCGGCAATTGCAGTTGTCTGCGCCCTGTTATTTTTTGCAAATATCATCCGCAAATCTTGGTTGCTACCAACTGCAGGTGTTGCGCTAATGGTTATTGCATCAGTATTAATCGCCGGAATTTATCCAGCGACAATTCAGCAATTCCAAGTTAAGCCAAGTGAATCCTCAAAAGAGGCGCCATTTATTCAAAAGAACATTGATGCTACGCGCGCTGCATATGGCTTAGAGGGTGTCGAAATTAAGGATTATCAAGCAACAGTCACTACATCTGCAGGTCAACTAGCTAATGATGCTGCGACCATTGCAAATATTAGATTGATGGATCCAAATGTTTTGTCTGCGACATATCGTCAGCTACAACAAATTAAGCCTTATTACACCTTTGCAGATTCGCTAGATATTGATCGTTACACAATCAATGGTCAAGAGCGCGATGTAGTTGTTGCAGTGCGTGAGTTAAATGTTGAGGGAAATCCATCACGAAATTGGATTAATGATCACTTGGTTTACACCCATGGTTTTGGAATGGTTGCTGCTTACGGAAATGCACGAGATGCAGATGGAAAGCCAAGCTTTATTGTTGGCGATATTCCACCTACAGCTGGCTTGGGTGAGTTCCAACCACGTATTTACTTTGGTGAGAATGTAACTAATTACTCAATTGTTGGTGGCACGGCAGGTGGTGCACCAGCAGAGCTTGATTATCCAGATGATAAATCTGCAAATGGTCAAAAGAATTACACATATACCGGCAAGGGTGGTGTGCCAATGGGCTCACTATTTACCCGTTTGCTATTTGCTATTAAGTATCAAGAACAAAGAATTGTTTTATCTAATTTAATTAATTCTGAATCAAAGATTTTGTATGATCGCAATCCTCGTGATCGAGTTGCCAAGGTTGCACCATGGTTAACAATCGATGGCGATCCATATCCAGCTGTAGTTGATGGCAAAATTGTTTGGATTCTTGATGGCTATACAACCTCAAATGGTTATCCAAACTCTCGAAAAATTAACTTGGCTGATACCGCAGATGCACTGACCTCTCGTGCAAATGCTGTTGCTTCGCTTCAAGACAAGAGCGTTAATTACATTCGTAACTCAGTAAAAGCAACAGTTGATGCTTATGACGGCACAATTACCATGTATCAGTGGGATGAAAAAGATCCGGTACTTGCTACCTGGGCTAAGGCATTTCCAGGAACTGTAAAGGCAAAGAGTGAGATTTCTAAAGAGTTACTTTCGCACATTCGCTATCCAGAGGATATGTTCCGAGTACAACGAGATATTTTGAGCGCCTATCACGTGACATCTGCTGATGCTTTTTACGGTGGACAAGATTTCTGGCGAGTACCGCGTGATCCATCTACCTTTGGTGCAAATGCTGGAAATCAACCACCAGTTTATTTAACAATGCAGATTCCTGGACAAAGCAAGCCAACATTCTCACTTTCAACGCCATTTGTACCTCGTGGTGGACGTGAAAACCTTTCAGCACTTGCTGTTGTTAACTCTGACAGCGGAGCTGATTATGGAAAGATCACTGTTCTGCAACTTCCACGATCTGCAAATGTCGCCGGACCTTCACAAGTTGCATCTAACTTTGAGGCAAAGCCAGAGGTAGCAACCACACTTTCCTTGTTACGCCAAGGTGGATCAGATGTTGTTTTAGCTAACTTGCTAACACTTCCAGTCGGAAATGGTTTGCTGTATGTGCAGCCTGTTTATGTTCGAGCAACTGCAAATACCGCTGCATATCCATTACTACAAAAGGTTCTTGTCTCCTTTGGAGATCAAATTGGTTTTGATGACACGCTAAAGGGTGCACTTGATCAGGTATTTGGTGGAAACTCTGGAACTAGCGCTGGAAATAATATTCCAACAACAACGCCAGGCAGCGGAACAAGTGGAACAACTAGCCAAGCAATCAAATCTGCAATTGCATCATTGCAATCTGCATATAAGGATTACATCGCAGCTCAAAAGAAGTTAGATGGTGCTGCAATGGATAAAGCTAGAGCCCGTTTGGAAGCAGCAATCTCTGCATTGAACTCAGCACAAAATCGCTAAGCAACAGACTTTAAATAAAAAGCGGTTGCAACAGATTGAAATTGGCTGGACCATGGCTTGTAGTTACTTCTAAATTTCAGAAGTTACTACTTATTCTTAATGCCAAACTTTTACTGCAATTATTAATTTAATTTTGATAAATTGCGCATGAAATTATCTTTAATTTGGCATTGCCTACCGATTCCCTTAAGATTGCTGAACCGACGCGGGGTGGAGCAGCTCGGTAGCTCGCTGGGCTCATAACCCAGAGGTCATAGGTTCAAATCCTGTCCCCGCTACCAGTTTTATTTTTATTACTTTATTTGGCAATTCGTAGACTGTTAACCACCACAAATAATGATGAGAGAGACATCGCTGCGCCGGCATACATTGGCGATAAATTTCCAGATGCGGCAATTGGAATACAAATTAGGTTGTAGGCAAAGGCCCATCCAAGATTTGATTTTATAATTCGAACGGTTCGCTTAGCTACCTTGAGTGCATCAGTTGCTGTTGAAAGAGATGGTCTAATTAAGGTTATATCTGCAGCAGCAATTGCGGTATCTGTTCCAGTGCCCATCGCCATACTTAAATCAGCTTCTGCGATGGCGGCAGCATCATTAATGCCATCACCAATCATTAAAACCTTATGGGTTGATTTATTTGCTGAGTTTTTGCCATCCTTAAGTGATTTTACAAACTCAATTTTATCTTCAGGGGTTGCACCGGCAAAGATGTGATCAATTGGAATTCCAGCGGCTGCGCCCATCGCAATTGCAGCGGTTGCGGAGTCTCCTGTAACCAACCAGGTATTAATCTTTTGATCATGAAGATTTGCAATCGCTTTATCAGCATCAATCTTTAAGGAGTCACCAACCTCAAATACACCATAAGCAATTCCATCTACTGCAACTACCGCAATTGAATTACCGCGTGCGGTACCAGTCTCAATCGCACTCTTAAGTTGTGGGTGAAATTCAGTTGAGCTTTTAGCAATTGAAAGGGGCGAGCCAACTAATAGAGCTTTGCCATCGGGAGTACGTCCGGCAACTCCTTGGCCGGTGCGGTGTTCAAACTCAGTAATAGTTGTTGGTGTAAAGGCTTGCCTGCGAAGCTCACTTGCAATGGCAACTGCAACTGGATGTGAATCAAGTGCTTCAATACTCAAAACCAGATTAAGTAATGCTGGAGTTGAAATAGCGGAGGAGTCCTTACCTAATGGAGATTCGATTACAACCATCTCATGTAACTTCATAGATCCAGTAGTAATTGTTCCAGTCTTATCAAATACAACATCGGTAATTGATTTTGCCTTCTCAATTGCTTTTGGTGAGCGAATAATGAAACCTAACTTTGCGCCTTTTCCAGCAGCGACCATCAATGCAATCGGAGTTGCTAAACCAAGTGCGCATGGGCAGGCGATAATTAAAACCGCAATTGCTGTAGCTATTGATTTAGAGAGTTGCGCGCCAGTTAGATACCAAGCAAAAAATGTTCCAATAGATAATAGCAAAACAGCCGGTACGAAAATTGAACTGATTCGATCAGCTAATCGTTGAACTGGCGCCTTTTCACTTTGCGCGGCTAGGACCATTCTGGTGATTCGAGCTAATTCAGTGTCAGCACCGATTCTGGTTGCCTTAACAACCAAAGAACCATTGTTATTAATCGAACCTGCATAAACAAAATCAGCAATTGTCACATCAACGGGAATTGATTCACCAGTTAAAAATGAGTTATTTATTGTGCTTACTCCTGAGGTAATCACACCATCAGTTGCAATGCGCTCACCAGGTTTTACAATAAAAAGATCATCAACCTCAATTTCAGAGATATCAATAGTGATGCTTTGACCGTTACGTTGTACCTCAACCTTGCCAGATGATAATTTAAATAATTCCGCTAACGCCGAGCCCGCCCTGCGCTTTGCCCGATGCTCTAGGTAACGACCTAACATCACAAAAAATATGACAGAGGCAGAAACCTCGGCGTAACTTTGTAACTCAACCATTCCGGCCATGCCAGCCATCTCTGCATCAGCTACTGAGTATGTAGCGGTTGCATAAATACTCCATACCAGCGCAGTCAAAGATCCAATCGATACCAAAGTGTCCATGGTTGGCCTTGCAACATTTCTAATCGCTGCTCGATGAATAGGCCAAGCCAGAATCAAAACGACAGGTGCTGAAAGCAAAATTACCAACCAGGCCGATGCTGGTGCGATTGGGTAATCAAAAGAGAGAGTTAAATTTTGGTTTGAAAGTAATTTATTGAAATTATCTATTAATACCAGAGTATTTTCATCGATAGATCTTTTTATATTGGTATTAAAGGAGTCTGCCATGGCTAGCAGAATTACTGGAACTGTTAGGAAAAATGTAAGAAGTAGTCGTACCCCTAATTTATTTGACCTGGCAAAGGATTCATCCTCGCCTTTAAATAATTTAGCCTCGTAGCCAGCAGATTTAACCGCTGCGATTAATTGAGATTCATTCATATCCATCGGTGCGATTATGTGAGCACTTTCCATCGCTAAATTAATGCTGGCCCTAACTCCAGGAATTTTATTTAACGAGGTCTCTAAAGAGTTTACGCAGGATGAACAGGTCATGCCAGTTACAGATAAATCTATCTGTTTGGTTTTAGCTTTCTCTGAAGTTGGCAGAAACTGTGTCAATTGTGTGCTCATGATGAGTAAAGATTACTCTCAAATTCTTATTTAAGAGTTAGCAAATTATGAGTTAGTAGAAATAACCCTACGCAGGCTGGCTAAGCGGGCTAAATTTTGTGGTGTTAAGTCAGGCCAGTTATTTAGCGCACAACTTTCTTCATTGTGTGAACAATTTTTTGGGCAATGAGTTATTGCCTCAGTAAATTCAGCAAAGGCAGAGATAACACGGGTTGGTTCAACATGGGCAACGCCAAAAGAGCGAACACCAGGGGTATCAATAATCCAGGCCGCTTCTTCATTTTGAGATTCAAGCCTTAATGCCACAGCGCTAGAGGATGTGTGACGACCTCGCCCAGTTACATCATTAACATCACCGGTTGCACGCTTTTCATTACCAAGTAATTTATTTACCAAAGTGGATTTACCTACTCCGGAATGACCGAGCAAAACTGTTACCTTGCCAGCAAGTACAGATCGTAACTTTGTTAGATCACTCTCTTTATCAATTTTAAAGATTGTAATATCAAGATCTTTATATGTATTTAAGAACTCTGTTCCATCAGCTAAATCCTGTTTGGTCATAATTATTATTGGTTTGATTCCTTGATCAAATGCCACAACTAATGCTCGATCTACAAATCCCTCTCTTGGCTCTGGATTTGCAGCAGCAATCACAATCGCCATTTGATCTACATTTGCCACAATTACGCGTTCATCATTTACATGATCATCAATAGTTCGAGTTAAGGAGTTTGTGCGGGGTAGAACACTTACAACTCGGGCAAGAGTTCCCTCTGTGCCACTTAAGTCGCCAACTATAGAAACTAGATCACCAACTACAACAGACTTCTTGCCAAGCTCTCTGGCCTTCATTGCAATTACTTCAACCGCTTGATTTTCGCCTTGATTAACAATTAAACATTTAACTCTGCCACGATCTACCTCTGTAATTTTGGCGGTTTTGGCATCAGAGTAATCTGGTCGATCTTTTGTCCGTGGTCTGGCCTTATTACTAGCGCCAAATTGACGGGATTTATTTACGCGAACATCATCCTCATCCCAATTGCGTTTAGTCATTAATTATTCAATCTCAAAACTTTATTGGCCCAATACATTACTGATCCAGCATCTGTTGCCAGAGCCCTGGAAAATCGGGAAGAGTTTTCTTAGTCGTTTCAATATTTTCAACAATTACGCCCTCAACTGCCAAACCGATAATGGCTCCAGCAGTTGCCATTCGATGATCATCATATGAGTTAAATAAGTGTGAATCCTTGCCATTAAGTAAATTAGTGCTCATTGGTTTGGGATTAATTATTAAATCTGTGGGCGATTCAGTTACATCGCCACCTAACTTATTTATCTCAGTGACAAGTGCTGTTAATCGATCAGTTTCATGTAGGCGCAGGTGACCAATATTTCGAAGAGTAGAGGCTGAGGTGGCAAGGGCTGCAACAGCTGCAATAGATGGTGTTAATTCACCAACATCATGTAGATCAAAATCAATCCCATTAATTTTTCCAGAACCGGTAATTCTCAAGCCATCTCCTGTGAAAGAAATCTGCGCACCCATCTTGGTAAATATTTCTCTTAGTTGATCACCAGGCTGTGTAGTTTGTTTTGGCCAATCTTTAATTGTTACCGAGCCGCCACAAATCATCGCAGCTGCCATAAATGGCGCAGCATTTGATAAATCAGCTTCAATAATTAAATCTTGGCCCATTAACTTGGCAGGTCTTACAATCCAAGTTGTATTTTCGATTACCTCAACCTCACCACCAAATTGGCGAAGCATCTGAATTGTCATATCAATATGTGGCTGTGATGGAAGAGTTTTACCAATATGTTTTACGGTAATTCCATTTTCTGTTGCTGGCCCTAATAACAAAAGTGCTGAAACAAATTGGCTAGATGCGCTGGCATCAATTTCAATTACACCGCCGGCAATTTTTCCAGATCCATTTATAGTAAGTGGCAGCCGGTACTTATTTCCATGCTCAATAGAAATTCCTAATTGTTCAAGGGCAGCGATAACTGGTCCAAGTGGTCGCTCATGTGATCTGGCATCACCATCAAAGTGAATCAAGCCATTTGCTAGGGCGGCAATTGGAGGCAAAAATCTCATAACAGTTCCAGCATTACCAACATCAATTTGGGTTGGGCCTAATAATTTGCCTGGCGTAATTACATAATCAAAACCTTCGCTCGTCTTGACCTCTTCAATTTTGCATCCAAGAGATTGCAATCCTTTAACCATCAAATCGGTATCTCGTGATGAAAGCGGCTTACGTAAGCGAGAGGGAGTTTGTGAAATTGCGGCCAAAATTAAAGCTCGATTTGTTACTGATTTAGATCCAGGAATTGTGATGGTGGCATCGATAGTGCGCTTTTGATTGCCAATTGCACCGATAAATGGCGCTTCCCAATTTGTCATTGAGGCAATTCTACCCGTAATTTAAATTTACTTAAGCGCAATTAAATCCCTCTTAATTTAGTAATCTTGCGCCTATGTGTGGTCGTTATGCAATATCC
>JACCDP010808074.1_pt1 | contig 14196 bp, 15 predicted proteins | sample 7445841 | NCBI WGS metagenome assembly JACCDP01 (sample SAMN15323441, study PRJNA562643) | freshwater metagenome | isolation source: river surface water | place: USA:Blue River Watershed | collected 2017-08-17
GATGAAAACCTAATTGACGCAATCCTCCTTAACAGCACTCGTATCGGGCATGGTTATGCAATAGCTAAACACCCTACCGTCATGGATTTGGCCAGATCCAAAAACATTCCAGTGGAAATTTGTCCTATCTCCAATCAGGTCTCATCTCTTCAGTTTACTTTTTGTGTTCTCCTTTCAGCTGCGATGTGCTCTTAGAACAAACTCTTTATTAAAATGCATACGTGTTCAGGTACTTTCACTGGTCTCAGACTTACGGAATCACTTCGCCGGAATACTTTTCACTGATGGTTTCCCACTTGTCATCAGTTCAGATGACCCCGTATTCAATTAAGGCGTATTTTATATATTACACGTTTTACAACCAAATCACCTTTGTATTTAGCCAAATTGGGAAGCTGTCGCTCTAAGCTCCGACTTTTACATGGCTTTTATGGGACTGGCGGGAAAAAAGGCGGATATTCGAACCTTGAAACAACTCGCCATCAACTCAATTATGTAAGTTAATTATGTGAGTTATTATTTCTGAAGTACTTGCTTATTTCTGATAGGGCGACGAAGATGAGACTTTATTCTAAATAATTGTATATATTTGCAACAGGTATAGTGCCATGACAACAGATGAAAAAAACTCAGCAATGGAAGAGTGGCTGAGACGTTGGGATGATTTTATACTCCAACAATTAACATCTTAATCCTCTAACAGTTAACATTTATCAACAGATGGCATTAATCATCTGACATTAATCAACTTATCAACAGATTTGTTAAGTACAAGGGTGAATAGCAAAATATATTGCAATATTAATTGGTGTAAGTCATCCGAAGTGAATTTTAGAATTTTACTATCTAATTGCATCAACTTTAAATGGAAAGAGAAAAACTGGCGTAAAGCGCCCCGCCACTGTTTATCTTTATATTTTCTCATTTTACCTTTACTTAAGCGGGTTTCCCTGTTTTTCCCAATCTATACCGATAGGTCATGCCCAGCCATGCCCTTCTCTCTACGAAAACCTTTTTTCTTTACTCCACCTTATTCTGGTTCAAGGTATGTTTATGTTGGAAAAGGACCAACTTAACATTAAGGACATAATACACACCCGCTAGAGGGAATTAAAAGGGGAATGGCACGATTTCCGGATGGCGGGAGGGGGGAGGTAGGGCGACGATTTCCAGGGTAGAAGTGACTCAACGTGCTGTCATACAACTAACAACTCAGATAATAAGACTTTGCAGTTCTAAGAGAGAAGAGTAAATCTTTTTGAATCTGAAGTCAAACAGGTTAATTACATCAAATCCTCATCCACTGAGGTTTAAACCAATTATCAGGCAGTTTAATCTGTTGCCAAAGTGAGTATTATTCTTAATTGTGCTGGCCCTACTACAATAGGCGTACCTTTTGTTTAAATTTATGTGGGTTGGCATTGAAAAAAGTTTATGATGAATTTCACTGTATAATAACACTTGTGCGTGATGTTTTTGAATATATTGGTACTAATTTGTAATTTGGAAAGTCACAGGTAAGATGGAGGATAATATTACCTTGGTTGAGTACTACAAGGATGAAGATTGGTCTCCTGATAATAGAACTAAAACTCGGGGCTCTTATATGACTAGGTCAAAGGTATTTCTGTTTACATTATATAAACCTCATTATACACAAACAAGTCAAATGTTTCTATATCAACAGACCAACAAGTTAGCCCCACCTAAACACTCAATCTGTTCCTGTGATGTTAGTCATGCTGCATCAAAAGTTTGTGTTGGGAAATCTGTAAAATCCAAAATAGTCAAGAAAAAGAAAAAGCAAATGAAACTCACAGTTGTTAGTGACAATATACAATTAAAAAGTGTGACAGAGAAGAAGAAAACACAAAAAATCTCTCAGTATGAACTCCAAATTCAAAAGAACATTGAAGAAAGGAAAAAGATGTTTCAAATGCTTCAGTTGGGTGATGTAAAACAAGATTTGATGGAAGTTTTCAACATTCCAACTAAACGAAAATTGGATGAAGAGGATGACCTTGAGAAGTATGCTTTTTTTTATATTATTTTTTAAATATCTACTGATGATGCAAACTCTAGCCATATTAAAATATTTGATAGGAAAACCAGCCCTGTTGCAAAACGCGGCAGACCAACAAAGGGAAAGCAAGAACTTGGGGGAAAACGAAATGATCTAAAGAAGTATAGATGAAGGCCATATTTAACTTACTTCACGCAATATAAATTTCAAGTTTTCTTTTCAATTCATATTTTCTAAACAGGCGAGTGTCATTGCCTCCCCTTAGAGCGTCTACTCGGGAACGAAAGACAACGAAGTTTTACGAGTACGAACGGAGTATAACTTTCAAATTATTATTTTTTTTTTTAAGAACTTTTTTTGCAGTTATCTACATGAAGAAGAATCCCTAACCCCCCAGCGATCATCAACGAGCGAGTCATTAGCCTCGGATGAGTACGCCTAATTATCATTTATAGGCTGATTAAGAGTTTTCAATGACAAATTTTCTTTAGTATGTCTGACTCGTCGAGTTCTGCGGATGTCCTTTGTACTCCTCTTGGAATGAGGCTTCGGGGTCAAAGGAGGCGTGGTGTGAACCAGTCCATGGAATCTGTTAAAGAGCATTCAACTGTTACAGGTGAATAATTACCATTTTTGATCAAAGTTTTTGTTACTTACATCTAGTTTGTCTTTAAGATGCTGTTTTAACACTGGGAAATACTTTCGTGGATCAGAGCTCATTAGACGAATCCTCTACTTTTGTCAAAGAAATCACTCCATTCTTAGAAAAAAACGAGTCTGGAGATAGTGGGTTCGTGACAAGTGATCTAAAGGAATTCGTCGATTTGTTAAAATGTTTTGATGTTTCAACTGATGATGTGGCTAGTGTTGTTCCAAAGAAGATCAATTCTCTAGCTTGGCATCCAAATACTTCTAGATCGCTCCTTGCCGTCGGTGATATTTCGGGAACCATCGGTTAGAACCACAAAGATAACCTTAGATCGTTAAGATAATAGTTTGCACCATTGAAATCGTACTTCATTAGGTTTTTGGGATATTGACTGTGAAAATGAGTTTCAGCGAACACGAATTTACGACGTTCATTCCTCACACGTGACTGGATTGTCATTTGACAAATTCAATCCTCTTCGCCTGTTTTCTACGAGCAAAGATGGCTACGTACGCCTCCTAGATTTCCGCACTGAGGTTTTTGAGGATGTAGGAGATTTCATCTTACTATTTGTTGGTAGTTTCTTACTTCCTATTTATTTTAAGATTTACAGCATTCAAAGAACTTCGAAAAGTTCATTTCCTATCCATCATATTCAAAAAGATTATTCAACGCTGCTAGTTTCTCACGGTAACAAAATATGCAGATAAAAAAATTTCGAGAAGTTACTTTATTTTTATTTTTTATAGCTGATGGACGTGTCGCCACGATTGATACACGTACTTTACCTACACGGGTGGAACAGCAGTTCAAATGTTTCGAGGGAAGCATCCCTAGTTTGAGTCATCATCCAGTAAATGAAAATCTCATCATGGCGAGTTGTGTAAATGGGTACTGTACAACCAACCCTCGCTTTTTATTGCAAGAAAGACATTTTGTTGTCAATTTTTTATTTTGTAAACATTTGACAGAGAGGCCAACATTTTTGACCTGCGTTTTGTCCAACCAATTTCGTCCGAAGAAAGCACTGTTCCTTTTACTTGCTTACCGCAGGTTTCTTCTCGCCTTAGCGGGGCATTCTTTTCCCCTGTGACCGGTGACTATGCACTTGTCACTGGAAAGAATGTCATGGAAGTTTACGACCTTCGGGAAGGAGCTTCCAAATGTAAGTTGGTAAAAGAAAAACTTTTGGTAGAGACGTTTAACGCTTTTACACTAGGTCCAGAAAGCTGGGATCTATCAAGATCTCGAAGAAATCCTATGCTCAGTTATGGCGTTTGGCATCCAAAGCGTGAAGATATTTGCCTAGCTACCGCGTCTGAGAGCAAAAGCGTAGGTTATTATTACATAAATTCGAAGAGAAATTATTAATTTTCTGTTGCCCTATGAAGATTGAGATATTTACCGTTTCTGATGGAGAGCTCTTGCATGGAATTCAACAGAAGGGGAATTCCAATTCCTGCGTCATTTCATTTCATCCGTTATCCCCCATTTTGGCCAGCGCGAGTTCAAGTACAGGTCGTGTTAACCTCTTTCGCGCTCCTGTTTAATTGAAATATAGTCTTGTCCCTCTTTGCTTACCCTTTCATAAAGTGCCCAATTGTTTTACATGTGTTTTACTTTACCAACTTTTTAGATGGGCATTTTACTGTTTTGTGTTCCATGTTACGTTTCTACCAAGATTCGTTATAGAAATCGATTTTTCTTTGTTTAAAGTGTTTAATCACTACTAACACAGTTTGATCCTAGAAATAAGATCTACCAAAAAAGTTTTAAACTTGACGACTTAACGAGTAACTAAATGGAATACACAGTGGTTTTCCAAACTTAGGTTTACATGTTTTACTGTGTTTGTATGAAAGATAATTTCAGATAAATCATGTTAAAACTATTTATGTGTAAGTTTATAGTTGCTACTTGCTACAAATATGAGTTTCTATTTCTACAATTAAAACCAGAACCAAGCATATTTTTCGCGTGCAAACCCGCTAGAGATCCGCTGAAGAGGGTTTTTTTTTACATTGAGTTTTGATTCCATTTTTCAACCTTCAGCCTTTTGTGACTGTTCTGTTGCAGTTCTGCTGTTGGTGTTGCGTGCTGGTCAGTGGTTTATTTGAAGTTCACGTTGCACTTATGTGCCAGTTGCCAATGTCGGAGATCAGGGATGCGTCAAGTACTCGGATCACATGGATCAGTTGGATCCAAACACTATAAGGTTCCTAAATACTTTTTCTCCGCAAGGGGGCTAGAAGAATCAGAATGCTACAACATAGCCACATAGGCCTGATCCGTCTGATCCGACTGAGACCGACGACGTCTGCAACTCTGCATGTTTTCTCGATTCACTGGCATGAGCATTGCACGTGGTTTTCATGAGCGCTGTAGAGAGGGAGATTGTCGCATGTAAATCCCTTTCTGCCCTTCCGTTTTTGGTATTTTTTTACTGATCGACAATCCATTATTAAATTTCTTCCCATCATTGGGTTTTTTCTGAGCATGTTGATTTGCTCTCGCGAAAATACTGTGATACTGGTAAAGATGCTTTTATTATTCTATAATTTACCTTTTGTTTAAAAAGTGAGAAACAAAAATTAATTTGCACTTTTTAATTTGCTTCAAAATATCATATTGAAATGTATTGAAATCCTTATATTCATCTGTGATTTTTGAATAGTTAAACCTGGTTAAACAATGTCAAATGTGATCGGTCTCCTAACATTTGATTGGCTTTGACAGACAAGCTTATTCTTAAGTATGTATACATGCTTCTCCCAAACATCAAACAATATGTCATTTTAGAGATTAAGAGATATATGTCATTTTAGAGCTGTTCTCTTTACCATATAGATTGATGATATTAGCTAGTCTTGTAGAAGGCTTCTAAAGATGAATGAAGACAAGGATCTGGTGGTTTCAAACTGTGATGAAGTATCAAAAAGAAGACTGATAAAACAAGATCTGATGGAAGCTATTGGCCAAAGTGAAAGAAAACTAGGAAGTACCAGGTAGAGTATTTCTGAAGTTGCAAATGAATTGTTTTTCTTTAATTTTCGAAATTTGCGTAGACTTAACCCGATCGTGAAATTGGTGCGTTTACCGGAACAAAAAATTTCTGCATTCCTTAAACCTACACCAAGGAAGAGTTCGCGAGAACGAAAGCCTACTGTGAAATATGTCATCGAGTATAAAAATAGCTAATAGCCAAGGTGTTTTAACAAAATTAAATTACATTTTTTAAATAGGGACACCCCGATCGTGAATAAACACAAGCAGAACAGATCTGCAATGGATAAGGCTATTAAAAAGTAAGAACCATTCATAACGACAATTTTAAGTTGTTACAAATGATTAAAATTGATAGGAAAACACCTGTCGTGAAATCTAACAGACCCAAAAGAGAAAAGGCAGCAAACAAGAAGAAAGAGTAAGAAGCTAATTGATTTTACAAAGCTGCATTTTTTACATTTTCAATGCTTTGATCAAAATAGGACCCCTCCCTCATGCACGATGTCTTTGCGCGCACGAAAAACTACCCGATATTTCGTGGAGTATTAGCAAAAAAAAAATGCATCAAAAAGCCGTAATTTATAATTACATTATTACGTTTTAGAAATTCTGACTCCGAGGAGGATTCCCAAGACGCAGTTTTAATACCTTATATTAGGCGTAATTCCTCTGTTTCGTCTTCGAAAGAAGAGTAATATGCCCACTTATGTCTTAACTAATATAGTATTAGACGTTGTTATTTGGCATTTTAGGACGCCTGATCCATCGTCAAATGAAGCACCTTCAGATTCGGTTTCAGAAACAAGCGAGAACGAGGAGGAGAAATTTAAGATATCCGAGTATGAGCTTCAAGTGCAGAAGAATATAAAAGAAAGACAAAAGATGTTTGAAATGCTTCGAATTAAGGATGCTAAAAAAGAACTGACAAACATTTTATAGTGAAACGAAAAGAAAGTTAGAGATATTTTCTTTCAATGCATACTATTATGGCCTGGGGCTGTTTTTTTTTAACTAATTAATTTATAGTGTACTTTTTTTGAACCGAGGGTTTGATTTGATTTTAATCAGAATTATTTTAAAAGACAACTTTTTGTATCACTTTTTCACTAATGAAAGCATTTTTACAAAGCGATTACTTTTCAGCTTGTATTCTGTGATTAAAATAGACTTGGAATACATGGTACGATTTCACGAGTTTATTGTTTTGCCCCGAAAAAGGATCGATGCTTATCGGTAGAAAAGGCAAATTCGCAACACTGATCTTTATATTTATATTGAAAAAATAATAATAATAATTTAGAAATCGATCGTGCAAACAAATTATGCCGCTAAGACTAGTTAGCAGAACAAGAGTTTTTAAGAACCCTGCTAGAAAATTTAATTTGAAACAAGACAAGAAACACAACCACAGGCATCTTGCTGCTTAAGGCGACATCGTAGTTTTTTTAAAGAGCTCGCGAATTCTTCGAACACACAACTTGGAACCTTCTTTGGCTTCCTTACTCAGCTGCAACAAATGGCAAATGTAAATGTTATTAAAATATTGGAAAAGAAAACTGAAATACCAAAGCAAAATTGAGAAATCCGTGCGGGAGGCCCGCAAGAATGTCAAGCCGTATGTCGCAACCCAGACGACGGCATCTTTTGGCGAACTCAACGGAATCATCCAGACAAGGATCTAACTCAATCGACTAAAGTAATGAATTAAAAAAAACATTCTACGTAAACTAACAAAAGACAAATATTTACAAGTAGACTTATAGGTGGAAGTTTCTTTAGGGCAGCATCCGAAGCTAGAAAGGGAGACATTAGTGGATTGTTGGAAACGTGGAATAAGTCTAATTCGTCTACGGGACTGTGCGTTTTCAATCGATCCAACTGTTCGGGATCTAAGAGGGTAGGTGTTGGTTAAGAGCAAGATTATACTGTTAAAATTTTTCTTTACCAAGCACAGTGTTGTGCTTTATTCTTGATTCTATTCCTCCTTCTGGTGACGATCTGCTAAGATCTAGTTCTTTAACTTTGCCATCAAGCTCATTGCATCGCCCGCTGAACTGAGCAGATAAATAATCAGGATGTCCCGCATAGGCTGTAAAGTCGGTAAGAAAAGTAAGTGATTAATTTGAATAGCTCAGTAAAATGCTTTTATCTTATCTTATGTTAAATTCTTACCACTGAGGCATCGCATCATGAATCCAAATGGAAGCAAGGGATCTAGCAAACAGAGAAGGCGAGATGGGGATGGTACAAATTGAACAAGCAATGGGACGTACGCCAGGAAGAGACCACCGGGGAGTCGCAAATTTAACTCAGAAGCCAACAACGTCACGCCTAACACCAGATTTGCCCCGGCTGAATCACCTAGGAAACACAATTAATTTGAAATCGCCGGAACGTGTACCTTATGTACGCGTTACGATTCGTTACCAGCGAATATGATCTTTTTAGCTGTGGTTCCCGCTATGCTCGGGTTACGTTGTACCCATGCATAAACAAAGAGTATTTCCTGCAACTGACGAGGGAAAGCGTATTCCGGTGCTAAAGAGTAGTCAATCGAAAGAATGGGTATATCCAAGGCAACCGCCCAATGACGTAGGTACTGTGAAGAAAAAATAACTTTTTTATTTCTGTCAACTAACAAATTTAACTTATCTTATCAATCTATCTTACCGTTTCATGCGACTGAGAGCTTTGGGCTACAAATCCTCCTCCGTGGCAGTGGATAATCAAGCTATCAGACACAGTTGTTTCAGCATAATCGTTCTGCCCGGGCATGCCTGGTCGACCCTTGGCACTCAGCAAACGAACCTGGATAGGCGCTGATGGACCGTGGGCACTGGGGACAGGGATATCAACAGGCGTATTGTAGATCGAGTTGATTTGCAATGGTTCGGGAGGTATAAGAATTAGTTGGTTCACTCGGATTGCAGGGCAAACGCGATCAGGTACTTTTTTCATCAGATCCGATTCGGCTAGGAACCAAAAAGACTTGCAGAAATCCACCGTTGCATACTGGGATGCGTTGACTATCCTTCTTGCACGATGTTCGGCATTCAGCGTGTATTGCGTACCCTTTAAAAGACTCTTGGCGACACGCCAAACATGGGGAGATTTACTAAAATAATAATCGCTGTAACCAGCCATTACGGTCAAGAGACCTTTCAAGACGTTCTCTATTGATGGGCAATATTGGAATGCTGCGTGACGACCATAGAAACTATAAGATTCTATAGTTTTAGCTTTTTCAAGTAGTTCTTGTGATGAATGTGCTGAAGAAGGAAACAAGCAACGAAGCCTATCTTTCTCATTCCACTCCATGAGAGTATTAAGGTGTTCCAAAAAGGTACTTAGAGAGACTAACATCTCATTCCATGACTTGAGATCTTGAATATAGGAATACTTATAAAGTTTGAATGCCATTTGGCTCCTTTGATTTTTCACTAATTCACATAGAGTTCCACATCGATTAAACAGAGCCTCAAAAATAATTGCAAAACTTCTGTATCCATTGCCTGGTGTTTCCGCATCAAGATCAAATTTTGAAGCTTCACGTTTAATTTTTTCTAGCAATGGGGTCACTTCTTGGCACTGTGTTGCTAATTGCTGAAAGCCATAACAGAGAGCTCTACCTGATCTGCTAGCGTCCTTCAGGAAAAAGTTTGCGTTTTCCGCTGCGGCTGCAAAGACTTGTTGACTCATTTTTGATTTTTTGGGAGGTAGAAGCGTCAGATTTCGACTCAACGGATATTTAAACCGCTGACAGATCGCCCTGCCGATGAGAAACTGCATCGAGTAAGGAACGAGTTGCTGATGTCTAGAACGGGAAAGGGGACGGGACAAGTACGACTTAGATATAATTTTTCGATAACAGATACTGACAGCTGACGATATAAAAACGACTTTTCGAACGCTGACTATTGAAGACCTCAAATGTCATTTCCGTCCAATCTCAAATCATTGTAGAAACGAAATTAAGAGAAAAACAAACGATTTGATCATTGCCAGTTCGTATAATTTGGTTCATTAAAATACTTAAATATTTCTTAGAAATTAAAAAAAATATATACCAATAAATTTCTGGAAGAGTAAAATTGAGTTAAACTCAATATAAATTTGAATAAAGAAATTGTGGAACATTTGGAATTTTATTTCAGGATGTCTTCTCTCAAGTCTCAAGTAGCAGACGAAGTTTTCTCGAGTTGAAGCTCTTTTTTGACCACGACATAACGCACGTGGTACAATCAAATACAGTGACATAAAAATGAAGAAAACGTCAGTAAAAGCTTCAAAAGCTGAAGTTGGAGATGAAGAAAAAATGTTGGGTGAGAATGACACAGAGGAGGTAAGCAAGTATTTCTTACGTTTTTGGAAACATCTGCTCTCATTTTCTTGTTTGTAGATCCAAGATTTCATAAGGCAATTAGGGCTGGACGGCGTCACCCCCGAGTCTTTTCCAGACAAAGCGAAAGAAAAAAAGATTAAAGTGAAGAAAGTTGTAAATCAGAATGCCCCAAAAGTTGCAAGCAAAAATTCCTCAAGTGTTATGGATGGCAAATTCACAAAAGGAAAATTTCCCGAGAATAAAAACACAAAATTCCAAAACAGTGGTGCTACTCAAGCACACTTTGGTGGCAAGCCAGCACTTAACAATAACAATCTATTCAATCAACCAGCCCAAAACAAGAAAATAGTTTTTGACAATTCATATATTGGCAGTAACTATGCAAGAGAGGAAAGCCATGGCAAGCAACCAACTGGTATTGTTCAGAATCCTCAAAATAAGAAGGTTATTTTTGATGAAGAGTACATTGTTAATTCATCAAACAATCTTGGAACTGGAGCCAATTTGCAAGCAAATTCATCGGAGAGCAAAGAATCATGGTATCACTTATTGATTAAACCAGATATCCCTTGGTACCAACAAGATAAAACGCTAAATACAATGCCAGAAGCTTCCAGCGAAGAAATAAAAAAATGTGAAGAAGAAGGAAAGAAATATCTTGAAGAAGATACTGTAAACTATCAAAAAGGTACATTTTTCTACCTAATGCGTTTTAAAGTTCAAATGCCATTTAAAATTCCCATTTATCAAAACAGTTCGCGCGTTGGGATCTGACAAATCAGAAAGCAAGTGGATTCAGACAGTGCTGAGGTCTGGTACCTTTGCAGACAAGATTGCAGCTCACACACTACTACTTCAAGAATCTCCGGCCCATAATTTATCTTCATTGAAGTTTCTCATCTCCCTTCTCGATGTAAAGGGAAGAAGAGAATGTTTATCCTCGTTGGATGCTTTGTTGAGACTTTGCACTGAAGGCAGGGTGCTCAACCCAAACGCCAAACTTTTTCTTATGAACAAGAAACCCATCGGGGCGCTCTCGACTGTGACTCCGCGCGAACGGAAGGAACTTTTGGCTCTTTGGTCGTTTGAACACCAGCTAAAAGATTACTATAACCAACTCATTACAGCTTTGGATGGACTTTTAAAAGACGCTGTCGACACCACACGCCGTAAAGGAATTGTTGCCTTGGCTACACTTCTTTCCTATTGTCCTGAGCAAGAGCAAGGCCTTTTGTCTCGACTTGTCAATAAAATTGGTGATCCCACCCGTGCAGTAGCCACATCTACTGTCGGACAGTTAGAGAGACTACTTCAACAGCACAGTCAAATGAAAATCGTGGTAGTGGCGGAAGTGGAACGACTTCTCTACCGTCCAAATATCAACACTAAAGCACAGTACTATGCACTATGCTTTCTTTCACAAATCCTGCTGGACACGGACGACGTACTTCTGGCCACTAAGTTGATAATCATTTACGTTTCTTTTTTCAAAGCTTGCGTGAAAAAGGTAATTTTGCTATTCTCTTTCTCCTACTGTTCCATTCCCACGTTTATATACTATTACAATTTAGGGTGAAGTTGACTCTAAACTTATGGCAGCCCTCTTGACTGGACTGAAACGAGCCTACCCTTACTCCAAAACTGTTGCGGTTGCAGGAGGTCCTTTAGATGGTCATGTTGATACACTTTTTAAGCTAGTACATATGGTTCGATTTTCGTTGGCGACACAAGTTCTCTGCATTCTTGACCAGATCGTTGACATTGACAAAAGCAATTCGGACAGGTATTACTTTTTTTTCGTTCTATTTTTCAAACAATCTTCTTATTTTAGTGTTTATATCCAGATTTTATTCCGTTTTATTCCGAAAACTTTTCGATCCTGACGTGGGACTTACAACAAAACAGTCCATGTTCTTGAACTTGCTTTACCGTGCTTTGAAGCGAGACGAATCAGTGTCTCGCTTGAGAACTTTCGTTAAGCGAATCTTGCAAGTATGCCTTACATGCCCTCCACAATTGGCTTGTGGACTTCTTTATCTTGTATCAGAGCTGTTTAAGACACGCCCCGAATTGAAGTCGTTCCCTAAAGAAGTAACGAAACAGTATGTCGAAGAAGACGATGATGAGGAAGAACATTACAAGGATGTTGAAGATGAAGAGGACGCTGTAAAGGAGGATGGAACGAATGCTGCAACGAACCAAGAGGATGGAGAAACGAAGAAATCTACATGGATCCACCGAAACAATGTGCAATCGAAGTCCATTTCAAAAATGGGATACGACCCTCATGCCCGAAATCCCTTGTTCGGTAGGGCTGAACAGTCGGGTGGATTGTGGGAAATGCAATTGTTGGTCAATCATTTCCATCCATCGGTATGTTTAACTTCAACTTCACACTATATTGAAACCTAAATTACGATCATATTATGCTTTTTGACTAGGTTTCTTTGTTTGCCAAGACAATTGCAGAGGACTCGTCCATCGAATATACCGGTGACCCATTGCAGGACTTTACTTTAGCTCGGTTCTTGGATCGTTTTGTATTTAGGAATCCCAAACAAATTACAGCCGCCCAGGCCCGAGGGCCCGCACAACGGTAAATCATTAATCATTAAACCTATGATAATTTGGTTACATTTAGTAATGTCATCTCTTGTTTCATTTTCAAGTCGTGTGCTTGGTAAACGTAGTGTGTATGCTCCTCGTGGTGTTAGGGCCATGGCTGTCGATAGTAAAGAATTCCTCAAAACTCCACAGAAAAATATTCCTGCCGATGAAATGTTTCTTTATCAGTAAGTCGGACTCGGATTCGTTTTAGAACTTGTTGCATTATTAATCTATGGGTTCTTTCCTTTAGGTACTTCAAACAACGCACTTCTAAAGGTGCAAAACTTGAAAAAGACAGCGACGATGATGACAGTGACATGGAAAGTGTCGGTAGTGAAGAGTTTGAAGAGTATATGGCGCAAGCTTCAGATCTTGATTTTGCTTCCGAAATCAAACCGAAATCCAAGACGGAAAAGATTAAGAAAAAGAAAACAGACGAGGAAGATGAAGATGAGGATGACGGCGAAGGAGAAGGAGGCGATGATGACTTGGAAGCTGCCGAAGTTGACTCGGACGAAGATTTCGACAATGACGAAGAGTTTCAGGACGCTTTTAAGGACTTCGATGACATGCTCAATGACACCGCCGCTGCAGACGACGATGACGAAGGAGAACTTGATGGCGAAGACGACGATAAAGATGGTTTCCAAGAAGAAGACGTTGAATTTTCCGATGGTTAGTTTAAATTTTTTTTTTTCGTATGCGATTCAAGAACTTAGTATTTAATTTTTTGTAATTTCTTTTTGCAGATGAAGATGAACCTGATAGACCCCTTCCGGTCAAGTCGAAAGCCAAGTCCAAGAAAAGAACGTTTGATGACGCCGATGACTTGGATTGGGCTTTGGAAGACAAACCAAGCAGCAGTAGAAAGAAGCGCAACCAAGATTTGTTCAACCCAGACGGTTTAGATTTCGTGGCCGCCGAAGACTTTGCCGCCATGCTTGAATCTAACGCCGGCACGGGTCTTAATATAGGGGGAACAACGGAGGCTTTGGCGAATAAAGACAAAGCTTCAGTCAAACAGCTTCAATGGGAAATGTCTCGTGATCGGTGGATGAAGGATTTAAACCGGCCGAGGAATGGAGGAAATACAAACATGGGTAGGAAAAAAACGGGCGGGAAAAACAAGAAGGGGAAATCAGGCCCTGCATTCAGAAAGAGTCGAGGCAAGCTAAATAAACAACGATAAAAACTTGTTCACTGTGTTTCTTGATGTCTGCATAAGTGTTTGTTTCAATTTTTTCCGATATAATACACACGAATATTGTAAAGGACTACATAATTTTTGTAGTTTATATATTTATCATTAAAAAACAGATAAAAAGTATAGTTCAAATTATTTTCTGAACGATCAGAGCAGATAAATCTCTAGAAGAGATAATCATTATTCATCATTTCGTTCTTCTGCCAAACGTCGCTCGGTACGGCCCGTACCGCCCAACGAGTGGCAATGGCTAAGAGAAGCCGGAAAGAGAGAAGAGTGATGCCCATTCAGTATTCTATCGAATGGGGTCGGGCCAGTTATTCAGGGATGCGATTGAATCTAGTCGGGCGCTTGGCTGTATTCAC
>JACCDP010295688.1_pt1 | contig 14193 bp, 5 predicted proteins | sample 7445841 | NCBI WGS metagenome assembly JACCDP01 (sample SAMN15323441, study PRJNA562643) | freshwater metagenome | isolation source: river surface water | place: USA:Blue River Watershed | collected 2017-08-17
CCCGGCGGCGCTCGTAGGAGGCTTCCGGGTAGTCGTAGTTCATGCCGATGTTATCGAAGCTGAACGGGCCGTGGTTGTTCGTGTCGGTCTTGCGGTTAGGCAGGAGGTCGAACTTATGGAACGTCTGACGCCAGCCGGCTTCGAGCACGCGGACCAGCAGCTCATACTGCGAGGCATCGTAGTTGGCGGGCTTCGGGAAAGGGATGCGGTTGTCAGGGTGATCCGTCGCGCACCAGCGGAAGCAGTAGGCCTGGACGCGCTTGTCGCCTTCGCCACGGACACCAGGAGGCTCGGCCGAGATGCGCGGCAGGAGTCCCGAGGCGGGGTCGCCCGGAATCCTGTAGGCGCTGATCGGCTTCTTCACCGCGCCGAAGTGGTGGCCGTGGTGGAGGATGCCAACCTGGTTGCCGTTCCAGGTCTCGCCGTAGGCGGAGTTGGCTTCGCGGCCGACATGGTAGCTGACGCCGGCGGCGGCGAGCAGGTCGCCCTCGTAGGTGGCGTCGATGAACATCTTTCCGGAGAAAGATTTCCCGGAGAGCATCGTGATCTGGGTGATGCGGCCGTTCTCGACACGCACGCCCTTGGCGCGGTCGAGCCATTCGTCGCGGAGGACGGTCAGGGCGTATTCCTTGACGTAATCTTCGAAGACCTTCTCGGCCACGCTGGGCTCGAAGATCCACATCGTACGCTCGTCCTTGTCCATCGCCACCGTGCCCTGGCCTTTGTTGCCGAAGGCCTCGGGACGCTGCCATGCCCACGTCGAGTCCTTCTGATATTCGACCCAGACGCGGTGGTAGAAGTTGCGGGCGAGGCCGCCGATCACGGCCTTGTTGCCCGTGTCGGTGTAGCCCAGGCCGCCGCTGCTGAGGCCGCCGAGGTGCTTGTCAGGACCGACGACGATCACGGACTTGCCCATCTTCTTGGCCTGGACGGCGGCGATGACGCCGGCGGAGGTTCCGCCGTAGACCACCACGTCGTAGGCTTCGGCGGCCGGGATGCGCAGCGCGCAAAGGCAGAGCAAGGAAAGGCGGAGGAGCATGGGGACGAAAGAGGTGTTAGCGGTTTGCGGCTGGCGGTTAGCGGTTGGCGGATGACATAGGTAATAGGGAGGTGGCGATGGGTAGTGCCATGTCCGTCTCGCTCGGACAAAACGGGCAGGCGAGAGGGTCAGCGGCCGGCGGACTGCTTGGCGATGAAGCTGAGGATCGCGAGGCGGGCGGGGTCGTCGAGGTTGCGGATGTTATGTCCGACGGTGCCGTGGTCGCGGTCATCGACGCGCAGCGAATAATTCTCGGTATGACCGGCTGCCTTGAGGGTGGTCACGAAGAACATGTTCTCTTCGGCGCGGCTGAGCATGTCGTTCTGGGCGTAGATCGTGAGCACCGGCGGAAGCGTTTTCCGGATGAAGAACGCCGGGGCCGCCGAATCCGAGGTGATGCCGTAGCGAGGCTGGCCGCGTTCCTCGCGGACGGTGTAATGGGTGAGGACCTGTCCGCTGACCTGCGCGACGCCGGCGACCGATCCGAGCGTCAGGCCATGCGGCTTGAGCCGCTCGGGGTCGAAGGCGACGAGCAGCGCGAGGTAGCCGCCGGCGGAGTGTCCGCCGATGAAGACCTTGCGGGGGTCGCCGCCGTGTTCGGCGATGTGCTTGACCGTCCAGGCGAAGGCGGCCGCGGCGTCGTCGACGTAGGCCGGATATCTCGCCTTCGGGCTGAGACGGTAGTCGGGCGTCACGACGGCGACGCCGGCCTGGGCGAGGCTTTCGCGGATCTCGGCGCAGTATTCGGAGCGCAGATCCTTGGAGCCGTTCTTCAGTCCGCCGCCGTAGAACCAGACATAGGTCGCGAAACCCTTGGCGCCCACGGGTACGGTCAGGTCTAGCTTGCAGCGTTCCTGCTCGTAGGGCGTGAGCGAGACGACGTCGTCCTTGTAAGCGATGTCCTTCACGACCTTGGTCTCGAGCGCCGAAGCCGACGAGACGGCGAGGCTCAGCAGCAGGGCGAGGAGGCGCATCAGGCGATCAGCGATTGGACGATCTTGCCGTGGACGTCGGTGAGGCGGAAGTCGCGGCCCGAGCTGCGGAAGGTGAATTCCTCGTGGTTGAAGCCGAGGAGGCGGAGGATGGTCGCGTGCAGGTCGTGCACGTGGACGACGTCCTTGACGGCCTTGAAGCCGAATTCGTCGCTCTCGCCGTGGACATGGCCCGGCTTCACGCCGCCGCCGGCCATCCACATCGTGAAGCCATGGCTGTTATGGTCACGGCCGTTGATCTTACCGGCGTTGGAGCCGGGGGTCGGCAGTTCGACCGTGGGGGTGCGGCCGAATTCGCCGCCCCAGATGACGAGGGTCTCTTCGAGCATGCCGAGACGCTTCAGGTCGGTGAGCAAGGCCGCGATCGGCTGGTCGGCTTCCATCGCCAGGCGCTTGTGGTTCTTCTCGAGGTCGTCATGGCTGTCCCATGGCTGACCGGCCCCGTGCCAGAGCTGGATGAAGCGTACGCCGCGTTCGGCGAGTCGACGGGCGATCAGGAACTGGCGGCCGAGGTTCGTGTCGCCATACATCTCGCGCGTCTTCTCCGACTCGCGGCCGATGTCGAAGGCGTCGGTCGCCTCGAGCTGCATGCGGTAGGCCATCTCAAAAGACTGGGCGCGGGCCTCCAGGGCGGCGTCCTGCGGGCGGACCGATTGGTGGGCGGCGTTGAGCTTGGCGAGCAGGTCGAGCTGCTTGCGCTGGGCCGGACGGGAGAGGCCGAAGTTGCGGATGTTCTCGATCAGCTCCTCGACGGTGCGCTTGGAGGTGTCGACGTAGTTGCCTTGGTAGACGCCGGGGAGGAAGCCGCACTGCCAGTTCTGCGTCTCCTGGATCGGGAAGCCGCCGGGGCAGAGCGTCATGAAGCCGGGCAGGTTCTCGTTCTCGGTGCCGAGGCCGTAGGTCACCCACGAGCCCATGGACGGCCGCACCTGACGGGCCTCGCCGCAGTTCATCAGCAGCAGCGAGGGTTCGTGGTTAGGCACGTCGGCCTTCATCGAGCGGATGACGCAGAGGTCGTCCGCGTGCTGGGCGGTCTTCTCGAAGAGTTCGCTGACCTCGAGGCCGCTCTTGCCGTAGCGCTTCCAGGTGAACGGCGAGCGGAAGGCGGCGCCGGTGCGTCGTTCGGTCGCGATGTAATCGCCGGGCAGCTTCTGCCCGTGGTATTTGTCGAGGGCCACCTTGCGGTCGAAGGTGTCGACCTGGGAGGCGCCGCCGTTGGCGAAGATGTGGATCACTCGCTTGGCCTTGGAAGGAAGCGGCGGCTTGCGCGCGGCGAGCGGCCGGAGCGGGTCGACGCGGATGTCGGCGCCACGCAGTTCCTGCTGGAGCAGGGACGCCATGGCCACGCCGCCGAGGCCCATGCCGATGCGGCGGAGGAATTCGCGACGCGAACCGAGAGAGAGTGGGTCGAGGTGGAGCATCAGTCGGCGAAGTTGAATTCGTTGCTTTGGAGGAGGACCTGGGCGAACGTGGAAAGGGCGGACTGGCGGTCGGGCTTGCGTCCGAACTCGCCGGCGGCGGTGCTGATGACCTCGCCGGTCTTGGCGTCCTTGATCACGGGAGCCCAGGAGAAGCCGTCGCTGTTCGCGTGGCGGTGGTTGTCGGCGATGAAGTCGACGGTCTCGCCGGCGAGGAGTTCGATCTCCGGGACGAGCACGGAGCCCGTGGCCCCTCCGGCGACGACGACTTCCTTGAGCAAGCCGCGGCGGGCCGAGACGATGCGGGCGCGGACGCCGTCGCTGGCCTTGCTGCCGACGTGCAGCTCGCCTTCGAGCCGGTAGGTGCCCGCGCTGCCGGCCGTCCAGCGGCGGATGGCCGCCAGCTCGGGTTTGTCGCCCGGATGGCCGCCCTTCGAGGAGAGGAAGACGAACGAGAACTTCTTGTCCGGCAGCTTGTCGGTGGGCGAGATGCGATCCTTGGCACGGGAGTTCATCTCGGTGAACTTGACGGACTTGGTGGCCAGGTCCCAGGCGCCGAAGCCGTTGCTCCAGGCGGCGGGCGCCGGGGCGGAGGAGGCTTCGCGGAGGTAGTCCAAGGCCAAGGCCGTTTCGGCCGGCTTCGGCTCGCGGGCCAGGATCGTGCGGTAGAGGAACGCCACGCGGGCGGCGTCATCCGGCTGGCTCGCGGATTTCGCGGCGAGTTCGTCGCCCAACGTGCGTCCGAAGGGATGGTTCAGCATCCACAGGGACTGCTGAGGCGTCGTCGTCTGGTTGCGACGAGGCACATGGTAGTCGGGGTTGGCGAAATCGAAGGTCCGGAAGAAGGCCGGCAGGTTCTGGCGGTCGATGTGACCGTAGATCGTGCGGCGCGGCTCGGCGAAGTTGGCGCCCAGGTCGAACGGCTGGCCGCCGAGCTTGGGAGTCTCGAGTCGTCCGGCGACGCGGAGCATGCTGTCGCGCATCGACTCGAAGTCCAGGCGGCGGCGCTCGGCGCGCCAGTGGAGCGAGTTGTCCGGATCCTTGGCGTGGGCGGCGGGACGCAGGTCGGCGCTCTGCAGGAAGGTGCGCGACAGGACGATGGTGCGGATCAGCTTCTTCGTCGACCAGCCGTCGCGGACGAAGGAGTTCGCCAGGTGGTCGAGCAGGGCGGGGTTCTTCGGGGCGGGCGTGCGGACGCCGAGGTCGCTCGGGGTCTCGATCAGCGGCTGGCCGACGAGGTGCATCCAGACGCGATTTACCATGACGCGCGCGGTCAGCGGATTGGTCGGGCTCGCGATGGCGTTCGCCAGGTCGAGCCGGCCGCTGCCTTGGGTGAATTCCTTGGGCGGACCATCGGACAGGATGGAGAGATATTGGCGGGGCACCTTCTTGCCGGGACGCGAGGCGCTGCCGCGGAGGAAGACGACGCCTTGGACGGCCTTGGGCTTGTCGAGGAGCGCCATCGCATGCGGCGGGCTCTTCGGGCTGGTGGCCTTGAAGCCGGAGACCGCGATGTCGAGGTTGTTGCGGGTGTTGCGGTCGGCCACGTTGTAGGTGCCGATGAGCGACGCCGGGGTCATGGCCGTCGGGCCGGTGGGATGGAGGATCAGGTCACGCCAGGGTTTCCACTCGGCGCGGCCGGCGTTGTCGGCCTTGCGGGCTTCGGAAAGCAAGGTGGCGTAGGTAGCCGTCAGCTCGGAGAACTTGGCCGGGGCCTTGGCTTGGAGGCGGGCGCGCAGGAGCGGATCGGCGAACTGCGTCGGCTGGGCGAGCAGGGCGGCGAAGCGCTTCGGGAACTCGGCATCGGTGACCCCTTGCAGGCTCATCCATGCGCCCCAGACCGGATCGGCCGGCGTCAGCCTGGGTTTGAGGGCGTTCTTCCATCCGCCGAGGACGGCCGCGTAGAGGTTGGCGGCCTTGGCCTTCTGGTTGGCGTCGAGCTTGGAGTCCTTGAAGGACTCCTGGGCGAGGTTCAGGTAGGCCGCGGTCTTTTCCGGAGAGTAGGAGAGCTCGTAGCGGCTCTGGACGAAGTCGTCCAATTTCTTCTGGCGGACGGCGAGCTCGGCTTCGAACTCCTCGGTCTCCTTGGTGCGGACGAACGGCTTGAGCGGCGGCAGCTGCTTGGGTTCCTCGCTGGAGTTGAAGATCGCGTAGAGCGAGTAGTATTCCGTCGTCGGCAGCGGGTCGAACTTATGGTCGTGGCAGCGGGCGCAGGCCATGGTCAGGCCTTGGGTGCCGCGCATGACGACGTCGATGCGGTCGTCGATGATGTCCGGCGTGCTGTTGAGGAAGCGTCGACCGAGGGTCAGGAAGCCCAGAGCGGCGAGGTCACGGTTGTTCTCGGGATCCTTGACGAACTGGTCCGCGGCGATCTGCAGGCGCAGGAACTGGTCGTAAGGCAGGTCTTGGTTGAAGGCGTTCACCACCCAGTCGCGGTAGGTGTAGGCGTAAGGGTAGCGACGCTCTTCCTGAAAGACGTAGCCCTTGGTGTCGGAGTAGCGCGCCACGTCGAGCCAGTGGCGGGCCCAGCGTTCGCCGAAGGCGGGCGCGGCCAGCAGGCGGTCCACGAGTTTCTCGGTCGCCTGAGGATCTTTGTCGGCGACGTAAGCGGCGATCTCGGCCGCGGAAGGATTGTATCCCCAGAGCGCCAGGGTCAGGCGGCGGATGATGACTTCGCGCGGCGCCTCGGGATTGAAGTCCAGGCCGGCGTCCTTCAATCGCGCGAGCACGAAACGGTCGAGCGGCTGGCTGACCTTGGGCGCGTCGGTCGAAGCGAGGACGGGTACGGCCGGCGCCTTCACGGGCTGGAAGGCCCAGTGCTTGCGCGGGTCGAGGGCGAGGGGTTTCGTTTCCTCCGGCCAAGGCAGGCCTTGGCGGACCCACTCGGTCAGGGCGGCGATCGCCTTGGGCGGAAGCTTCTCGTCTTCGCCTGGCATCGCATAGACATCCTGGCCCTTGGCGTGGTTGACGGACAGGATAAGACGGCTGATCTCGGGCTTGCCCGGCACGACGACCGGTCCGAGTTCGCCGCCCTTGAGGACGAATTCCCGGGAGTCCAGGCGCAGTCCAGATTTCTGCTTCTTCTCTCCGTGGCATTTGTAGCAATGCTCGATGAGCACCGGGCGCACTTCTTTTTCGAAGAACTCGAGCTGGGCGGCCGAAGGGGTGCCGGCCGTCTCGGCGGCGGTGGCCGAGAGGGCGAGGAATACGGAGCCAAGCAGGAGGCGGACGGACATCGGAAAGGGGTAGGACAGGGCAGGGTGCCCTAAGTTCCTAAAACGTGTTGGCTGTCATCGGGATGTAAAGCCGACGGTGCGGGTTTAGGACGAATAGGGCTCCCCGGGTGCGGTTAGGGTTTGAACCGTCGGGAAAAGATGGTGTCTATGGGGCACCCCAGACCCCCTCTTATGACTACCGTATCCCGTAAGGTTAACGCGTCTTTGGTGGCCTTGCTCAGCCTGGCCGCCGTGGCCTCCGCCGCCGACCCCAAGCCGGTCGCCGAATCGCCCCACATGCTCGCCCGCGACAAGCAGCGCTTGGTCGATTTCACCGCCGAACTGAACGGCTCCAAGGAGCTCTACCTGCTCGTCGCCGAGATCGACGGCAACGCCTGCGATTGGGCGAACTGGATCGAGCCCGAGGTCGTCCTCGCCGACGGCACCGTGCTCGACCTGACCAAGCTCAAGTGGAAGGAAGCCCAATCCCTGGGCACGACCCGCGTCGGCAAGAATTACGACGGCAAGCCGCTGAAGATCGCCGGCAAGGAATACGCCCGCGGTATCGGCACGCACGCCAGCTCCTTCATCGCCTACGAACTCCCGTCGCCCGCCAAGTCTTTCCGCGCCAAGGTCGGCATCGACGACGGCGGCGCGATTCGCAACGGCATTCCCAGCGGTGCCGACGTGAAGTTCGCCGTCTTCACCTCGCGCCCGGCCAAGTATAAGCCGGTCGACTACGAAGGCGGCCCGACGGCGGTCCCCGCCGAACTCTTCACCGTCCCCGAGGGATTCGAGGTCACCATCTGGGCGACCTCTCCGCAGATCTTCAATCCGACCAACATCGATTTCGATGAGCGCGGCCGCATGTACGTCGCCGAAGGGGTCAACTATCGCGGCAAGAAGGGCCGCCGTCCGGAAGGCGACCGCATCGTCGTCCTCGAGGACACCACCGGCGCGGGCAAGGCCGACAAGGTCACGGTCTTCACGCAGGAAACCAATCTCGTCTCGCCCCTGGGCGTGGCCCACATCGACGGCAAGATCGTCGTCTCCCAGCCGCCGGACCTCCTCGTCTACACCGATGTCAACGGCGACGGCGTCTTCGACCCCAAGGTCGACAAGCGCGAGGTGCTGCTGACCGGCTTCAACGGCCGCAACCATGACCACTCGCTGCACAGCGCGACCTTCGGTCCGGACGGCCAGTGGAACTTCAACCAAGGCAACACCTGCGCCCAGTTCACCGACAAGTCGGGCAAGACTTTCCGCATCGGCAGCCCTTATAGCCACGGCGAGTTCACCAAGCAGGCCGTGGACGCCCAGAAGGTCGCCGGCCTCCGCAGCGACGACGGCAACGTCTGGGTCGGCGGTTTCTCCGTGCGCATGAACAGCGACGGTACCAACGCCCGCATCGTCGGTCACAACTACCGCAACAGCTTCGAGCAGTCCATCAACTCGCTCGGCGACATGTACCAGAGCGACAACGACGATCCGCCCGCCTGCCGCGTCTCGCTGATCATGGAAGGCGGCAACGCCGGCTTCGCTTCGGCCGACGGCCTGCGTTCGTGGGGTGCCGACAAGCGTCCCGGCCAGGAGACCCCGGTCGCCGAATGGCGTCAGGACGACCCCGGCACCATGCCGGCGGGCGATGTCTATGGCGGCGGTTCTCCGACCGGCGTGGCCTTCTATGAGAACGGCGCGCTCGACCCCAAGTGGAACGGTCTCCTCCTTGCTTGCGAAGCCGGTAAGAACGTCGTCTTCGGCTACCTGCCCAAGCCCGATGGCGCCGGCATGAAGCTCGAGCGCTTCGACTTCCTCACTTCCAACAAGGAGAAGGAGTGGGCCGGTTCCGACTTCCTCGGCGGCAAGGCTACCGGTGTCCTGAAGACCAAGTTCCGTCCCTCCGACGTGTGCGTCGGCCCTGACGGCGCGATCTACGTCGCCGACTGGTTCGACCCCGGCGTGGGCGGCCATGGCACGCGCGATAACGGCCTCTCCGGCACGATCTACCGCATCGCCCCGAAGGGCTTCAAGTCGGCCATGCCGAAGGTCGACCTCTCGACCGTCGCCGGCCAGATCGCCGCGCTGCGCAGCCCTTCGCCCAACGTCCGCGCCGGTGGCTTCAACCGCCTCAAGGCCGCAGGCGACAAGGTCGTCGACGACGTCGCTGCGCTCCTCGCCGACGCTAATCCCTACGTCGCCTCCCGCGCCGTCTGGCTGCTCGCTCAGCTCGGCGACAAGGGCGTGGCCCTCGCCCGCAAGGAACTCGCCTCCGCGGACGACACCCGTCGCCTCGTCGCCTTCCGCGCCCTCCGCGCCGCCGGTCGCGACGTCTTCGCCCTCTGCGAGGCCATGGCCAAGGATAAGTCTCCGGCCGTGCGTCGCGAAGTCGCCATCGCCCTCCGTGAGTTCAAGACCCCGGACGCCGTCGCCACGCTCGTGACCATCGCCCAGCAGTTCGACGGCCAGGATCGCGCTTATCTCGAGGCCATCGGCCTTGGTTCGACCGATCGCGAAGCCGTCGTGCATGCGGCCATCGCCAAGGTCATGGCGAAGCCGGCCCTCGAATGGACTCCGGCCTACGCCTGGCTTACCTGGCGTCTGCGCCCGGCGTCTGCCGTGCGCGACGTCCGAGCCCGTCTCCTCTCGGGCAAGCTGAACGAGACCGAGGCCAAGCGGGAGCTGACCACGCTCGCCTTCACGCGTAGCGCCGAGGCCGCCGGAACCATGGTGGAACTCTCCCTCAACAAGGCGTTCGCGCAGGCGGACCTGGCCAAGTGGTGGGTAGGTAATCGTAAGGGCAGCCTATGGAAGGGCTTCGATGTCGATGCGATCGTCAAGGCGCGCGGCGGTGACGCATCGGCCGCCAAGCTCGTCGCCTCCGACCTGCCTCCCGAGATGCCGGGCTCCAAGGCCCTGGCTTCCGTCGAGGCTATCGCCGCCCTCAAGGGCGACGTCACCCAGGGCAAGGCCGCGGCCGCGGTGTGCTACGCCTGCCATAAGTTCGACGGCAAGGGCGTGGAATTTGGTCCGGACCTGACGACCTACGCTAAGCAGCAGTCGCTCGAGTCCCTGATCCTCAACATCGCCCAGCCGTCCAACAATATCTCGCACGGCTTCGAAGGCACGCGTGTGGTGCTCGACGACGGCATGGTCATCACCGGCATGGTGCTGTCCTCCGGCGATCCGCTGATGATCAAGTCCATGGGAGGCCTCGTGCAGTCCGTGCCGCGCGCCCGGATCAAGGAAGAGAAGCACCTCGACCGCTCGCTCATGTTCACGCCGGCCCAGATGGGCCTGACCGAACAGGGCGTAGCGGACATCGCCGCCTACCTGCGTAGTCTCTGAAGTCAGGGCTAGGGCTAGGGCCAGAGATAGGGCCAGTTCAAACAGGGTCGGGGTCTCAGGACTCCGACCCTTACTTTTGCCTGTTCCTGACCCTGTGCTTGTCGCTATGAATCTCCCATGCGTTCGTCCCTCGTCGCCCTTTTCCTTTCCGTCGGCCTGCTGTTCGGCCAGGCCAAGAAGCCTGCCAAGAAGACCACGGTCGCCGCGCCCGCCGCGGAAGCTTCCGGTCAGTGGATCCTCGGCACCGTAGGCGTGGGCAAGCAGAAGGATGGCTCGATCGACTCCACCGGCCTGAAGGGCCTGGCCGTGCGTCTCGGTGACGACGGCAAGTTAGGTATCGCTTACGACCTCGACCTCTGCCGTCCGATCGGGGCCTGGACCGGCAAGTTCACGACCGAGATGAACCTCATGTCTCGCGGGGACTACCCGACCGCCATGGGCGAGACCTTCTTCGTCACCGGAGATTTCGCCGGCTTCATCCCGGACGCCGCCGCGACGGCGCTGATGCCCCGCAAGGGCTTCGGACCGCTGCCGGCGGAGCAGGCCCGTTTCAAGGGTTTCCATAATGCCGGGCGTCAGGTCGTCGTGCGCTGGGAGGTCGGCGGGGTCGCCGTCGACGAGACCGCCGAGGTCGCCGAGTCCCAGTCCGCCCAGCCGTTGATCGTGCGTACTCTGGAGGTCGCGCCATCTGCCAAGGGCATCACGGTCTTGATCGGAAAATTCTCCGTCGCCCGATTCAAAGGCGCGACCGCCCTCGGCGTGGAGAAACTCGAACGACTAGACGGACACCTCGTCGCGCGGGTGGCCGCTTCGTCGAAGGTTACCCATGTTCGCATCCAGTATGCCTTGGATGGCAGGTATTCGGCACAGGCTTACCATACCCGGCTTCCGTCGGAGCTGCTCAAGGCGCCCAAATCCCTCTGGCCCGAGACAGTCGAGACCGCGGGCAAACTTTCGGAGAAGGCCGGCGAGCCTTACGTCGTCGATGACATCAAACTCCCCGTGACCAATCCCTGGAAGGCTCAGATGTTCACGTCGGCCTTCGACTTCCTGCCCGACGGCCGGGCCGTCATCAGTACGTTCCATGGCGACGTCTTCATCGCTTCGGGTGTCGATGATAAGCTCGAGAAGGTGACCTGGCGTCGCTTCGCCGCCGGCCTGTATCATCCCCTTGGACTTAAGGTCGTGAACGGCGAAGTCTACGTCACCTGCCGCGATGGCATCTGGAAGCTGCGCGACACGAACGGCGACGGCGAAGCCGACGCCTATGAGGCTTTCAACTTCGACGTGATGGTCACGAAGAACTTCCATGAGTTCGTGTTCGACCTGCAGACGGACGCCGCTGGTAACTTCTATTACGTCAAGGCCGGCCCCGTGCGCAAAGGTGGCCGCGGCTTCGACGAGATCTGTGACCATCACGGGGCGCTCTTCAAGGTTTCGCCGGACGGCAAGAAGTCCGAGGTCATCGCGACGGGCTTCCGCGCCCCTAACGGCATCGGCATGAGTCCTTCCGGCCAGATCACAACCGGCGACAACGAAGGCACCTGGACGCCCATGTGCCGTCTCAACTGGGTGAAGCAGGGCGGCTTCTATGGCGTCGTCGACCTCGCGCACCGCGCGACCGCCCCGACCGACTATGACCGTCCCCTCTGCTGGTTCCCCAAGGAAGTGGATAACTCCAGCGGCGGCCAGGTCTGGGTGACCTCCGATAAGTTCGGCCCGTGGAAGGATCGCCTCCTCCACCTTAGTTACGGCATGTGCTCCCTCTACGGCGTGCTGCCGCAGGAAGTCTCTCTCGACGGCCGGCCGCAGATGCAGGGAGGGGTGACGCGCTTCAACGTCGACTTCGCCAGCGGCGCCATGCGCGCACGCTTCAATCCGCAGGACGGTCAGCTCTACGTGACCGGTCTCCGTGGCTGGCAGACCACCGCCACCCAGAACGGTTGCTTTCAGCGCGTCCGCTACACGGGTGCCGCGACGCGCATGCCGATCGCACTCGCCGCGACCAAGCGCGGGATCAAGGTCGACTTCACCTGCGAGCTCGACGCCAAGGCCGCGGCCGACGCGGCCAACTGGAACCTTGAGGCCTGGAACTATGTGTGGTCCTCGGCCTACGGCTCGCCGGAGATCTCCACCCTCGAGACCAAGGTCGCCGCGACCGAGCTCGGCAACGACGGCAGGATGCAGTTCAGCAAGGCCCAGCTGGCGGAGCGCAAGCATGACGCCCTGGTCGTGAAGGGCGCGACCGTCTCGGCCGACCGTCGGTCCGTCTTCCTGGAGGTCGCGGACCTGCGTCCCGCCATGCAGATGCAGCTCAAGTATGAGCTCAAGTCCGCCGACGGCGCGGAGCTGCGCGGTCAGTTGACCCACACCGTCCACGCCCTGCCGGAATAGGCCTCAGGCGTCCTTGCGGGCGTCGAGGTCCATCCAGCGGGCCAGGGCCTCGGCGTGCTCGGCTTCGGCGGCGTGGAGGCGCTTCTGGAGCGCGGCGGCCTTGGCGCCGCCATCCTTGTAGATCTCAGGGTCGCCGAGCTGCACGGTGATCTGGGCCTGCTCGGCTTCGAGCTGCTCGATCTTGCCCGGGAGCGTCTCAAGTTCCTTGCGCTCCTTGTTGTTGAGCTTCGCTCCGGCGGGGGCCGATCCGGAGGGCTTGGCCGGGGCGGCCGGCTTGGCGGCGCCGAGGCCGGCGGTGCGCTTGGCCACCGCGATGCGGGCGAGTTCGTTGCGCCAGTCGGTGTAGCCGCCGGCGTGTTCGGTGACGACCCCGTCGCCTTCGAAGACGAGCGTGCTGGTGACGACGTTGTCGAGGAAGGCGCGGTCGTGCGAGACCATGATGAGCGTGCCGGCGTAATCGACGAGGATGTCTTCCAGCACGTCGAGCGTCTCGGCGTCGAGGTCGTTGGTCGGCTCGTCGAGCACCAGCACGTTGGCGGGCTTGGTGAAGAGGCGGGCGAGCAGGAGGCGGTTGCGTTCGCCGCCCGAGAGCACCTTGGCCTTGGAGCGGGCGCGGGAGGGGTCGAACAGGAAGTCCTGGAGGTAGCTGATCACATGGCGGGAGCGGCCCTGGACTTCGACCGTGTCGCCGTCGCCGGCGAGGTTCTCGGCGACCGTCTTGTCGTCGTCGATCTGGTCGCGCATCTGGTCGAAGTAGACCACTTCCATCTTCGTGCCGAACTTCAGGTTGCCCGAGGTGGGCGCCAGCTGGCCGAGGAGCATCTTGACCAAGGTGGTCTTGCCCGCGCCGTTGGGGCCGATCAGGCCGACCTTGTCGCCGCGGTTGAGGACGAGGCTGAAGTCACGGATGAGCGGGGTGCCGCCCGGGTAGGCGAAGGCGATGTTCTCGGCTTCGACCACGCGCACGCCGGAACGTTCGGCTTCGCTGATCTCCATCTTCGCGGAACCGGTGGCCGTGCGCATGGCGCCGCGCTGGGCGCGCATCTTGACGAGCGCTTCCATGCGGGCGTTGGACTTCGTGCGGCGGGCGCCCGGGCTGCGACGGGACCAGGCTTCTTCCTGGCCGAGCTTCTTATCGAAGGCGGCGCGCTGGCGTTCTTCGGCGACGAAGAGCTCTTCCTTGCGGACGAGATAGGTGTCGTAGTCGCAGGACCAGCTGGCCAGCTTGCCGCGGTCGAGCTCGATGATGCGGTTGGCCATGCGGCGCAGGAAGGCGCGGTCGTGCGTGACGAAGAGCAGGGGGATCTTCTGTTCGAGCAGGAACTCTTCCATCCACAGGATCGAATCCAGGTCCATGTGGTTGGTCGGCTCGTCGAGCAGGAGGAGGCCGGGCTTGGCGGCGAGGGCCTTGGCGAGGAGGCAGCGGCGCTTGAGGCCGCCGGAGAGGGCGTCGAAGGCGCGGTCCTCGGGGAGGCCGAGGCGGGCGATCAGGTCGTCGACGCGGATATCCTTCTCCCAGTCTTCGGACGGGTCGTCCTCGCGGAGGCCCGAGGTGACGACGTCGCGGACGTTGCCCGGGAGGGTGTCCGGGATCTCCTGGGTGAGGCGGGCGATGCAGACGCCGTCGGGGATGGTGACCGTGCCGGTGTCAGGGGCGGACTCACCGGCGGCGATGCGCATGAGGGTGGTCTTGCCGGCGCCGTTACGACCGAGCAGACAGACGCGTTCGCCTTCCTCGATCTGGAGGTTGAGGTGGTCCAGGACGGGAGGGCCGCCGAAGCTGACATAGA
>JACCDP010989148.1_pt1 | contig 14187 bp, 5 predicted proteins | sample 7445841 | NCBI WGS metagenome assembly JACCDP01 (sample SAMN15323441, study PRJNA562643) | freshwater metagenome | isolation source: river surface water | place: USA:Blue River Watershed | collected 2017-08-17
AATCGCACCTCATGTCCGTCATTTCAAGCTTAGCTGAAACGCCAGAATTGGCTGAATTACTCTCAAACACTACGGTTCGGGAAGCCGCTGGCACCATCGCTGGGAAATTCAAGGTGGTTCGCCTGGAGATCGGCGCTACGGAGATGTCGCTGCGAGAAATCATCACCGGGCATCTGGAGGAGAAGCTTGCCGAGTGGGGTGTCATCTTCAAGTTCCCTGCCGCCGATAAGGTGCGTGAAAACAAGACATCGCTTCAGGCGATGATGGCGGCCTTTCACGAAAAGTTCCCGCAGCAAGGTCTCCTCTTGGTCGTGGACGAGTTGTTGGATTATCTTCGTAGCCGCCGAGACCAGCCTCTGATTCTCGACCTCGCTTTCCTTCGGGAAGTCGGCGAGGTGTGCAAAGACCTGCGCTTACGATTTATGGCGGGCGTCCAGGAGGCTATCTTCGACAGTGGCCGTTTCGCGCACGTCGCCGATAACATCAGTCGCGTTAAAGATCGCTTTCAGCAGGTAAAAATTGCGACGACGGACGTCAAGTTCGTAGTCGCGAACCGTCTTCTGCACAAGACGCCGGAGCAGCTAGTGGCCATCAAGGAGTATCTCATGCCTTTCGCCAAGTATTACGGCAACATGGCCGAGCGTATCGATGATTATGCCGCACTCTTCCCGATTCATCCCGATTACGTGGAGACTTTTGAGCGCATTCCAGTGGTGGAGAAGCGAGGGGTTTTGCAGCTCATCTCGGCGACGATCAAGGATTTGGTCGCACTCCCCGTCCCGGCGGACATTCCTGGCGTCATTGCCTTCGACAGTTATTGGAAGGCGCTCAAAGACAACGCCGCCCATCGCGCCCTGCCAGAAGTCAAAGCCATCATCGAGTGCAGTACGACGCTGGAGGATAAAGTTCAGGGCAGCTTCCCGAAGAAGACCTACAAGCCGATGGCTATTCGCATCATCGAAGGCCTGTCGGTCCATCGGCTGACGACCGGCGATTCGCCGATCGGGCTGACCCCGGAGGAGTTGCGGGACAAGCTCTGCCTTTTTCATGCCGGCGCCGCAGACATGGGTGGCGAGCCGGCCGATGACCTGCTTTCGTTGATCGAGACGACTTTACGAGAGATTCACCGTACGGTCAGCGGGCAGTTCATTTCCTCGAACAAGGACAACCGCCAATACTACCTAGACCTAAAGAAGACGGACGATTACGATGCCCAGGTTGAGAAACGAAGTGAAACCCTGAGCGACGATGTGTTGGATCGATACTATTACGACGCATTGCGGCATGTCATGGAATGCGTTGATACGCCGACGCATGTCACCGGCTTCCAGATCTGGCAACATGAGCTGGAATGGGTGGAGCATAAGGCCGGTCGTCTCGGCTACCTCTTTTTCGGCGCCCCGAATGATCGTTCAACTGCGGTGCCGAGTCGCGAATTCTACCTCTATTTCATCCAGCCTTTTGATAAGCCAGCGTACACGGATGAGAAAAAGCCTGATGAGGTGTTTTTCCGGCTGACGGCGAAGGACGAGGTCTTTACGCGAAGCATGAAGCTTTACGCCGCCGCCCTGGAACTCGCCTCGATTTCCTCTGGCAGCAAAAAACAGTCTTACGAGAGCAAAGCGCGCGATTGCCTGAACGTTTTGATCCGTTGGCTGCGGGACAACCTTTTCCAGTCAATCGAGGTTACTTACCAAGGCTCTCGTAAGAAGTTTTCGGAATGGCTGCGTATCGCCGGTGGTGCCGGCAACTTGAATATCCGCGATGCCGTCAATACTGTGGCCGCCAAATGTTTGGCAGAAAGCTTTACTAATGCGGCCCCTGAGTATCCGCACTTCTCCTCTTTGGTGACCTTTGGGCAGGGCGGTAACGCTCAGCAAGCTGCGCAGGAGGCTTTGCGCGGGCTCGCTCAGCCCGCCCGGACCAAGCAGGCCAATGCCGTACTGGATGCCCTCGAGTTGCTGGATGGCGATAGACTAGACCCTTCTAAATCACGGTATGCCAAGCATATTACTAAGCTGTTACAGGCTAAGGGGCTCGGCCAAGTGGTCAACCGAAGCGAAATCATTACTACGGTTGAGCCTGGTATCGAGTATATGGCACCGGACCAGTATCGATTAGAACCCGTGTGGGTTAGCGTGGTGTTAGGGTCGATGGTGCATGCTGGCGAGGGCGTCCTGGCATTGCCTGGCAATAAATACGATGCGACGGCATTGGCCGCTCTGGCGGCCACTCCCGTGGCGGAGATCGGCAACTTCAAGCATCTTGAGCGTCCCAAGGACTGGAATGTGGCCGGCCTGAAGGCCCTTTTTGAGCTGGTAGATTTGGCGCCTGGACAGGCGGTGATGGTCACTCAAGGCAGCGTTGAGGCGGTCCAGCAGCTGCACCTGGAAATCAATCGGCGGGTGGAAAAACTGGTCAAGGCCCAGCAGCAACTTTCAGGTGGAATTCCTTTTTGGGGTCAGAATCTTTTCACTGACGGTGAAATCGAGAAATTCTCTGAAGTGATGCGGAAGGCTAAGGAATTCCTGGAAAGCCTCCAGTCGTACAATTCGCCCGGGAAGCTTAAGAATTTCAAGTACGAGACCGCAGAAATCCAAGCGTTTGCGCCGGCTTTCCAACGTCTACGCGAGATCGAGCAACTCCAGGCCTATTGCCAAGAATTGGCGCATTTCACCCAGTATCTCTCAAGCGCGGAGGCCATGTTGCTCGAGGATCATCCTTGGGTCGTCGAGAGCAAACAGAAGCGCGCGGCCCTGTTGACCGAGATTCGTAAGCCCGATCAGCGTGAGTCAGAAGCGTTCAAGCAGGACGCACTCAGGCAGCTCAAGAAACTTAAGGCAGACTACATCAAGGTTTACCTCGAGTTGTACCGCAAGGCGCGACTCAGTCTCGCACAGGATCGAGCCAAGCAGGAGTTACTAGCTGATTTCCGTCTTAAGCAGTTACGCCGCCTCGCGATGGTGCCCTCCATTAATGCGGTGCAGCTAACTGAGTTCGATAACCAGGTTGCGAAACTTAAAACCGGGGCTGCGCTAACGGAAAAAGAGCTAGAAAACGAACCGAAGTCCCCGGATGGCTTCTGGCCGAGCATGGAGGATACGTCGACCTCGGCCGAAGCGCGACTCAACCACCTTAAGCTTGAGCTCGAAAGAATTCACAAGAGTTGGCTGAGGAGCCTGCTGAATGATCTGGCCGACCCGGTCGTGCAGGCAAACTTCCGGCTCCTTAAGCCTGCCCAGGAAAAGATGCTGCAGGATTTCATTTCAGCCAAAGAGCTGCCCGACGAAATCAGCCAAGAATTTCTCGCGGCGATTCAGCAGGCCTTATCTGGTTTGGCGAAGCTAGCCGTTCGGCTCGACGAACTTAAAGCGGCGCTCTTTCCGGATGGCAGTCCTGCAACGCCAGCAGAATTCAAGGAACGCCTCAGCGCTTACCTAGAGGGTATTCTTAAAGGTCGCGACCAGTCTAAAGTTCGCCTAGTCATTGAATGACATGAGCCAATTCAAGTTTGAGTTTAAAGAAGATGGGGCTGGTGTTAATTGTCTCGGATTAACTTTCAGATCTGAAAATGAGCGTAGAAATTACTTTCTAAATTTACTTAAGCAGAAGCTTAAGGAAGAAGTATTCAGGAAAACCCCAGGATTTCCTAGAGCCTCCGATGAGGCAATTTTAGCTCTTTCAAATCCGCCTTACTATACTGCGTGCCCAAATCCCTGGCTTAAAGATTACGTTGCGGAAATAGAATCAACCAGAGTTAAGGTCGAAGAGTACTTGAAAGAGCCATTTTGTGCAGATGTTTCTGAGGGAAAGACTCACCCGATATATAACGTTCATAGTTATCATACTAAGGTCCCTCATCGGGCTATAATGAAATATATTTTGCATTACACCGATCCTGGCGATTTGGTTTTAGACGGCTTTTGCGGGACAGGTATGACCGGTGTCGCCTCGCAACTTTGTGGAAATACAGATGAAGTGCGTGAGCTAGGTTTCATCGTAGATAAGCAGGGCCAGGTCTTGGATGAAACCGGTCTTAAAGTATCAAAAATCGGAAGTAGGCGCGCAATTTTGAATGACCTTTCACCTGCAGCTTCGTTCATTTCTAGTAATTTCAATACACCTATCTCATCCGAGAAATTCATCACTCACTCCTCTGAGGTACTAGATCGTCTTGAAGATGCTTGTAGTTGGCTTTATGTAACACTTGTTGACGCAGATGAAGAAGTGATAAGGAGATGCGCGGAGGTAATTGACCGGTGTAAAAGAATTGCGGATGTTGAGCTATTGCTTCGTTCAAAAAAAGCACTGTCGGAAGCGGCGCGAGTTGAAGAGAGTGCTTTCGAGTTTGGCACAAGTATTCATACTATATGGTCTGACGTTTTTAACTGTTCCGAATGCGGCTCCGAGGTTGTTTTTTGGAATGTAGCCCTAGACTCGGAAAAAGGGGAGGTTAAGGAAGCGTTCGAGTGTAGTCACTGTCATGCTCTATTAAACAAGCGGTCATTAGATCGAATGAAGGTGAGTCTATTTGACAAAGAGCTTGGCGAATCTGTTCCTCAATCGAAGAGGGTTCCTGTTGAAGTTGATTATAAGGTTGGGAAGAAGAGAGGCCGAAAGCCGACTGATGCATTTGACCTGGCCCTGATGAGAAAGCTCAATCAGCACCTGCATATTGAAGGAGTGCCTGTGGCTAGGCTGCCTGCCGGTGGGAATACTGCTCAACCTGCCCACTCTCATGGTTTAACGCATGTGCACCATTTCTACTCGAGAAGAAACCTGTTTACTGCTGCATGTTTCAACCGCCTCGCCGTAGAACCTATCGATAAGTTCATCCTCACCGCAATTTCTAGCGATATATCTTGGTTGGCACGAGTTAAGGTTGGTTATTATTTCAAGGGTGGCGGGGGGGCTTTTATTCCTGGTCTGTCGGGAACGCTTTACGTGCCAAGCATATCGGTTGAAAAAAATCCAATCTTTGCGGTGGAGAATCGCGCAAAGACTATTGCTGGTGGTTTAGCGTATGGTGGTGGGGCACCCTCATATCAGTCAACTGGGTCAGCAACTGCTGTGCCTATTCAGGATGAGTGTATCGACTATATTTTTATCGATCCTCCGTTTGGTGGAAACATTATGTATTCCGAGCTTAATTTTATATGGGAAGCGTGGCTGGGAGTAATTACAGAAAATGAATGCGAGGCAATAACCAGCAAGGCACAGTCCAAATCGCTCACTGATTATCACGACTTGATGTTGTCCTGCTTTAAGGAGTTTTACCGTGTCTTGAAGCCTGGACGTTGGATCACCATCGAGTTTTCCAATTCGCAAGCTAGCGTTTGGAACTCGATACAGGCAGCCCTGCAAGAGGCTGGGTTCATTGTCGCAAATGTTGCTGCTTTGGATAAAGTTCAAGGAAGCTTTAAGGCGGTAACTAGCACTACTGCTGTTAAGCAGGATTTAGTTATATCTGCCTATAAGCCAGCCGGCGAGATGGTGCGTGCCTTGATGAATGTGAGTATAGACAAGAAGGAAGTTTGGGAGTTCGTTTCGTCACATCTTAAGAATCTCCCAGTCGTTAAGATGAGAGGTAAAGCCCTAGAATTTGTGGCCGAACGCGACCCCAGAATTCTATTCGATCGAATGGTGGCTTTTTATGTCGGAAGGTCGGCCGCAGTGCCTTTAAGTTCAGCGGAGTTCCAGGAAGGGCTTTCCCAAAGATTCTCTGAAAGGGATGGAATGTTTTTCCTACAAACTCAGGTTGCGGACTATGATAAAAAAAGAGCAATAGCTGAAAGTGTCGGTCAACTTAGCATTTTCGTCGAAGACGAGCGAAGCGCTATTAACTGGCTTAGGTGTTACCTTAAAAATAAACCATCCCGAGTTCAGGATATTCAACCTGAATTCATGCAACAACTGACAGCTTCTTGGAAGAAGTGGGAATCTAAGCCCGAGTTGATCCTGTTACTTTCCCAAAACTTCATATGCTATGACGGTGAGGGCGAAGTTCCAGCGCCTGTTCATTCTTACCTTTCAACTCAATACCATGAGTTAAGATCACTTAAAAAAGACGACCCATTGCTTCGCGAGAATGCCGCAGGCCGATGGTATGTTCCTGATGCCAAAAGGAATATCGATGTTGAGTCATTAAGAAACAAGCGACTTCTTGGCGAATTCTTTAGTTACCTTCCCAAGGGATATGTTTCGCCATTGTTCTCGGGAAATCAACAAGGCCTTGATTTATCTAAAGAGGTAGTTGCGTTGCAACCGGGCAGGGGGAAGAAGCTTACTGAATTCCGCTCTGAAGCTATCCGTGCAGGGTTTAAGGCGTGTTACCAAAGAAAAGATTACAGAACAATTATAGTTGTTGCAGAGCTGCTTCCAGAGTCGCTTTTGATGGAGGATGAGTACCTGCAGATGGTTTATGATAACGCTGTTACCAGAACGGAAGTAAATGAATCCTGAGCAACTTCTAGTTGGTATGAGAAGAAAGCTGGCAGTGCTTCCACAGCCTGTTGCCCATGCTGTTGGGAAGGTTATTCGTTCGATCGATGAACGCGAATTAGTCGACAGCGCTTTGAAGGCCTCGGAAGTTGTTGCGCGCTATCTCGCGGCCCTGGCGGCAGCTTCTTTTGCAACACGGGAAGATATTGCTGTAAACGCACCGGCTGAGTTTGTTAACTTCAAGGGAAGACTCTCTTTCGGACAATTCGCAGATCTTATCCAGGGGGTAGCGCGAGAAAGCATTGCCCATCCTTTGGCTAAGAACTTTGCCGTGGCTTTTAAGGTGAATGAAACAGGCCACAACGCGCTAAGGTCGCTGATTACGATGCGCAATGGCCTAGGGCACGATTTGCGTAATCTTTCAGTGGCGAAGGCGAGTGTTATTTTGCGAGAAAATAAGCCACTTGAGGCGCTCGAATCGCTTTTAGAGTCGTCTGCAAGATTGTTAGATTTGCCGCTTTTCTTGTTCGAGGATATCTCCGTTGTTAATCGTAAGCTCAAAGCCCGACGACTTTTACTTATGGGGGAGGGGGAGCCTGTTCCCGATGTGATAGAGCCTTCGGAATCTTTGGACGCCCCCAACATTCTTTACGTTGGCCATGACATGGGGGCATTAAAGCTTAACCCTTTTCTACGTTGGGACGTAATTCCTTCCAGAAGTTCGTTCGGGCTTTTCTTCTTAGACCACATTCTCGTCGACGATGAACAGGTAAATTATGCTAGCGTGTGGGATGATGAATTAAAAGACCCGGCAGCTCTTCAAGAACTGACAGAATTACTTGATTGCCGCATTCGGGAGGCTGAAAAAATCGTCCACGCAAACGGGGTTAGCCTCCTCGGTGAATGGCTGATGGAGAAGAAAATCCGCGAACAACAATCTTCGTTTGAACTGGCCCCCGTTATTTGGACCGATTTTGATCAAGGAACCGTACTTTGGTACGAAGATAGGCTGAAGATGGAATTAGCTAAGGCGCCTACTGAATCTAAAGCCAAAGTGCCATCGCCTGGGTCCTTGATCCAAAAAGTTCTCTTAGATGGCAGGTCTGTAGTGAATCGATCTGAGCTTAAACAGCTGCATTTACTTTTCGGAAATTCGAAGACGGTGGCCAGGATGCTTGGTCATCCGACGGTTGATTGTCGGGCTGTAGATCCTTCGCAGGGTGGAAGATGGCAAGAGCGCTTGGAGTGCACCGCCAACTTAGTTGAATCTTTTCGGAATTCGGTGGAATTCCTTGGCCGGCATGTTAGCGTCAAGGAATTGAATCTAGATGGGCTTAAGCCTACTTCGGGAAATGCCGACTACGTGGCAATACGTGAGGCATTGGTTAACCTCTTCATCCATCAGGATTATTCTGCGGGAGGGCCTTCGGCTCAAATTGAAATCGGGCCCTATCTATCGGTCTTTCATAACGCGGGCGCTTCTCTCGTGAGTGCTGAAGGATTGATTGACGGCGGGTTTAGTACCTCCCGTAATCCAATTATAGCACGGGCCCTGCGATTGATCGGCTTTGCTGAGCTAGCTGGTTCCGGTTTGCGGGCCGTCCATCAGGCCTGGCGTCAGGCATCGCGCCGTCCGCCGGAGGTTGATTCTAATGCCTCGGCCAATACTTTCACGATTACGTTGGATAGTCGGCTGGTCGCTCCACCGGTGGATGCGTTTTGGCAGCAAAGGTTAGGGGTTAAGTTGACCCATGAGCAGGCCAAAGCCTTGGAGGTTTTGCATGCCCTAGATACCCTAACGGCATCTCAGGTTGCTTCTGGCGCCAATCTGAGACTAACGGAGGCGCAGCATGCCTTAGCCTACCTAAAGGTTCAGGCGCTCATCATAGAGACAGAAGGGCGATTCCATCTACGACCTGATCTCGCGCCTCTGCTCGTTCAGAAGGATTCAAACGGATGAAGGATTCGTTTGAACAGTTTACCGTAGGGGCCTGGGTTTGGTATCAAGCTTTTCGGCTGCCTTGTCGGATCATTGAGGCCAACTATATCTGGGGCGATAATTCTTATCGTGTCTGGTTTCCTGGTGGCAATCAGGTCGAAAATGTCGGCGCACAGGAATTGGCTCCGCTGAGTGAAGCCAAAACAAGTTCGCTGGCTCGCCTACGCTATATCCTGTCCGCCGCCGCCATCGGAAACGTTCTGAATCAGGATATCCTGCTTGCTCCGAGCACGACATCTGTCGTCCCCTTGCCCCATCAGCTAGAGGCGCTCAAAAGGGCGATGTCGGGAGATCGCGTCCGGTACCTTTTGGCTGACGAAGTCGGGCTGGGTAAGACGATTGAAGCTGGATTAATCATGCGTGAACTGAAATTGCGCGGGTTGGCTAAGCGCATCTTGATCGTCGCTCCCAAGGGGCTGGTTAAGCAGTGGGTTCGGGAAATGGACCAGCATTTTGGTGAAGATTTTCGCTATCTATCACCGGCAGATTTCCCGCAATATCGTCAGATTCTGCCGACAGATAATGTATGGGAATCTAACGACCAGGTCATTTGTTCGCTCGACTCCGTCAAGCCGCTCGAAGCGAGGCAGGGCTGGGATGAGGCCGAGTTGAAAGCCTTCAATAAAGACCGCTTTGATGACATTGTGGCCGCCGGCTGGGACCTGATCGTAGTGGATGAGGCTCACCGCATCGGGGGCAGTTCGGAGCAGGTGGCCCGTTACCTTCTGGGGAAAGGATTATCGGAAGCTAGCCCCTATCTGCTTCTGCTGTCAGCCACCCCGCACCAAGGAAAATCAGACGGCTTCCATCGTCTTATTAGCTTACTCGATAAGAATGCCTTTCCATCTGTTCAGAGTGTGAGCCGAGATATCGTTCGACCGTTTGTCATTCGAACGGAGAAGCGTCATGCGATGGATGAGAAGGGCGCACCGCTCTTTAAGCCTCGGCAAACACGCATGATTGGAGTGGAGTGGGGTGAACATCAGGATCAACGCAATCTTTACGAGGCGGTTACTCACTATGTCAGGGAGGGTTACAATCAGGCACTCCAGGAAAAGAAATCCTATCTAGGTTTCCTGATGATTCTGATGCAGCGGTTAGTCACCAGTTCTACAGCCGCAATCATCTCGACTCTAGAGAAGCGACACGCCGTACTTCTCAATGGACAACGTCTGGTTATTCCTTCTTCGACGGAAGAGGAGTGGCATGATCTTGATGGTCAGGAACAGTTGGACGCACTCCTGAGGATGCGTGTCGAATCTGCGCGGAACGAAACCGTCGAGGTTGAGGCTCTCTTGACGATGGCTCGGAAGGTGCAGGCCGCAGGTCCTGACGCCAAAGCCATGGCGTTGATGGAGTGGATTTATCGCCTGCAGCGCGAGGAGGGGGACGCGGATCTCAAAGTCCTCGTTTTCACCGAATTTGTACCAACCCAGCAGATGTTAGAGGGCTTTTTGGCTGAGCGCGGGCTTGAGGTGGTTTGCCTCCATGGCGGGATGACGATGGATCAGCGTGAGGTAGCGATGCGGCGTTTTGCAGGTTCCGCCCGGGTCCTTGTTTCCACCGATGCGGGAGGTGAAGGCCTTAACCTTCAATTTTGCCACGTAATAATTAATTTTGATATGCCTTGGAATCCGATGCGAATTGAGCAGCGGATTGGACGCGTCGACCGTATCGGACAGCGCTTCGTCGTACGGGCACTCAACTTCTTGTTTGCCGATAGCGTCGAGTTCAGGGTCCGCGAAGTCTTGGAAGGGAAACTCGCCGTTATTTTGCAAGAATTTGGCGTCGATAAGACCGCTGACGTCTTGGATTCAGGCCAGGCAGGCAGGGTCTTTGATGAACTCTATGTGGAGACAATTTTGCATCCGGAGGAGCTGGTCCGACGAGTGGAAGCTGCCGCGCAAACCCTCCGTGGTGAAGCGGCTGAATTGAAGTCAAAAAAAGACCTACTTGGCTCAACTGAGGGTTTGATTGCGGCGGATGATGCCATGCAACGCTCGGTCCGCCTATGGGTCGAGCAGATGGTGCTTTCGCACGTCGAGGCATTTGGCGGACGCTATGTTCGTCAATTGGGCTTCTGCACGATTACATGGCCGGGAGAGCGGCAAGCCGGTGCTTATAGTTTCGAATCAACCAAGTTAGCCAGCGTTGAAAGGGCTATCGAACACCTTCGCCTCGGACACCCTAAGGTCACAGAATTGATGGAACATCTCCCAAGGTTCTTTCCGGGGATGCCGGTACCACAGGTTAAATTTAAATCACCAGGTTCCACCTTGGATGGTTGGTGGTCGCTTTGGGAGGTTAAGATTAGCGCGGAGGGTAAGCTTCGCCGACAGTTCATCCCTCTCTACCAACATGCCGATGGTAGACTATTGGCACCTTCTGCCCGGCATATCTTTGAGGGCCTGTGTCACGATGCATTCGATATTGTCGGCGAATTAGCCCCTGCGGAGGCTACGGCGCCCTTGGTAGCCTTATCGGCCGCCGCCGAAGAATTGGGTAAAGATCATTATATTTCCATGCGACAAAAGCACCAGGCACAACTTAGCCTGCATTACGATCGCCGTCGCCATGGATTTGCCGCCAAGCGAAAGTTGCTGCAAGCGTTAGGCTTGCCCGAAGTACGTCAGCATCGTCTGGCTAAATTGGAAAGTGAAATCGCCCAAGCTGAAGCTGACTACCAGCGAATGTCGCAAATCAAACCGCAGCTCAGTCTCTTGCTGCTCCTGAAGATTTCCTGAGTATGGCATCCTGGCGCGACTCAGTGACCCGAGGGTTTGTTAGTAGCCGTGCGAAGATCACCGTCGTCGCCGACCCTGATGGATTGTTGCGTGATCCGCAACTCGCTCAACGGATTTCGGACCAGGGCTTCGTCCTCATCCAATTCAGCGATGTCATTACGTTTCGCTACGATTTCGAGACTCGGATTAGAAATAAGTGGGATGCCGGCGAGCCCATTGAATTAGTGGTCTTTTTTGCCCCCGGGAACGAAGGTTTTAATGAACTACCTGCTGACATCTTGAACGGGGCTTTGCGCTTAAGCTTCAACTTGGCCGATTTATTCAACCAGCTCTCGTATGAAGTCGTCACCCAGCTTGAAAGTATCTATTTTGACCGTCTCTTTGATGCCCAATCTGTCCTAGAGGCGAGGACACGTTTGGATGAGAAGCAGACCTTAGGATTTATTCTTAGGCATGTCTTTCAGACTGAGCCCGCTGTTCTCAAGGACGTTCCTGATCTATTGCGGGTTTTATGTGAACGACATTACGGGAAAATCAGTCTTCCCAGGGTGCTTGACCATTACTTCATCTCAGAACTAAGGCGTAACGAGAAATTTAAGCTTTTCCCTTTGGATCAGATTGTCCCGAGTGCAGCTGCGTTTTGGGAATTCCTGAGTGAACGTTGGCCGAGATATGTTAGCCAAGTAACTAGCCCGATGCTTAACCTGACCGAGCAGCCCCAAGCCATGTCTTATGGTGGCCCAGAGCTGCTCCCTTTTGAGCATGATACTTTCAGGGTCTATCTAGATGATTTGTTTTCGGCCGGTTTGTTGCAACGGGTTCTTCTTCCGGCTCCAAGCTCGCCTGCCCTGGGTTGGATGCGGTGCGGTATGGCGGATGTATCGTCGGTTCAGCCTGCGTCCGCTTTTCTCGAGGCTATGGCCTCTGCCGAGAAATCAATTCCGCCGCTCGAAGCATTGCCTAAGCATTGGCTTGATTATGCGATGCGCTTCGCCTCGATTCGCCGCTCTTGGTCGGAAGCTTCGATGACGACGCGCTCCAATTGCACGGTGCCGTATAGTGGATATCACTCCAACGTAAACTCCACCTTCTGGGCTTGGCTTAGTAAGTATTACGGTGGGCTTTATAACTATCCGCCATCTAGCCCATTGATGGTCCATCATATACCTGGGTATATGAACTATCAACTAAAGGTTAACCAAGTTAAACGAATGGCTTTTATCTTGGTTGATGGGCTTGCTGTCGACCAATGGGGAATTCTTCGGGATGCTATCAGGTCACAGGGAGTGGATGCATTGATCGAAGAAAGAACCCTCTTTGCTTGGATTCCTAGTATTACGCCGATTTCGCGTCAGGCTGCTTATTCAGGAAAAATACCCCGGCATTTTGGAGATAGCCTTCATCGAACTGATCGAGACGAAGCTGGCTGGCGACAGTTTTGGGGAGATCAAGAACTTCAGCCTCAGCAGATTGCCTTCGCGGCTGTTGCCGGCGAATCGCCGGACATCGCCGAGATCACGGGTCTCATCACTGATAAGACGGTCGTACTTGGGCTGACCTTGTTTAAGGTCGATAAAATCATGCATGGGATGCAGCTTGGTGAGGCCGGTATGTCTAGTCAGGTTAGGGTTTGGGCTGAGCAAGGTTTCCTTGCCAAGCTTGTTAGGACGCTGCTCTCGCAAAATTTCGAAATCGTACTTTCTGCCGACCACGGCAATACCGAGGCTATTGGTGTCGGCGTACCTAAGGAGGGGAAACTCAGTGACAAAGGTGGCGAGAGGTGTCGTATCTATGCCGATCAGGCCCTGAGCAAGAGTTGTTGGGCTAGCCACCCCCAGAGTCTTAACTGGTCGAGCCCCGGCTTGCCCGAAGATATCAACGTTTTACTCGCGCCTCCTGGGGAAGCTTTTTCGCCCAAGGGCCTTAACTTGCTTTGCCATGGCGGCGCCACCATTGAAGAGGTTTGCGTGCCATTCATTAAAATAACACCCCGCTGATGTCTTCACCCGAAATCGTCTTCCGTCGCAAGGTGCGTATGCTGTGGCTTGAGCAGGGTTTGGCGCTCGCAGCTTCTGGTGCTGATTGGGAGTCCGCTAGAGCGGCATTAGAGCCTGAAGTGGCCGCAGAGAATGCCGGCAAGGAGACCATTCGTAAAGTACTCGAGCACATTAAGCGCGTCTGGTTTGACCCTCCGCCGGAAGCCGTCGCGCTTCTTCAGGACGCACTGTTGCTAAGCAGACGGCCCGGAGTTTCCACGAAGGCGCTGTGCTGGGGGATGGCTATCGCTGCTTATCCTTTCGTTGGTTCGGTGGCTGAGAATCTCGGCCGGCTTATTCGTCTCCAGGGCAAGGCCCCCCGGGAAGACGTCCAGCGAAGAATGCGCGAGCAATATGGCGATCGTGAGTACGTGAATCGGATCACACGCTACACCATCAGCAGTTTTCTTGATTGGGGTGTTGTGGGCGAAGATAGTCGGTCGGGCGATTATTCTCCGGGGCCAATTTTGCGACCTTCTTCGGCTGAGGTGATGACCTGGCTGATCGAAGCTCTCATGATTTCCCGAAGCCGTAATCAGTTAATCCTTTCTGAGGCATTTGCACACCCGGCGCTTTTCCCGGTTTCGATGGAGTTGTTCAACCCGCAGATGCTCCAAGAGGGCTCAAGGTTAAAGATGGGCCGACAGGGTTTAAACCAGGACTTTATCTTTAGGTCTTAGGTGTATTAGCACATCGGCCATAGCCTTGTGCATGCTTAGCCTTTGACCTTTTACTCAATGCGGCAATCGCATCTGCATGGGTGGAGAAGGCGGTACGAGTACACCTAACTCCTGTCGGGTAAGGGGTGTTGCCCCGATACATTCTCTCCAATTGCGTCGTTTTCGTGATCAGCACGGCACCTTTGACCGTCGCCTCCCACCGCCGATAGACACATCGCCGCAGGCCTTCTTTAAGGGTCTTCTGGAGGCGGACTTTTGTCAAAGTGCGGGCCATCGCTTTGTCACCT
>JACCDP010350068.1_pt1 | contig 14182 bp, 7 predicted proteins | sample 7445841 | NCBI WGS metagenome assembly JACCDP01 (sample SAMN15323441, study PRJNA562643) | freshwater metagenome | isolation source: river surface water | place: USA:Blue River Watershed | collected 2017-08-17
AGCAATGACCACCAGTGTCAAGGCCACGCTGTAATAAAACATGACAGCCAAGTAGACGATGGCAAACAGCAAATCGAGCCAGCTGGTTAAGGCTTGACCGGTAAGAAAGTTACGAGCGTTGTCCAGTTCGCGCACCCGCGCCACGGTGTCGCCACTACGGCGGCTCTCAAAATACGACAGCGGCAAATGCAGCAAGTGCTTGAACAGCTTGGCACCTAACTCCACATCGACACGGTTGGTGGTGTGGCTCAATAGGTAATGACGCATCGCGCCCAACGCCACTTCAAAAATACTCACACCCAACAAAGCCAGCACCATCACATCCAACGTGGAAAGCGTGCGATTGGTCAGCACCTTGTCAATTACCACCTGAAAAATCAATGGCGTGATGAGCGCGATGATTTGTACAAAGAGTGAGGCCAGCAACACCTCGCCCATGAGCTGCTTGTATTTTTTGAGCGATTGCCAAAACCATGTCATGCCAAAAGCTTCTTGGTTAGCTGCAGCTTCGCCTTGGTTGTGCGTTGCCAATTTGATGTTTGGTGTGGCTTCAATCCATTCACCAGCAAAGAGTTGGTCAAACTCTTGCAAAGTCACTTGGTTGGGCATGCTCTGCCCTGCTTTTTGCACCACGACCAGCGTGCCATCTGGGTCTGCGGTTTCGAGCATCTTGCCGACCAACATCATGCCGCCGTCGTTGGTGGGCATCAAGGCGGGCAAGGTGGCTGTTTGCAAGTTTTGCCGTAAGCCTTTCTTCAAGCTCGCATCAAACCCCAATGTGTGCAGGGCTTGCAAGATTTGCCCTACGCCAAACGGCTCGGGCTTCCCTTCTTTGTCGTGGCTAGCAAACTGGTGTTTGAGCTGGTCGAGTTCTAAATGTTGGTGGTGCAGCTGACCGTAGAGCTGCAAGAGTTCGAGTTCTTTTGTCAAAGTTTTTCCTATAAAAAATTCAAAAAAGGATAGCCATGCGTTGACTCACAGGATCAACTACCAAAAACCAAAGAGCTCAACATGTGTGGGTAGACAGCTGGGTGAACCATGGGGTGGCTGTTGATTTCTAAGAGCCAAACTCGCCCTTTTGCATCAAGCACCCCATCTAAGGTGTACAACACATTTTTTTGATGTTCAGGTGCAAACCCCATTAGTACCAACATGGCAGCACGAGATAGTTGAAAACGCACACTGTCTGATACAGAGTGCAAAACATTCGAGTAACTTCGACTCTTGAAGTGAAAGGGGCTGGAATATAAAAAACTCAAATAAGCTTTTTGTTGATCCTCTAAAACGCTGTCTAGGTTCAAACCTTGCCATTTCAAATAATCCTGCGCTTGACGCATCGGCAACTGCCTATCCATTGACCCCCGAGGAATGGACAGCTCAGAAACCGTTTGTTTACCGTCACCTGTCAAATAGGGTTGCTCGACGAGCTCCAATGCGACGACATATCCAGACCAACACCACGCCTTTAACGACTTACCAAAAATAAACTGTTCACAAAACTCACCCTTTGCCAAGGTGGTTTTTTGCATGGACTTATTGAAGGGCCCTCGGATACCCACACCAAAAGAACCTTGACGAGCTTTAATCAAAAAATCGTCGCTTAAAGCCTCTCCAGTGTTCCAGCCAGCCGGTACCAACAAACCCGCATCGCTGGCAAATTTCTTAAACACCCCTTTGTCTTGTGCCAAATTCAACTGTGGCGTCTCAGGCATGACCCAACCTACTAAGGTTGCGTCTTTCTGATGTGTGCGTGTGTAGCTCAGTTTCCCATCCGTCTCTTGAACAAACCGGGGCACTAACAACCACTGTTTGCCTGCCCGTGACAAAGTTAATGCCAAGCTGCTGCACGCTAAGTGGACATGCACATTCGCCTGCTGCGACCATGTCTGAACAGCATTTAAATGATGCATGAAGACTAGCTTGTACATGGTGTCAACACTATTCTTGATTTCATGGAAAAGGATGGACCAAAGCCCTATTGATCGGTCTTTCTCCCATACGCCAAGCCGGCACCACCACCTCGGGGAGTGGAAATGTGGCACTGCCAAACACCATGGCAATCAATCCAGGAATTACCACACGACACACAACCGGATGGCCGCCATGCAGGTACTCGCGTTCTTCAGGTAGCGCCACCTCACACGCATAAATATGCAGACCCGCCCGCCACATCCGATGCCACACATCGTTTGGCATGGCGGTGGGTAAAGCTTCTTGCGTTGCAGATCTGGAGGCAACTAAAAAATCGGCTTGTCTGAAATAGTCGTGCTGGCAATACACATACCCGTGGTCAGCGGGCATAAGCACATTCGCTACCTCGACAGGTCCAGGCACGACACCGGACAAACTACTGACGACGCCACTGGCCACCTCTGCCATGGCTTTGCTTGCTGCCGACGTTGCATCAAAGTCGGCAGCGGCGCTGACACGCGTAAAACTGAGTTGCTCATGCTGCACAAATGCCATTACCACGACTGCCCATGCGCTAGGCAACAGCCCCAACACAACGCGGCAACCTTTGGCCTCAAAACGCAAAAACAATGCACGCGTGTCCTCGTCCAACATCTGTAATGACAACGGTTGGCACGATGCGCCTGTCAGCCATGCTCGCATGAATGCGTCTCGCTCCACCAACTCTAAAGTCGCCAAGGTCAGCGCCATGTCACGTGAAGGTGCGCAGGCCATACCTGAGGTGTTCACTACGCAATAAGAAGTGCCAGACGCTTGATGGTTGGGATGGTAAAAACACAAATCTTGCAATACATAGTGTGCCTGCCCACTCGCTAAATTTTGGAATTCGATCCAGTTGTAGCTCTGAGTCTCATCAAAATTCGCATCCATCCAACGCAGCACTGCATGGGGGTGAATCATATTTGGCAGCTCATCCCACCGGGCTATTACAGCCTTAGGCCCCCGCATCATGGCGTAGCGCTCCAAGGCCTCTGACATTGCCTTGTCATACGCCAGCGCAGCATCACGACTGCGGCCAAAACAATCCATGCTGGCGTAATCGTCAAACATAACGCGTGCCGTGGCTACATGAAAAGGCAATTCACTAGCCTCTGTCGCCCACCCCATCTTGATGCGCAGAGTCTCGGCACAGAACAATTCAGTTCCCGTCTTCACCCCTATCACAGCATTGATAAGCAAAGTCACATCGCCTGCATGACACACCTCATGCAGCCGTGAATGGTCAAAACCTGCGCGTAGGTGCATACCCACATCCAACGACGAGGCAATGAGCCCTAAGTTTTGCAGTACTGCACCAGCTTCTATCAAAGCATGGCTGTAAGCCAAATTGCGATACTTCTTTGCAATAGCTTTTAAGTCAGCCCCCACCACCAACCAAGCACTGGCATGCTGCAACACTGCAGGGTCTGTGCTGGCACGCAAGGCCTGCTGCCATAAATCGGCTGCCGTTAGGTCATGTATTTCCATCAAACCTACTGCGCCATCATCGCGGTACGCCACTTCGTAAACGCCTACGGCGAATCCCTCGCAAGGCTTGAGCAAGAGCAACCACAGTTTGAGTTGGTATAGCCCGCCCCCAGAGGGCACAGCACGGCGAGCAACGCTTTTCCTGTGTCCTACTGCGGCATAGCAGAGCAAAAGTTGCCCCAACTCAGCCACAGACAAACCCTGATTTTTGAAGTGGTAGGTACTTTGTCGCTCCTGAACCAACCCATGCCACGGCAAAGCATATGCCGGCGAATGGATATCGCACATCCACCTAATGTCTGCATCGTGATGGGTTAGTTCAGGTCGCGTGGGCCAAACTTTCTCTGGCAACGCTTGTCCCCACAAGGAATCAGGGCGTCCCATACAAGCCAAATTTGGCAATACCTGTGCAGCATCTTGCAGCACACCCGCCTCTAGCAAGTCGTCCAACAACACCTTAAACGCATCAGGACTGATATCAGCAACAGGAGAATCGGCATAAGTCGATAACACATCACCTATATGGGTTTGTCCATCACACACACGCCCTATGTATTGCCACAGTACCTGACCTTTCGCATCGGCCATGCGCAGGCGTACCGTTTGATCTCTCAAACGGACAACCCATAAGCCATCGTCATCGTCATATGCACCGAAGTTCAGCAAAACTGGACAGCGTGTTGGCATGCGCGGACTAGTTTTTCTTGTGTACGGCAGGGGCACCACACCCACCGTCGCAACCTTTGTGCACCATAGCCTTGTTTCGTTTTCCGGGTGCTAATCGCTGGCTATCGACCACCCAGAGTGATGCTGAGGGTGTGTGTGACACATCGTGGCGCATCGATGGATCGTGTGCGGGGTTTGTTGAATTTTTCTGCTGCATTTCAATACTCCTTTTAGGTAAAAACTAAACGATCCCAGTGAGGGGTTAATAAAAATTAGACCCCGCGCTTTTAAATTTCAAGTGGGTCATGAATTTTTCAAATCTTTGGCGATCGATATCAACACTCATATTGATGCACAACTCAGACGCATTGCGATTCACAGCCCATTGTCGAAAAGCAACCAATAACTTGACTGCTGCCGGACTGCCTCGGTACTTGGGGCTGACATAAAAACATTGGTCTTGTGCCACGCGCGCATCACTAAAAAAGTAGTCAATCACATACCCTGCCAAAAACCCCACTACCCCTGCTTGTGAGTGCTCGGCAACCAAAATGCATTGACTGCTGGGATTGCAAACGAATCTATCCAACCAGCCAGATAGTTTGTTTTGAGACAGCGGATAAATGTGAAAACGAGACTCTCCATGCATGGCTGTTAACAAGTTTTTTAGTACAGGAAAATCTTCATGCGTTGCATAAAGAATTTTCATGATCCGACGCCTTTGATGTGATCAACATCATTAGCAGGCGTCGCAATCAGGTCGCTATGCAATGAAAAGAGATTTGATAATTGTTCAGAAGGAACAAAAACGAGCGACTCATGAAGATCGTTGTTAGGCGCGGTGTTTGCATACTGATTGAACAACAATGCCTTGTGCATCGCCTTTGCCATATCTAGCTCTGTGTTTTGTCTCAGCACATCTAGCGCCACATCAGGAAGTGGCACGCCTTCGCCTGAAAACATCACATCCGCTGCAGTTGTTTGATGCCCGTCGGTGTAAGTTACAGTGCTTGTGCCAAACACCACATTGTTGTGGTCCAACATCGGCAAGCCAGTTCGGTTCAGTCCAATGGAGGCAATGCCCAATTCGGTTAGTGAAATAAATTCACCCTCATCTTGTTGCCCATTGTTGTTTTTGTCTTGGAATACACCAAATGATGCCCAGTCTTTGTCGCGCATCGTTAATTTGCTATCCAAATCTAAATCAAACGCCAACAAGCCCTCCATGTCGGTGCGTGCGCTGGGCAAATAACCGACAAATGAGACTTCATTGACTTGATCTATTTTTCCGTCATGATTTGCGTCATACACCAGCACGCCATCTTCGGGTGCTACCCAGCCGATTCGTTCTCGCCAGCCATCGTCATTGACATCCGAAAACACATTCGAATCTTCGGGCGTAACCAATTGCAAGCCGTCGCCTTGTAAGTCAATTGCCACCGGACAGCATCCACCGCCACCACCGCCATTGATTGGCCAACTGGCATGGGTTGCAGTGACCCTTGCATCTGTACTGGCGCCGTCGACATCGGTCACATGTATCGTGACCGCATCGCTGCCTGCGTAAGTATCTCCTCGGGTGCTGTAGTATTGCCATGCAGCTGTTTGGTTGATCCAGTAGGGGCCCGCTTGGGTGTGATCTAACTGCTCTGGTGCGTTAAGACTTGTGTATTGATTGACCCACGCGTGTCCGTGCTGTGGTGTGCTGCCAATGCTGAAGGTGAGTGTGTTGCTGTCGCCATCCGGATCGTAGGCAACAACGCGGCCGTTTTGGCGATATGGATCATTGAAATGCGAAACATTTCCGTGTTCATCTGTTGCGCCAGCAGCATCAATTAAATCAAACGCAATCGGCTTTTGTTGGCCGTTTTGATAGAAATTCTCTGACAGCAAGGCACCCGTCGAGGTCATCAAATCGTTGCGTCTGCTCCTGTCGGCTGCATTCGAAGGTATGTCTGCAGACACAAAATCATTTGGATTTGACAACAACGCACGTGCTTCACTCTCGCTGGTCACCGCCACCAGTCTCCATGTGTGCCCTGTGTAACTACCGTATTCATTGCTTGAGACACTCGCCCGCCACTTGTAGCCATAAATAGGCTTCCCATACCAAACATCTTCAATGATTGGGGCATCGTTCACTGAGGCAACGCTCACTGATGCTGTGGCCCAGGTGCTGCCACCATCTCCATCGCTGACTTGGTAGGTAAAGCTGGCTTGTCCGTTGAAGTTGGCGTCGGGGGCGAACACCACATTGCCGTGTGCATCAAAATCAACCGCGCCATGAGTGGCGCCACCCAAACTGGTCACACGCAAGCTGCTGCTCGGGTTATCACTGTCGCTGTCGTTCACCAGCAGTTGTGCTTGAGAGATGCTAAAAGGCACATCTTCAAACCCACTAAAACTGTCGTCTACGGCAGTTGGGTTAATGTTGACATGAGAGAAATCAATCTGTGTTGTGGCAGTACTTTCGCCACCATCTGCATCGCGCACCACATAGTCAAAACTACCTTTGCCTGAATAACCAGCCTCAGGTATAAACACCACATTGCCGTTCAACAAATTTACCGTGCCGTGCTGCGCATTGCCCACACTGACAAGAGTCAATCCGTTGGGCGTCTCCACATCGGTGTCGTTGGCCAGTAAGGCGGCTGCGCTTAGGCTGTAACTCACATTGCGTTTGCCCACGTACAGCTCGTTGTTCACAACGGGCGCATCGTTCACGGGGGTGAAGTCTAGGCTCACATTGGCGGTGGCTGTGCCGCCAACGCCATCGCTTACCGTGTATGTGAAGCTGGCTGCCCCGTTGTAGTTGAGCTCTGGCGTGAACACCACGCTGGTGATGCCGTTGGTCGTCACTAAGCTCACGCTGCCGTGGCTGGCGTTGCCCACCGACTGAATGCGCAGCTGCGCATCGGGGTTGTCTGCATCATGATCGTTGGCTAATAAACTTGCCACCGACAAGGTCGCTACTTCGTCCTCCTTCAGGGTCAGACGCTCGCCCACGGCAACGGGGGCGTCGTTCACAGGCGCAATATTCACAGTGGCTGTACCCACACTGAAGCCCCCCGCGCCATCGCCCACGGTGTAGTTGAATGTGGCGACACCAAAGAAATCCAGCTCGGGGTTAAAGCTGATGCTGCCATCCCCATTCAAACTCACGCTACCGTGCGTCGCGTTGCTCACCCCCACAATGCTCAGGGCTGTGTGGGGGTTGTCTACATCGCTGTCGTTGGCCAGCAAGTCTGCTTGTGTCCAAGCCAAGGGCGTGTCCTCGGTGGCGCTGAGGGTGTCGTTCACCACATCAGGCGCATCGTTGACGGCTGCCAAATTCACCACTACCGTGGTGGTGGCCGCGCCCCCGTTGCCATCACTCACCGTGTACTGGTAGCTCGCCATCCCAAAGTAGTTGCGCTCTGGGGTAAATTCAATGTACTGGCTGCCATCGGGTTGCGTGGCCCATGCCACGGTTCCGTGCTGTGCGCTGCCTATGGCGGTGATGCGCAGCACCTGGCCATCGGTGGCCACGTCCACATCCGTGTCGTTGGCCAGCAAGGTGGCGGGGTTGAAAAACAAGGGCACGTCTTCTTCCCTGTTGTTCAAAGTTTCTCCTGTCACCACAGGCAAATCGTTCACCGCCAGAATCGTGAGCTTGACCGTAGCAGGCACTTCAGCCCCCGCACCATTCGCAGCCAAACCATCGCTCACCCAATACGTGAACTGTGCAGGGCCGTGGTAGTTTTCGTCTGGTTTAAAGTGCACTTGGCCCTGTGCATCTAAGGTCACTGTGCCGTTTGTGGCAAGGCCCACGCGGCTAATACTGAGCACTTGTTTGTCTGTGGCTAAGTCCACATCGGCGTCATTGACCAATAACTCTTGCGAGGTAAACACAAGCGTGTGGTCCTCATCGCCTGTGGCGGTTTCGCCCGTGGTCACGGGTGCATCGTTCACCGCACTCAGGTTCACCACGGCGGTGGCGACTGCTGTCCCACCATTGCCATCGCTCACGGTGTAGTCAAACGTGGCAGCGCCGTGGAAGTTGGCCTCGGGCACAAAGGTGACGCGCTGCGTGCCGTCTGTTTGCGTCACGAGGCTGACTGTGCAATGTGTGGCGTTGCTCACGGCGCTGATGCTCAGCACTTGCCCGTCTGTTGCCATGTCCACATCGCTGTCGTTGGCCAGCAAGGTGGCTGCATCAATCGAGAGCGTGGTGTCCTCTGTCGTGTTGGTGGATTCGCCCTGCGCCACAGGCATATCATTCAATGCAGCAACTGTGAGGTTCATCGTTGCGGGTGTTTCTGCTCCTGCACCATATGTCGCCAAACCATCACTCACCCAATATGTGAACTTGGCTGGGCCGTGGTAGTTGGTTTCTGGCACAAACCGCAAATTGCCTTGATCATCAACCCACACCGTGCCGTGCTCTGCTTGGCCCACACGGCTAATGTGCAGCACTTGGCCATCTGTTGCCATATCCACATCGCTGTCATTCGCTAAGAGTTGTGCTTGGGTGAAGATCAAGCCAATGTCCTCGTCACTCGCCACTGACTCGTCCAGCGTCACCGGCGCATCGTTGACCGCTGCAATTTGCAAGGTGGCGGTGCCGTTGGTGAATAGCCCATATTGATCGGTGACGGTGTAAGTAAAACTCGCCGTGCCGTGGAAGTTGGTATCTGGCGCAAACAACACCTCACCGTTGACCAAACTCACTTGACCGTGCAGAGGTGCCGACACTGCGGTGATGGTGAGTGCGGGCTGGCTTGGGTCTGCACTGGCGTTGGGGGTGCTTTCGTTGGCTAACAACACCGACTGCGTCAAGCGCAACACCACATCTTCGGTGCCGGGCAGGGTTTCGGCTTGTACCTGCGGGTAGCCTAAGCTTGGCGCTTGGGCACTGTTTACAGACGCTTGCCATGCACTGACGGGGGCTGCTGCATATGAGCTCACAGTAGCAGATGCCTTGCTAGGCGCGACCAGCACTGGAGGATTCACTATCACGGTAGCCTGCACAAAGGTGGTGTTCGCTGCTTCCGTCTGGGTCGGATTCGCCGTTGTTGTTGCGCCTGTGCTTGAAGTGGTTGCAAGGGCGTTTGGCACCACCTGCGGCACGTTGAACACACCCAAGTCCACTTGTTTGAACGTGACGGATGGGGTGCTTGTGTCTGTGGTCGCCGCACTGGATGGAGTGCTGAACGAGTTGTTGCTACTGATAGGGTTCCTCTCCACGGGGGCAGCACTGTTGGCGTCGCTGCTGCGCACCTCGCTCACCACCACAGGGCGCTGCGCCGCCTCGGCTGCATTGGCTGCACTGGCGGTGGCCCCCATGCCCACCGCTGCCAACACGCCCAATCCAGCATTGGCACTTGCGCCAAACAACAGGCCCTGTGAGCTCTCAATCATGCTGTCTGTGACGCGTAGAGTTTCTTGTTGCGCTGAAGTTTGTCCCACAGGCACAAACGCAATGCGGGTGCTGGTTGCGTTGTTGGCGCTGCTTGCGGTTGTGCTGGCTGTGGTGCTTGTGTTCGCTGTGGGTGTTGCCGCCAAGCTCTTGAGCCGCGCGTCTCCCACCCCTACCGAGGTGCTGGTTTGGGTGCTGCTGTTGGCTATCGTGTGGTGGGTGGTGGTGGCCAGCTTGCTGGCATCGACTTGCATCACATCGCCGTTTGACCCATCCACATCTTGGCCGCCGCCTTGGGTATGCGACGCTTGTCCGTCAAACGCACGGGTGTTCACCGCATGCAGCACGCTGCTGCCTGTGCCGTCCAACTGCTCGGTGGTCTCTACCATGCCGCCCGCAGTGCGCTCAAACGCCACGCCCAAGGTGTCGGCGGTGAGTGTTTGCACAGTCAGGCTTTGCTGGCTGCCATCGGAGCGCTCGATGCTTGGCGGGTTCGTGCTGAAATCAATCGCGGTGATGTCTGCTTGAGTCAAGCCTTGTAGTTCGGTGGCAGTACTCTTGCCATCTGAGTTGACATCCACCCACAGTTTGAGTGCTGCAAACGCAGGGTCTTGCGCGGTCAGCTTGCTGTCACCATTGGCATCGAGCCACGCCATGCTGGTGCGGGCGTGTTGCCCTGTCTCTTGCAGGTTGACCGTCTCGCCAATGCTGATCTGCCCATCGCCATTCAAATCCAAGCTCAGCACGGCTTGGTTGCTTTGCGTCCATTGGGTTTGCTCTAAGTAACCATCACCATCCACATCAATCCACTTGCTGCTTGGGGCAGCTTCTGTGGGTAGTGTGTTGGGCAGTGTCAAACACACCACTTGCATGGTTTGCTTCAAACCATCTGCCAATGTATGTGGCAGGTTGAAACTTTCTTTCGGTAAATCAATGCTGCCTTCTTGCTGGAAGTGGGCCAACACAGTTTTTACTTGCCAAGCAGGGGCAATCGCCCCTTGCGCGTGTTGCATGAAGTCGCTCGCCAACGTCTCGCCACTGCCATCGCCTCGGCTGCCTGCTCCGTCGTAATACCTTGTTTGGGTTTGCCCCGCTTCATCCGTCCACTGCAAGTACATGAACCCCTTGGCCCCATTGGTGAGGTTGAACCCATCGGGGTCGTACTTAAAACCAACGCTGGGCAGCAGGTTGGGCACGAGGCCGTATAGAGGCTGACCATTGGCGTCTACCACTTTGTCAAGGTTGGCTTGCAAGCCGCTCACCAAGCCGCTCATCCAACTGTTGGCGGTGGCGCCACCGCCTTCTGCGTCTTGGGTTGTGACCACTTGGGTGTGACCACTGTCGTCCCACTGAGCATGGGCCAAGCCTTCGCGCATGGGGATGTCGTCGTCCCCGCCAAACATGCCTCCCAACATGCCACCAATCATCCCGCCGATGGCGCCGCCAATGGCAGAACCAATCGGCCCAAAGTACGCGCCAACGATTTCCCCAACATAGGTGCCCACCATCGTGCCCATGGCCTGCTCGGGGTTGTCTGAGAAGTTGCGTATTGCCAACGCATAGCTCAAGTAAGGCACCGCCTCGCCCGCTGCTGTGTTGCCAAACGCTTGATTCATCGCGCTGTCTAAAGCGCCATCGCTGATGATGTTGATGCCATTGGCAATGATGAGGTCGTCACCACTTTGAATGCCTTGTGCCAAACTGAGCCAGCCAGCCGCCGCACCCAAGTCGCCGGGCAAGTTGTTGCCCGTGGCACCAAACGCTTCACCCAGTTTGTCAGTGGCGTTGTAGAGGTTGACCAAGGCACTGAGCTTGCCCACATCGCTCAAGTGGTCCCAGTTGTTAGCAGCCATGAGGCTGTTGAACATGGCGCTGGCTTGTTTCTGCGTTTGGGCGTTGTATTCACCTTCTGTTAGAGCCTCGCCGTTTTGTTGGATATGGCTGCTCACCTCAATGCTGCTTCCATCAGCAGAGATAGCAGTAGCTTTTAAATTCAAGTCACCCGTGCTACTGCGGTTGATCTCGCCCACGATATCGCCGTCAGCGTTAGCAATGAGTGCGCCGCCGTTGGGTAATGAGTAGAAGGACAGATCGCCTTCACCGCCTAGGTTGAGTTTGTCGAGTTGAGTGGCGAGGGCGTCTTGTTGCTTGGTGGTGAGGGTAGCGCCTTCTGTTTGGAGGTAGTTGTCTAAGGTGTGCGTCTCTTGTGGTGCTGTGACTTCCACAACGCCGTAGTCCGTAACACCTTCACCCGTGCTGGCTTTGTACTGCGCTTCTGCAGCGTTCATTGCAACAATGGAGCTATGTGAATTTCCAGGAATGGTGAGCAGTGCATCTTCTCCGGGCAACCCACCGTTGAGTCCATCAATCACACTTACGCCAGTAGTGTGAACATTAAGTTGGTTTTGTGAAGCTATGTCTTGCTGTGGTCGATCCGCTTGCGCTGCGATCTGATCAGAAACGCTTTGCATTTGCGTTAAAGATACGCCGGGGCCGTTGACCGTGGTGATGCGTGAGCACTGGGCAATGGCAGAGCCTAGGGTTGTGATTTCTGGTGCGCCCTCAGAGTGAGCTGCGGCATCAACACATTGCCCAACTGCGTTGCCTGTGCCAATCGCTGTGCCTGTTTGCACAATCACAGGCATCGTCACCAAATTAGGAGCATCGCCTTTTTCGCCACCAGCGTTAGCTAATGTATCAGCTGTGGCTCTTGCCAAATCAGCAGTATTGCTGTTACCACCTTGCACAGAGAACTGTGGAACAGGTTGACCCGCTGGCGTCGTCTCGCGCAATACGAAGTTAGCGATTAGTGTGGTTTGGTAAACAGGTAGTTGGTTCTGGGCGATGGTTCCGTCGGCATGCACGACATCACTTAGAAAGTTATTCTCTTTTTCGGTACCTCGTACTGCTGTTGCAATTTCGTTAGTACCGTTAACTTTAAAAAGAACAGCCCCTGCCCCATCTTGGTCTAATGCTGCGACTGGTGTGTATTTCGCTACAAAAATACTAGCTTGCGCTGGTGAAAATCCTTGTTGAACAAGAATGCTTTCTACGCCCGCAATTAAACCCCCGGGGCTCGGGTTGGTTGCCAACAAAACTTTGAATTGTTCTGCGCCATATGCAGCCGCGGCAAGACGGGTGCCATCATATTGCTGTTGCAACTTTGGATTTGAGGCATCAGTCATTATTTACCCCTCTTTTTACACACCAGTTAATTGCCACCCCAAATATGACAGCTATGACAAGAGTTCTTTGAAACATAACCATTGACGCAATAGCATCACTTTGTTGATGGAAAAAAAACAGGAAAGAAAAGCTGCCTGACACAGCAAAGAGTGCTGTCCAACGAAACAAAGATTCATATCTCTTCATCCAAGGAGTCAACGCTAAAACAAGAAATAAAGTTGCGGGCCACAAACCAAAAATCACAGCATCGGTTGCAAAAGATCTTCGCCATGAAATGTGATCCAACTCCGAAATCAGTCTGACAATTACCCACAACACCAAAATCCAAATAAACGAACTCAGTCGTTTTGATTTATGCGGCTCTTGAGTAGCTATGTCTGTTTTTATTTCTGCGCTCATGCCGCACTCCTGAAGAATTCATCATTGGCAGCTTCGATGAGCATGGCCTGCTCGGGGTTGTCTGAGAAGTTGCGTATCGCCAACGCATAGCTCAAATAAGGCACCGCCTCGCCCGCTGCTGTGTTGCCAAACGCTTGATTCATCGCGCTGTCTAAAGCGCCATCTCTCATTTGTTTCATATTCATAACTTCAAGTGCTGATCGTTTGCAGTGGCCTGCAACCCGACTGACCGGGTAAATTTGAAGCGTGATTATGAATACATAAGAATTAATATGAGGTAGCAAATAGGTATATTCAGATAAATAAAGTGAAAGTATCACCACATGGTGTTTTAAACACCGTGTAGAGATACTTTTACTGTTTTAGACGCCCATGCCCTACTGTTTTAGTTGGGCTTTATAAGGTGCCTCGCTGGCTTTTTGAGTACCACGGAGGTGCCGATTGAATCAATCGGTGGCCCGTTGCTTTCCACTTTGATTTGCGCTGTCCTCTAGTCTGTACAAATCACGCATGAATTCGGGAATCCATGTGCGTACCGCAATGCAAACAGAAAGTGGAGGACGGTCTTCGAGAGGAAGATGCGCATCGGCTCTCGCTTGGTCTTCGTATTCCAAGGCAATTTGTTCAAGTCGAGCTTTGAGTTGAACTTGCGCTTTGCGTGAAACGCGCATGTTCATGATGCGCAGAATTTCGCCGTTTCCTTCAAATCGATCATGAAAGAAATCATCACTGACGCTTTGAACCATCTGCATGATGGGGCCGCCACTGATCCAACCAAAACTACTGGCCACCAATAGCCGATAGCGGTCCGAGGTTTGCACTTCTAGAAACCCCATGTCATCCAATCGCTTGAGCAGGGCTTGCACTTGGCTGCGAGTGAACTGCAAGTGCTTATGCATGTCTGCGACTTGCCAATGGTTGAGCGCGCACACAGCCACCATGAGCAGTTTTTTATCTTGAGCGAACTCTTGCTCTTGAGCCAAGCTCAAGTGTGTGATGAGTTTGCGCTTTCGAGGCGTGGTTTTAAAAAGATCGGCAAACTCAAGGTGCAGGTACTGACAGATTTGCTCTAAACGATCCAAACCACAATCACCC
>JACCDP010632019.1_pt1 | contig 14182 bp, 17 predicted proteins | sample 7445841 | NCBI WGS metagenome assembly JACCDP01 (sample SAMN15323441, study PRJNA562643) | freshwater metagenome | isolation source: river surface water | place: USA:Blue River Watershed | collected 2017-08-17
AAGGTGATAATATGGAATTCTTACTTAACAGTAATTCGCCTTCTTTAAGATCACTTCCAATTTGTCTTATGAAAGAAGGTCTATCCGGTTTCTTTTTGATAATAACAGTATCTCCATTTTCCTCTACGTTTTCAATCATAATAATAGTGTTAAATTCATCCGGAACTTTTCCCCCTGTAGTAATATAACAGGTTTCTCCTTCTTTAAACGTCTCTAATTTTTCAGTCTCTGCGTATATTGAAGATTTTAATTTTAGAGTTGTTTGTTTCCAATTTGTATTCCACCCATAACCGTCTCTCATAGATGATCTAAAAGATGGGTTATTTATAGAGCTAAACACATCTCTTGAAACTACAAGTCCGGGTTTTATTTCAGCTACAGATAAGAGTTGTTCGTTAAATGATTGAATAGAATTAAAAACAATATTTTCAGCTTCTTTTACACTTATAATCTTATATCCAAGAATATTTTCCATTTCATTCTTACTTAGTGCTGAAAATTCCTCATATGAAAATCTCTTTGTTTCATTGTTACTTTTAACCTCTAAAATAGAATTATCACTTAATGTGTTTGAAGTTATATACGGAACGTTGAATTTTTTTATGAGGTTATTGAACCTTGTATCTTCTTTAGATGTATATAATGTTATCATTTTATATAATAACATTATACTGTTTAAGCTTATATTTAACCTCCACTAACAGGCGGAATGACAAAAATTATATCACCTTCTTCCAGTATAGAACTAAGCTCAATATATTCTCCATTCTTTGCAAATTTACAAATACTAAAGTTGTATTTTTCGTGTTGTCTTTGAAGTATTTTTATAAAAGATGAAAGAACTTTTTCCTCAGCTTCAAAAGATATGGAAGAACAACCTAAAGTATCCCTTGCTGATGCAAATAATTTAAAGGTAATTATCATTTAAATATAAATTTAGTTATATTTAAATGCCTAATATTAGAGTTCAACTCATAAACAACGAAATTGACTATAATGCTTATACTAAATGGTGTCATCATCCATCAGCTGGAGCTGTTACAGTTTTTGTGGGAACAACAAGAGATAATTTTGAGGATAAAAAAGTAACAACTTTATCATATGAAGCATATGATGAATTAGCCTTAAATGAGATGAGAAGTATCTGCAAAGAAGCGTTAGAAAAATATGGGGGAGTTAGAGCTTGTATGGTTCATAGATTGGGAGAGGTTAAAGTAGAGGAAGCAAGTATAATTTGTGTTATATCAACACCTCATAGAAAAGAAGGTTTTGAAGCGTGCGAATGGATGATGAACGAACTTAAGAAAAGAGTGTCTATATGGAAGAAGGAAATTTTTGATGACGGAAATAGTGTATGGAAATAAGGTTTAAATGTAAAAATAGAATATAATAAATGAGAAGATTTTTTAGTTCTTTAACACACGTTAATACAAGCGGAGAGGCTAATATAGTAGATATAACTCATAAATCTCCTACATTAAGAATTGCAAGAGCAAGAGCCGATATATATTTACCTAATAATATTAGCCGTCTTATAAGGGAAAATCAGATTAAAAAAGGAGATGTTTTAGCTACAGCAAGAATTGCAGGTATATTAGCTGTAAAGAAGTGTCCTGATCTAATCCCTTTAACTCACCCTATAAAAATAACAAGTGTAAATGTTGATTTTAGTATAAGAGAAAAAAGTATGAGCGTTATTTCAACCGTAAAATCATATGATACAACCGGAGTTGAAATTGAGGCTATGACAGCTGTTGGAATTTCTGCCTTGACAATATATGATATGGTTAAGAGTGTAAATAAAGGGGTTGAAATTTCCAATATAAGATTACTCTCAAAAAGCGGAGGAAAGTCAGGAGACTATAATATTGAAGCTTAAAAGTTTAATAAAAAATATAATAAATGAAAGGTATTGTTAAAGTTGGAAAACAACAGGCAAGAAAATACGGAACTCCAACCGCTAATATATATACTAATGAAAAATTAGAATTGGGTATTTTTATGGGTCATTTTGTATTTAAAAATGATCTTTATAAATCTTGTATTTATGTATCAAAAGAGGGTGAACTTACTAAAGTAGAAGCATATGCGATTGACAGGGAAAATTTAGATTTATATAATGAAGAAATAGAAGTCCATATCTCTGATAAAATAAGAGATATAATAAGATTTGACAATTTTGATGAACTTAAACTTCAAATCTTGAGAGACGTTGAAGCTTGTAGAAATTAAACAATTTTGTTATCACATAACCATAAAAATACAGTCATATATAAGCCTGAATATAGATTAGCGTGTAATAATCTATATCCAAGACCTTTAAAATAGTTTATTTTATTAGGGTAAATTAACGATGTTTTCCATCTATCAAATGGGTAACTCATAAAAGCGGAAGTTGTACTTGCGCCCCATATTGAAATAAAATTATTATATTTATTCTCATCTTTAAGGTATTTTAACGTATTGAGATAAAAAAGGTTATATACAAGGGAAGACATTGTATTTCCTACACAATATTTATAAATATTTCCAGCTTTCATATTAAGTTGGTTTTTCTTCTTTTTAATGTCAAAGGGAGTATCAACTATATTACTTGTTAAACAACTTACAAAGGAACTTTCAGTTGTAGTAAGGTTATATTCTCTACATTTATAATAAGTATACCAATAAGTAAATCCAGATGGAAATGAGGAAAGAATTTCGGGTTTCAATCCTTTATATAAAGACATATTATAAACTATAGGAACTCCCGCCTGTTTACGTGTTTTTATAGTATCTATAGGGTAAAATATACTGGAGGATACAATAGATGAGATAATTCCATATGTTCCATACTCCATTCTTTATTATTTTAAGATATATCTTAAAATTATCTTAAAATAAAATTTCGCCTTCTTTCAAGTATTTATTTTCAGAGTTTTTACAGTTGAAAAGTGTCCCAAATAATACCTTTCCATCCTTCTTTCTATACTTTAAAAGGGTTTTCATCGGTTCAAGGGTAGTATCAACTTGTTGTCTCTTATAATCAACTGTAGTAGTATAACATCTACTACAATCTTCTTCTTTTATAAATTCAATATCATTTGACTTGATAGAATTAATATTATCTTCATCATAAGGATTTAACCCTTCAATTACAATGTTCGGTCTAAATCTTTCCAAGGTTATTCCATACCCGTAGTATGTGTAATTTTTTATAAAAATATCTTTCAAATATTGGGGTAAATAATAGAATAGTTTGTTATTTAATAATATTCTGTAGTTAAGATCATATAAGCTATTTTTATTCATAAAAAGATACTGACTTGTATTACTAAAATTTTTACCCTCACATCTAACTAATTTACAGTCGTCTTTTAACACGGTTGAAACCCAGTCATTTATGGTTTCTTTTGAAGTTTCATATCTATCCATATTAACATATAAAAAGTCATCAGTTTCGGTATTAACCAGCCTTAAAACATTTTTGTTAATTTCAGGTCTTATTAACCCTAATCTTACATTTGACTTTAAAGTCACGCTCTTATCATTCTTATCATAAACTATAAATTCACGGTCCCACTTAAGACCATTTTCTGTAATTTCCCAGTTATTTACCCTAAATCCTTGCGCTCCTTTTATAGGATAAATATATATTTCAGATATTCTTGGTTTTGTTGATGTATTAATCATCGGTATATGTTCCTCTGTAATTACATAATTATTTTTTAAAAATAAAATAAATTTTTCAACATCATCATAAGTGCTATTTAATCCAAAAGAAATTCGAATTGCACCTGTAGGTTTACCGTCAATTATGTCTTTCATATCCCAGCATTTATTACCTTTTTCAAAATGAGAGATTGAAGTCTCAGATGATATATTAAGATATTTATTACAAGCTCCAGGGTTACAGAAGCATCCTGCCCTTATTTTTATGTTGTTTATATCACATAATTTTTCAACATCTTTAAACCCTATATAATCGTCTTTATGATCTTTTAAATTGAAAGATATAATTGACCCGTGTTCCTTGTTATCATTTATACCATATGTTTCGACTAATTGTATATTGTTATAGTGTCTTAGTTTTTTGAGTTCAGATAAGGCATATTTTGTTATTTCTACAGATTTATTTTTAGAGTAGTAATAAGGGTTCTGTTTTATGGTATTATTTAATTTTATGATAGATAAAAAGTTAATAGTTCCATCTTCAAGGCACTCTGGAACATCTCTTGTTTTAAATGTATGTTCTACTGATAAATTAAGGGAATATGTTCCTCCGCCAAAGTATTTTTTATTTAGTTTAGGTAGAGTTCTTTTATGTATTATCAACGCTCCTAATCCTGTTAAATCACCAAATATTTTATAGAAAGAAACAAGTATAAAATCAGGTTTAGAATACATTTTACGTGTTGTAAGATATTTTGAGGTGTCAAGAAGAACAAAAGTATTTTCGTCTTTTAATTCTTCAATTTTAGATTGATTAAATAACTTTCCTGAAAAGTTACATTCTGCAGGGAAAGCAACTAGGTTTATCCCTTCTTTTATATCTCCCCAAGTATTTAATATGTTAAAAGTGTCATCATCTAATACATTAGTTTTACAGTTTAATAAGCCTCTTAAACCTAAAATACTATTATGGTTTGATAAGGTATATGAAAACTCTCTTATTGAGAAATTATGTCCGATAAATTTAATACCATCAGTTGAGCCCGAAGTAAATACAACAATATACTCGTCTTTAGGTATATTGAAAAAATCTAAAACTAATTCTCGAGTTTCATTTATGGTGGATTGGACGTTCTTATCAGAATGAGGGTTGGAATAAGTCGATAATGAACTTCCAGCATAGTCTAAATATATCATTTTTATAATATGTAAATAATCTTTAAAGAGTTATTTATATATTATAAAAATGCTCGAATGGTTTACATCCCGTTTTAGTATAGGAGAAATATCAGGCTCTTTAGGAGACTTGGGAACATTAATTCCTATAACATTAGGTATGGGTAAATTAGGTCTCATAAATATTGGAACAACCTTTTTCTGGGGAGGTTTATTTAATATAATAGGTGGAATATTTTGGGATAAACCTATCCCAGTTCAACCAATGAAAACTATAGGAAGTAGTGCTTTATCAGGTTCTTTGACAACTCCAGGAAGTGTAAGTGTTGCCGGATTTCTTACAGGGGCAGTTGTGAGTGTATTAGGATATTTTAAAGTAATTCAAAAAATAGCTGAGGTTATACCTCCAGTTTTAATAGGAATAATTCAAGCTGGAACAGGGATAAGATTTTCATTAAGCGGTGTGAATATGCTTAAAGCTTTAAAAGAATGGTTAGGTTATGATGGGTATTTATTAAGTATAATATCTGCATTAATAGTTTGCCTTAATTTTTCAAAATATAAATATTCCAAGTATATTCCGAGCGCATTAATTCTTTTTGTTATAGGATTAGTAATAAGCAGCGTTCAAACATCTATGGCTTCATATAAGTTCTTTAATCCTTTTTTTATAACTTATATGTCAGCAGAAGACTGGAAAAATGGGTTTATAAAAGGCGCTATTCCTCAAATACCTTTAACTATATTAAATAGTGTTATCGGTATAGTTGACTTATCAAATTCTCTTTTTGAAAATAACAAAATGAGTATAAAAGAAGCATCGTTAAGTCTTGGATTTATAAACGTTTTAGGATGTCCTTTTGGAGCTATTCCAAGTTGTCACGGTGCTGGAGGATTATCGGGACAATATAAGTTTGGAGCAAGAAATGGTTTAAGTGTTATAATTATAGGAACTTTAAAGATAGTTATAAGTTTATTATTTGGGAATATATTGTTAGAATTAATAAGTAATTTCCCCTCAAGTATATTAGGTATTATGTTATTAATATGCGGAGCTGATCTTACAGTTCAAGGATTAAAACGCGTTAAAACAAACCATACAATATTTGTTTTAGGTTTGTCTATAGCTTTAGTATTTGAATTATGGATTGCATTTTTAGCCGGTGTTATACTTTATATTTTAAACTTTGATAAAGACGAGCCTCAAACTACTACCGATACAGTTTCAATTGAATGCTGTTAATTATCGTGTGATACTTTATTCATATTTTAAAATATGAATAAAGCAATATAATTCTACTCATTAATTCTCCCATAAATTTCTTTATCCAAACGAATTAATTTATAGAGTAAAGTATAGTGGTTTTTTGCACTTAACAGTTCGTCATAATCAACGCATACTGCAAAGTCATTTTTTACGTTTTCAAGCTCTTCATTTATTTCCTCTTTTAACCCTTGAAGATTATAAGTATTTTTCAATCTTCCCTTTAAATCCTCAGGTAATTTATACTCAACGTGTTCGATTTTAATACCCTTTATTTTAAGAATATATGCAGCTCTTTTTAAGTCATCATTTAGGGTAAAAAATGCTTCATTTGTAAATGGTGTTGTAATCATTGTTTTTACCCTGTTATAATTGTTTAAAAGTATTTTTTTATCAATATCATATCTAACTGGAATTTTCATTAAATCAAAATAAGTCATATCGTAAGTGAAAGATAAATAACCAGGTTTCAGGGACTTTCTTATACGTGGAATAAACATTTATGATATAAATCTTTTAATTTTTAAATTGATTTAAAAAAGTTATTCCTATATATAAGAATATAAAATGAGTATTGAACTTATCATCGGCCCTATGTTCTCTGGTAAAAGCACTATGCTTTTAACCTTTGAAAAGAAATTTGAAGTTTCAAAGAAGAAATACATCTGCATTAACCATTCTTTCGACACAAGATACTCTAATGAAGGCAAAATTGCAACTCACGATGGAAAACTTTCAAGCGGAAAACATATATCTGTGGGTAAATTAAAGTTTATAAATAGCGTCGAACTTATTGATTATGATGCCTTTATTATAGACGAGGTTCAATTCTTTGAAGATATTGATATCTTTGTAGACTTTTGGGCTTCTAAAGGAAAAACAATAATTTGTGCTGGATTGAATAGTGATTATAGAATGCAATCTTTTGAGCCTATCAATAAACTTATTTCAAAGTCTGACACTATTCATCACTTAAAAGCGATATGTACGGACTGCGGTAAAGATGCCCCTTTTACTCAAAGATGTATAAAGAGTGATGAACAGACCCTTATAGGATCATCTGATATATATCTTCCAAAGTGTAGAGCTTGTCATAAAGTTATTTAATTTTATTTTCTGATATTATAAATAAAAATGCAAAACTTTTATCTATACTTTTTTATAAGGCAAATTATTATTTTATCTATTTTTCTGTCTAATATTGACCCTTTGTATAAAATTTTTATAATGCTTACAATTGATGAATTTGGCGGTCATATTCCCTTCCACAAATATAAATTAGAACTCCAGTCTAACGATAAACTTATAATTATGGATACAATTGGTAGTATGTTTACCTACGTTCAAGTCCTTGTTTTACTCATTGAAAATAAACTCTTAATTAATAATTATGAGATACTTGTAGGTGTATTACTTATTCATATTTTATCAGTATTAAATCATCTCAGAAATAAAGCAATAGGAGGAAAGAACGATTTTATATTCCCAGACCTTTTTAAACCTGCTATCATACTCGCTTTTATATTCAGTTAAAAGTAAAAAGGTAAAGTGTCTTATTAATACTACCCACTAAATCATCTCTTATATTTAAGAGGTCAGTATCATTCTCACTTATCAATCTATTTCTTACGAGGTCATTCAAGAACATTATTGCTTCTCTCAAAAATGAGACAACTTCTCTATCGTCGTATAATTCAGCTGAAGCATCAACTGATGCGATTTGACCCTTTCCGTACTTACCAAAGTATATTTCCATAAACTTATCTGTGGTAGAAATAACAGTATCGAATAAGTCTCCACTTGACACGTGTCTTGGATACAAGGATGTTTTCCAATGATAAAGTTTAAGGGAGGATGACAATCTGAAGAAGAATGTTATAATATCCATTTTATTATACTTAAAAGAATATCTTTTAAAATTTATTTTATTAACTTATTAATAAAATGAATTACCAGACCCTAAGACTGGATTACCTCAAGTTTCCAGTTATTCTTCTTATCATCGATGCTTTCTGGCTCTCAAGACCCATCCACAAAGTTCAAATTGAAAAAATACAAAAGTCACCTCTCCAAGTAGATATGACCGCAGGAGCTTTATTTTATATTCTTGCAGCTTTTGCTTATCACCGCTTCGTTCAACCTTTTGCTATAACTAAAAAAGATGCCTTCAAAATAGGCGCAACTATTGGGATTTTAATGTATGGAACTTTTGATCTTACAAACAAGGCAATATTCAAAGATTATGAATGGACCTATGCTATAGCTGATACTTTATGGGGAGGATTTGCAATGGGACTTGCTTCTTATATTTGTTTTGAATAAATTTAAAATTATAAATATATTATATTAAAATGAAAATCAGCTATAAAGTCTCTGGGAGATTTGGTAATAACTTATTTCAATATATAGCTATGAAACTAGTCCAAAATGAACTCTCTAAAAAAGACACCTTTATTGAATACGTATATAACACTCCTCTTGAAAATCCCTTTGTAGTAACCGATGATAACTTCTTTAATGTCTTAAACGACGTTTCTCCTCTTGTTAATAGAAACGTATATTTAGACGGGTATTTTCAGTTAGACGAACACATTATAAAAAATAAGGGATATATCAATGCTGCAATTAATACTTATAATAATGAGAATATTAACGATAATATTAAGGTATCTTTCTTAGCTAATAAACTAAGGGATAATAAGTATGAATTCAACAATGAATATGTTCTTCATCTTAGACTTGACGATTTTATCGGGGACAGAATAGTTATGAAACCTGATATGTATATTGACGTAATTTCTTCCTTAAAGAAAGTAAGTCAATTAATTATTGTTGTTGATAAGTTAAAATATCCCTGGGAAATTGAATATATAAGAATGATCCACGAATATGCCACAAAAGTTAAAAAAATGTATGTGACTATATCTTCAGAAGATGATATGTTTAAAGACTTTTGTAAGCTTTATTACGCCCCAAATCTCATAAGTAGTAATTCTACCTTTTCTTATTTAGCAGGCTTACTCGGAACTCATAAATATACTTGGTGTCCTGTGAATACTATTTACTCTCATCAAAGTATATCTAAATTTGATGAAAATACAGTGTCGAAACAAGTTGAATATATTTAAATTAAATATTTTTCAAGAATTTCATTTTTGCAAAATAAACTACTTCCTCCCCTTATCTTCTCCTCAAAAATCTTTGAGTATCTTTTATCATTTTCCAATATACGATGAGAGTTCCAATTCTTATACACGTGTATATCATCTAAGAAATAAGCATCACAATCTGGTAATTCTTTAAATTCTTCATCCCCTAAAAATTCACTCCCATCTATGACTGCTAAATCAAACTTTTTAACTCCAAAATCTTCCTTTATTTTCTGGATACCATTAACGTCAAAATTGTTATCTTTAACATACTGAATATCTTGTCTAAGCCAATCTAAAACGGTATTTACATTACCTCCGTGAATACCTGTTTCTCTAATAAATTTTGCAACTTGTTCTTCACTTGGAAATCTTGATAATGGTAAGCTGCTAATGTTGTAAGGTGTAAAAAATGAAACTCCGCTATATCTTTCCTTTAAATTTTTAAATCTTGCCCTACTAACCTCAACCGAAGCCATTTTTACCCCTTCTGTGTGAAATCTACTAGTAATACCCTTAATTAATGCTTCAGTAGTTCCGCCTCCGGATGAAGCTCCAATTTCAATAATGGTTTTTACAGGAACCTTTTTAAGGTATTCTTGTATAACATAATATGACTGAGTATTCTGATTTACCTCTGGATCAATAATAATATCTAAACCTGACATTTTTTATACTATATCTTAACCTTTAGATTTTTTTATTTACTTAAGTAAATTATGATAATGGTCTTTTTGTATCTTGTTCTATTATCTCTAATGCCTCTTGACATAACCCACAAGGTCCACAACACCAAGAAACACAACAGTCATTAAAAGGCTCTTCTGGTAAGTTATATTTAACTCGTAACTTTCTACGAGATGCTGAATGATTACAAGAACCACAACAAGCCATATAACAACAACAACTTCTCCAATATCTTCCACCCTCTACTTTTTCTACATTTTTTCCAAACAAATGACAAGGAACAAATAACCCCTGTAAGCATATACTTGTATTATCACAACAATCACATAATCCTGAGGACCATTGACTTGGTTTATTCGTCAAATATACGGTTAATTCTTTTGGAATATGAGAGACGCTATTAGACATAACCATTTGTGGTGGAGGTAAATATTGACGTTGTATTTCTTGAAGAACTCTTTGCCCTTCTTGTTGAACCTGTTGTTGTGGTATAATAGACGGATAATATTGCGGAGGAACCATTTGTATATTATTCATTTTATGTTACTTATAACATAAAATAAAAAAAAATTAAACTTTTACAGGGTTATTTTAAAACTTATATATACTTCCAATTGTATTCTTCTTAGTTTCCTCTTCGGTTAGCTCTACCATACTAAATAATTTTTTCAACTTATCGTAACCCACATTTGGCAATATACACTTTCCTTCATACTCTTGCTGACACCCATCTAAATCAACCTCAAAATCCTCCAGAAAATCCACGTCCAATAATAACTTGTCTTTTAACCCTTCTCTTACACTGTGAGGAAGTAAATGAAATGATGACGGTGGCAATATTCCCAATAAACTCTCATACATACTTAAAGGTCGATCTATATTGAAAGTAAAATTTAAATCTGCATCCTTACAATACGCATATAAATCACTGACAAGAGGCGCATAATGAAATGGATAACACCAACTAAATGTCGGGATACCTTTAAAGTAATATCTTGCGATAAATAATATACCAAGCATATACTCTCTACATACCCTCTTTATTTCACTTTCTAAATATTCTTCTTTCAACTCTAATTTAGTAACATAATAATCTTTTCTAAAATTATCAAAGTCTATATTTACACCCTTTGATGTAACCACCATATGCTTTTGAATTAACTTATCTGGAAATCTAGCATATCCTCTTCCGTGCTTATCTAAAAGCATTTTTACCTCTAACTCTGACAACTTCTTCATCAACTCACTCATAGCTTCTTTTCTAAATACTATGTTCTTTGCCTTTTCCTCTATCAAATTACCCTTTTCCATTACGGCGTCAATATATGCACTATACAGTATATCAACACCCTGATTTGTTATCTCTAAGGAGTGAATGTGTGGAAGAAAATCATTCCCGATAAGAAAGTTGAAAACAACATAATCTCTCAACACTTTTTTCTCCTCAAAAGGATACTCAATTGACTGATACCTTATATCACATAAAAGACAAGATCTAAGAACGTTGATATCTACAAAAAAGTATTCAGCGTCAAAGTCGTCGAAAATATTCTCTCTGAAAATATAGATCTTTTTAAGCTTTTGCAAGGTCAAAGATAACATAATCAAATCTGCATCAGGAGATACGATCGTGCAACTTTGGAGACCGTTTTCTGTCTCAACCCATCTCACGATCTTGTGTTCACCTTCTCCGGGACAATGCATATCATTATAGATAACCTGTAATCTACTCCATTCATACTTTTTCTTCTTCTTTATAAAGGAAAAAAGATGCTTTCCCAATCTCTCCATAAAATCTGTCCCTGTAGTTATACAATTAGGGTCAAAACCAAATTGGTTATTAAGAGGGTTCTTAGCACTCTTAAATCTTCTTTGGCGTTGTTGAGTTTGTTTTGAAAGTCCCGGAACACCATCTACTGCCAGGTATAAATATTTCTTCGGATTAGTTATTCTTACAATCTCATCAATCTTGTTGCATATCATATTGAATGCCTTAAACTCCATCTCTTCTGGGGTCATTTGCTTCTTCTTATTAGTCCAATATGCTGACTTTGTCTTCTCTCCATTACCATACTCATACATAACCTGACAACAAGGGTGAAATACCGCATTCAAGTCAATGAGACAAGCATCAGTTGAAGTGTCGACAGAAGGTGAATTTTTTTTGTATTCAAGACCTCGGGTCTTGTAACAAATCAAAGCTTGAGGATACTTCTTGGAAATGTGTCTGAAAAATCTAAAAATACCCATCTTGAATTATACTTCCAAATAAGTTTTTTTATTATTAAATCATTTAATTTTTTTTCTTTTTTATATTTTAAAAATGAGTAATTTATTAACAGATGAAAGTAGATCTATAGAACCTGTTAGAATGACAGATCAAATGAGACACGATATAGTTCTTTATAAACATAAACTCATAAGTAAAGAAGAACTCTTAAATAAATATCCATCCTTAGAAATAGTTTTGACCTTAGTTGAAGAGGAAGTTAAACAAAATTTTAAAAAAAATTATGAAGAATTCTTAAAGTATATTAAGGAACAAGTAAGAGGTGATATAATCAGTCATTTTTTAACATTATTAGGCCCTATTTTAGCTTATAATCAATTGTTATTAAACGCTCCTTATATAGCTTATGTCAAACCTTCTTATCATCTTTCCAAATTCATATCAGATGAGATTACTCACGCTTTTGGAAACTCTAATAATAAAATGCACAAAGTATCAAAAATAATATTTATGATGATATTTACAGGCATATTTGCATCTTACGGTCAATCCCTACAATGGGCTTTTTGGTATGGTAAGGAAGCATATCCTATTCTTATATTAAGAATTAGAGCTTTAATGAATGACACATTTACAACCTTGCTTACAGAACTATCTATTCATAAACAAAAAATACAAGGTGAAGCAGTTGGTATTTTCTTCGGATTATTCTCAGGAACAACAGGGGAAAACACAAAGAGAAAATTGATAGAACTTTTTAGTAGTATATCTATTGTTGCTACATCATATACTTTAGCTTTACTTAAAACTGATGGTGCTGATCTTGATGTTAAAGATATAAAAGATATACCAGATGGTGAAGAAATATATGACGAATATAAAAAAATAAAACCTCATTTTAAGCAAGAAGATCATATTTCGTCTTTTACACTCTTGACTGTATCTGACATTCATACTTTAACTAAAAACTTTACAAAAATTTCAAATATTGGAATGGAGCTTGTGTTATACGAACAATCACCTATTGAGAAATATTCTAAAATATTATCCTTAATACAAGAATTACAAGTTATTTATGAAAATCCAGACACAAAAATAGCCTCATCTATGACATCTTTAATAGCAGATAAAGCACTTGAAATTTCTCCTGAAATAACATCTCTTATAGACCTTAATCAACTTGTTGAAAATGGTAGAATAATAGATAATAGGGTTAATGATAACCTTAGACTTATTAGAAATGATATCGAATATTATACTACTAAAATAGGTCAAAGTTGGAATTCTAGAAGTTTATTCTTACCTAAAGGTAAAGAAGTTCATACACTTTTTATAGGTCATTCTTACTCTCCAACTGTAAATATTGAAACTATCGGTATTAACGTAGTTGATTATATGTTATTCTCAATTATATTATTATCCTTAGTTTTATTCTTTAGAAGAAAATTAAAAAAGGAAAGAGGTCCTAGAATTGAAGTTATAGACCAACGCATCCGTCGTCACCATAAATAATTTTACACTTTAATTTTAAACTGTAAAATTATATTTATTCTTCATCATTTATTTCGCGATCAATAAATACCGCTTTTTTTCTCATCTTTTCCTCAAAATTTAAAGCTAACTTATTAGGATATATTTTACTTTGAGATATCTGCTCTAAAAATAACCCATCTAAACTTCTTACCCTCGACAACGCTACATATGCCTGTCCTGGACTGAAAATTGAACTTCCACAATTTATGATCCCGCAATCTATTGTCAACCCTTGCATCTTATGAACGGTTGACGCATATGCCGGTATTAATTGAACTATAGTTCTAACATAATAGTCGCCTTGATGTTCTATCTTAAATGCATATGGAGATATTGGATGTTCGAATTCATATTCCTTACCCTTGAACTTAACTATAACATTATCACCTTCTATTTTAGTTATAACACCTCTACTTCCATTCACAAGACCCATTCCTACATCTAAGTTTGCAACAAGCATAACTTGAGCCCCAACTTTTAACTTTATATTTC
>JACCDP010292873.1_pt1 | contig 14181 bp, 15 predicted proteins | sample 7445841 | NCBI WGS metagenome assembly JACCDP01 (sample SAMN15323441, study PRJNA562643) | freshwater metagenome | isolation source: river surface water | place: USA:Blue River Watershed | collected 2017-08-17
GAATAATTTTTTTCTTTGCACTCCGATTCGGCTACCGAGTCAAACCACAAACAGAGAGGTGTCCGAGTGGTTGAAGGAGCACGCCTGGAAAGTGTGTATACTCCAAAAGGGTATCGAGGGTTCGAATCCCTTCCTCTCTGCCAAAAAAAGAAAGCCATTCGCTATAGCGAATGGCTTTCTTTTTTTGGCCCCATTCAAACGAACAAGAACAATACATATTGGGAAATCACATTTTTTAAATTCCGTTTAGAACTAATTTGATGATTTAGTTTGGCGTATCTGTGGAATTTTTTTTTGGCTTATATTCAACGGAAAAAAAATATTCTTTTAAGATCAAGGGAATATTAAAAAGACCTGAACAGTAAGAAACAAAAGGTTCGTTGCGTGATATACACGATAAACATTTCTCAAAAGAGATGCTTATAGTTTTTTTGTTTAATTATTCACCTAAACAATTAAACAAAATAACACGTATGAAAAAATTATTCCTTGCGTATGGAGCATTTTTTGCTTTTGCGTTCTTTCTAATTTCTTGTGAAGGACCAGTAGGTCCCGAAGGTCCTCAGGGTCAATCAGGTGCTAATGGTGCACAGGGCCCAGCAGGACCAACTGGTGCACAGGGCCCAGCAGGCCCAACTGGTCCTCAAGGCCCAACTGGTCCTCAAGGTCCAGCAGGAAGTTTTAGAATTGTTAACTTCAATTCTACGGCTACGGGTTGGATACCCTATGGTACTTCTGGGAGACCAGGGTATGGAGTTTACTTTCCAAGAACAATTACTGATATCAACTCTACCGTGATGAATACAGGTTTTGTTTTAACTTTCGTATTATATGAGGATAATAGATGGACTCAACTTCCTTTTACACAATTTGGCGATGGTTATACTTCTAACCTTAATTTTACCTATTCTGCTCATTCTACAACAAACAATTTGAATTTCAGAATTCTAACTTATGATTCTGATTTTCTAACACCAATTTTGGATAAATCGGTTCTTAGTTTTAGAGTAGTCATTTTTTCTGGAGGTACTGGAGCAAGAATCGACAAAGAAGCATTGAAAAAAATGTCTTGGGAGGAACTTGAAAAATATTTGAATACCAAAAAATAAAAAATGATTTAAAAAAATCAGAATAGAGATAAATTCTATTTTTGATTACAATAAAAATTAAAATTTTAAATAAAAAGGGGTAATTTCAGAGAAATTACCCCTTTTTTGTTGTAACTACTTTGTATACTCAATTCGCGAGAAATCTCATTATGGCAGCTAGTTGGTCGTTTGGGAGCTTTATTTTTTAGCCAAACTTTGCAGATTTTGGTTTTGTAAAGGGTCCAAGGAAATTGTCGGTTTTTATCTTTTTAAAGCACTAAAAAAGAATCAGGATAAATGTCCCCAGATCATGGTTTTTAAAATCCTCGCCATTCACTCAATTACCTTCATGCCTTCCTGAATCCACCCTTGAATCCCTCCTTGGAGGTGGTAGACCTTGGTGTAGCCCTGCTGAATCAGCATTCGCGCGGCTTCTTCGCTTCGCGCCCCTACGGCACAGTACACGTAGACTTCTTGGTCTTTCGAGATTTGATTGACCTGAACTAGAAAATCCGAACTGTAAAAGTCTATTTCCACTGCTCCTTCAATTTTGCCTTGGGCTACTTCACCTGCAGTACGGACATCTAGGACCGTGCCGGTTCTGCTTTGGGTTGCAAACTCTTGTGCATTTAAGGTAACAACTGAAGCCGAACTCGTCTGGTTGGTGCTTTCGGTGGTAAAGGATTGGGTAGTGGAACTCGGTTGGCAGGCACTGAGGGCTGCTAGAAAAAGTATGCCGGATAGGAAGGTGGTTTTCATGCGTTCAATTTTTTACAAAATAAACAACTTCGGGACTTAATCTTTGTGAGTAAAGGCACAGGAGACTGTCGTTTGTGGACGGTTGACCGGTGACTATAAAAATGCCATACTCAAGGTTCCGATACCCATGATCACTTTGGCCAGGGTACTCAGTTTGGCAAATTGCTCCTTTTGATCTGCACGATGAATTTTCCACATAAACCAGCAGAATAAGATCCCAAGCCCCCCGAAATAATAATACAATTGTGGAAGGTTCAGCTGAAAAGTCACTGTAAAGATCGAGCCCACAAAGGTGATTGCAATGATGTAGATTACCTGCTTGGTCTTGCGGAAACCAAGCACAATCGGCAAGGTCTTGGACCCGTGGAGGCGATCCCCTTGTCGATCTTCAATGTCCTTGAGCAGCTCACGAATTAAGGTTAAGAAAAAAGCAAAAAGGGCGTAGGTAAAAACGAGCAATTCATTTTTTTGGAAGTAATAGGCTACCAAGTAAATGGAAAGACTGGTTAAAAAGGCAACTGCTACGTTGCCAATGAAAGGCTTTCGCTTGAGTCCATTGCAGTACCACCAGAGCATAACGCCAGCAAAAATAATGAGTGCTGCAATCCGAGGGGCTACCACCCAACCCATGCCTATGGCAACGAAGTTGAATACAGAATGAAGCATCAAAATCATTCTTCGCTTGATGCCTTTGCCTACCACCACTGCCTTGGGGCGATTGATGTAGTCAATTTTGACATCGTAGTAATCGTTGATCATGTAGCCTGCGGCCGTGACCAGGAGCGTGGCTAGGATCAACAGGTAGAGTCGAAAATCCTGCAAGGCAGGAAGGCCTTGTGTATTGGTCTCCACCAGAAAATGCGCCGTCATCACTTGGGCAAAAGCAATCAGCAGCAAGTTGATGGGTCTGCTGATTCTAAAGAGGCTTCGAAGTGATAAAGTTCTTTCCATGAGTTACTATGCCCATAAAAATAAGAGAATAAAAGAATGATTTGGGGATTATTTTTAGGGTACCCTCCGAAATTCTAGTTCCTAATTTAGGCGAATTCAATGCTCCTTTTTCTTAACTTGATTATTCAGATTGACTCCACTATGAATACATTCACCAATTCTTCTAGAAGAAACTTTATCAAACGCTCTGGAACGGCTTTGGCAGGTTCCTTTTTGGTGCATCCCCTGGCTCAAGCCTTAAGTTTGTTTCCTGGCTTGGACCGCAAAATGAAATTAGTCTTGGTAGGTACAGGCATACGTGGGCTTAGCATGTGGGGACGGGACGTGGTGAAAGCCTACAGCGACCGAGTCGAGTTTGTAGGTTTATCCGACAAAAACGAAGGACGCATGCAACTTGGGAAGGCCTATTTGGAAGTGGATTGTCCGCTGTATCTAGATTTTGACCAAATGCTTCGTGAAACTAGCCCAGATGTGGTGATCGTAACGACTATGGATAGCACCCATCACGAATTTATCATCAAAGGCTTGAATGCAGGCATGCATGTCATCACGGAAAAGCCGATGACTACCGATGAACTAAAGGTGCAAGCCATTTTGGATGCGGAGCGACTCTCTGGTAAGCGGGTCCTGGTCACGTTTAATTACCGCTACTCACCCCATCGTCAGAAACTCTACGAACTCCTGCAAGAAGGAGCCATAGGCAAGGTAACCTCGGTAGATTTTCATTGGTACCTAGATACTTCCCATGGGGCAGATTATTTTCGGCGTTGGCACGGGATTCAGGCACACAGTGGAAGTCTTTTGGTTCACAAAGCCTCACACCATTTTGACCTACTCAACTGGTGGATCAACTCAGACCCGGAAGAAGTTTTTGCTTACGGCTCTCTTGAATTTTACGGAAAAAATGGCCCTTTTCGATCCAAGTCCTGTCGAGGTTGTCCCCATGCTTCTTCCTGTGATTTTTACTGGGACATTACGAAGAATGAATACCTCACCAAGCTGTATGTTGACAACGAAAAGTACGACGGCTACTTACGGGATGGCTGCGTGTTTCGAGAAGAAATTGACAGTTTTGATAAAATGGCAGTTCAGATCCGCTACAAAAATAAGGTGCAGGTGAGCTATTCACTGACGACCTACTCTCCCTACGAGGGTTATCGGATTGCCTTCAATGGAACTGAAGGAAGACTAGAGGCATGGATCAAAGAAAGTCAGCCTTGGGAGGAAAAGAACGAGGATGAATTGGTTTTGGTCAAAAATTTTGGGGAGCGGTCCATTATCTCAGTCCCACATGGATTAGGCGGGCATGGAGGAGGAGATACACGACTCAAGGACAAACTTTTTCTTGACCCCAACCAAGCTGACCCTTGGCGGCAGTCCGCGGGGAGTCGTGATGGAGCCATGTCCTGCTTAATTGGAATTGCTGCGAGGCACTCCATTGAGCAAGGCAAACCCATACAGATTCAAGACCTGACTACAATTCCATTACAGGAGTCTGGTAGGGGAGTCTAAGCGGGAAATATTTTTTTTAGGTATTTCCCATTACTTCGGAAACAGCCTCAGGTTGAAGATCTACCAGGGCTACTGCTCCATGGATGGCTGTTTCATCTAGATCAGATACGAGCACCTGAAGTTTGGCCAAAATAGAGGTATAGGGGAAAGTCTGCAAAGTGGCCCGCATGGACTTTTCAAACAAGGGGTAAGTCTTCCGGATGGAACCACCCAAGACGATTGCTTCGGGAGCAAGGGAAAAAAGAATCACTTTGAGCAGTTCTCCCACATGGGTTCCAAATTCATCAAAGGCCTTCAAGGCTACCGGATCGCCTTCTTGCGCTAGTTTGGCCAAGGCCTTGGGACGGCTTTGGTACACGCGATTGAAAAATTTACCACTGCAATAATCTTCAAAGGTGCCATCCAAGTAGGAAGCACCACACCATTCTCCCGCGGCAGAATTGACTCCAGAGTACAGTTTGCCGTGGATGATGATCCCACCACCAACACCGGTACCTAGGGTGATGCCCACGAGATTTTGGAATCCTTTGCCAACCCCAAATTTGTATACGCCCAGTGCAAAGCAATTCGCGTCATTGTTGATGAAAACAGGCTTCCCAAAGCGAATTGACAAAAAATTTCGGAGTTCGACATGCTGAAAGGAGGGGATATTGGCCAATCCCAAAACAACACCTTCCTTCGGGTCCACCAATCCAGGAATCCCGATTCCGATTCCTTCAAACGCGTAGGGGAGGTAACTTTCAATAAAAGTAGCCAAGGCTTCCAAAATAACTTCCTGGCTTTCTAGAGCAGGCGTGGGCATGCTTCGGATGTCTTGGAGATGACCCGATACCAGCACCCCAGCCTTGATGCTGGTGCCGCCAATGTCGATGCCTAGAATTATGTGTTCCATTCGAAAAAAAGATTAAAGGGAGTAAAAATACCAGACTTTCTAGCAGAAGATTTGAAAATCAGGATGTCAAATTGGATCAGTAGTACTGCTAATTACAGCATGCCTTCAATGGATTTTTCCAGTTCTCGGGCCGTAGCCAAAAACTCATCCACATTCATGTCACGGAAGAATATCAACCCATGACTTGCACGGACCTTCGCATGTTCGTGCTGGTAAAAGTAATTTTTACCGAGTAGCAATTGGATGTCATTGAGTTGTCCTACCCAGGTGCGCTTGGCGACTGTGCTAAACTTCCCATTGTGGGAATAGCTCGGAAAGGAAGCCTTGACCTGGCTGAGGTAGCAGTTGGCAAAGGAGTCTTCCATCACGGCCATGTCACCTAGTGAAACAGGCACGATGACATTCGCTTCATGGGGCTCAAACTTGAACCATACATTTCGGTATCCGATGATGCGAAGTTTGCTGGTGTCGGTTTCTTCGGACCATTTTTTGACTGCAGCGGCAGTGGCTTGCAGCACCTTGTAATGCGTATCTGGTCCGGATCCCTCAGGATCTAGCGTGAGACTCAATTTGGTCGGTTTGATCTTTCGAAGCATGTCCACGATGGGTTCCACATCGCGGGTTTTGTCTGGCTGCTCGGTGAAAATATCGCCTGTATAAAAGCCAAGTCGGAGGTGGTGAACATTTTTTACTTGCACTCCAAAGTGGGCCCAAACCAATTCTTCCTCAAACTCACGAATCATCCCTTTCAACTTTTGAATTTTGGGGGGATTTTTTTCGCCATCGTAGGAATTCTTCAAGATGCTAAGCACTTCGTTGATAGTTTCGCGCAAGTGCTCCTTGTCCTTTATTTCCCAAACGATACAAAGCGCCCGCACTACCCGGTGGCAAAGCCCTCTTGATCGGGCAGCGGCATTTTCTGAAGCTACATTGGTCAAGAAATGGTACACATCCTTGTCCGTTTTGAGGCTATAGCCTACCTCAAAAAAGTCCTCGTAATTGGTCATTTGAATTTTACCCTCATCCAACAATTTCTTGGTAAGGAGCAAGGTATCGATGACAAATCGGTTGGTCACAGCCGTAAAGCCCGAGGTAAGCACTGAGAAGTGCGCTTCATTGCTTGGGTCGTGCAGTTGATTGGTGATGTGGGGCAATATTCCCAAGGAGATGTCATCGTGATGCGGTCCTGTGTGGAGGAGCACTTCATTTTGCTCCTGCTCCAGGCCTTTGGATATTTTGGAGGAGATGCTTTGGATCACCTGGTTGACCGTATCCTCGGATAGGCCGGGGATTTGCTTGCAATAGGGGTCTGCCTTCAAATCTTCCAGCTTGAGCCGGTGCCCATAGCTGTTCTTCTTTTTGCAAAGTTCGATGATTGCACGCTCTGTTTTTTCAAAGGTCCAGGGGCCTGTTGAATAATAGGCATCGATGGAGTCGGTGAGCTTGACCGCTGCGCCTCTAGTCAAGTAAAATCGACCTTGGGTGAGTTTTTGAAGGATGGTTGCGGGGTATTGGGTGCTTGGACTTGACTCTAAGGAGTCCCGAACAATCCCTGCTTTGGCTTCACCTGCAGCGATGACGATACCCACCGCATTGGGATTGTAGACGATGGTGTCCAAACCAATGGTGATCACTAGGCGATTGGCAGAAATCTCGATACCGCCCAAATCTCCTGCTGCGACGGCTTGGGTTTCAAAGTTGGTTTCAGTAAGGCGCGTCACCGAGTAGGGGTGTGATCCTCGGGTATTGAAAGCGATGTGCCCATCTGGACCTATGCCTCCGAGAAAAAATCCAATACCTCCCTTTGCACGAATGCGTTGCTCGTATTCTCCACACCATTGGTCAATGAGGTAAATGGAGGTTTGCTGGAGTTGCTCCAATTCATTCACTGGATCCCTGAAGCGAAGGCTGAGGTCTACTTTTAGATCAGGGAAAATTTTATTGAAGCGTTTCCCTTCTGCTAAGGGGATTTCATCCGAATTGATTAGGATGGCTTTTTCCTTAGATAGCCCAAATCCACTGAGGTAAAACTTGTAGACGTAATCGTAGAAACTGTTGTGCTGCTTGGAAGAAATGGGATAAAACTCGTCGATTTGTACGAAGGTGAGTTCCTGGAGGCTGGGTTTTTTAGTGGTGCCCAACCCGTATTTTTCGCGAACCTCCTTGCCCTTTTTGGTATCCCAGTTTTCAAGTAGAAACTGGGTCCATTTGATAAAGTATTCCGGTGTCTTACCCGTGGGTAGGCTGACCACGCCTTCGGGATTGGCCGCTACCCACTCTAGAAAGCGGCAAGCGGTGAGCAGGCCAAGCTTGGGGAAATTGTCCACTAAGAGGTAGGGGAGCTTGGTAGTCATTTTGCTGACACCGGATTCGGTAAAGAATGCCTTTTCTACTTCTGAAAACTGAGGAGTTGCGTGCATGAGGACAGTCATTGAAGGGTAAAACGAGAATGTCCCATAATAGGTCTCCTTTAAGAAAAGAGAGCGGAGTATGGGTTAATCAAATCTAAAAAAATTTGGAAATAAAATCGAATACTTTAATAAAAAAATTAAAGAAGTTTAATTTAAAAACAAAAAATATGAATTATTGAAAACATCGCTTTTGGAGGGCATACAAAAAAAAATACCTCAGAGAAATCCCTGAGGCATTGAGAAGGGCTTGGTGCCCAAAGAATTCGAATTTAAGCAGTTACGCCAAGGGCTTTGGCCATCGTTGCTCCAATCTCAGCAGGAGATTCAGCGACCAAGATTCCATTTTCGCGCATGATTCGCATTTTTGCTGCTGCCGTATCATCAGCTCCCCCGATGATAGCGCCTGCGTGACCCATTCTTCGGCCTGGAGGGGCTGTTTGTCCAGCAATAAAGCCTACTACCGGCTTCTTATTGCCTGTTTCACGGATCCAACGCGCTGCTTCTGCTTCGTAATTTCCTCCAATTTCACCGATCATGATGATGGCATCTGTTTCTGGATCGTTCATCAATAATTCTACTGCCTGCTTGGTGGAGGTACCAATGATGGGGTCACCACCGATACCGATAGCGGTAGATACACCAAGACCAGCCTTGGCCACTTGGTCAGCCGCTTCGTAGGTCAAGGTTCCTGACTTGGATACGATCCCGATTCTTCCTGTCTTGAAGACAAAACCTGGCATGATGCCCACTTTCGCTTCGCCTGGAGTGATTACTCCTGGACAGTTAGGACCAATCAAAACGCAACCTCTTTCTTTCATGTAAGGCTTGGCACGCATCATGTCTGCCACTGGAATTCCTTCCGTGATGGCGATGATCACTTTGATGCCTGCATCTGCAGCTTCCATGATGGCATCCGCAGCAAATGCAGGGGGCACAAAAATAATGGAAGTATCTGCACCAGTCTTCTGAACGGCATCTTCTACCGAATCAAACACGGGTCTTTCCAAATGTAGCGTTCCGCCTTTGCCTGGAGTGACGCCTCCCACTACTTGGGTGCCGTACTCAATCATTTGCTGGGCGTGGAAAGAGCCTTCAGTTCCTGTGAAGCCCTGAACGATCACTTTTGAATTCTTATTGACTAGTACACTCATCGATGCGCTGTTTTTTTGTTTTGCACAAAAATAGAAGAAAGCACCCCCCCTTCAAAAGAAAAAAGCAACATTCTATTCGAATTTTGAGCCCATCCACAAATACTGAATCTGCTTCCCTTCTTTTCCGTAAAAAGGGGAGAACTTCTTCTTCTAGTTAGAGTCAAGAATGGATCGAAAATCAAAAATCTTCGTTTCTGTTTAAAAAGGTCAGCAATTTGTAGACCTAAAAAATTAACTTTGGATGGCTGATGGGCTGCTGTTGAAGCCTTTTTATTCGCCCAGAACTTGGATTTTATGTTGCTACAAACCAATTCGCTCCGCTTTGCCTACCCCGGACAAGCCCCGATTTCCTTTCCGGATATTTCCCTCGCGGGAGGGGAGGCACTCCTGCTCCTAGGCCAATCTGGATCTGGGAAAACGACTTTGCTCAACCTGCTCGCAGGACTACTTACTCCGAGTCAGGGGTCTGTGGTGCTGGATGGGGTAAACTTATCCGCACTCAAAGGGCATCGCTTGGATTTGTTTCGAGGGCAGCATATCGGAATTGTATTCCAAAAGCCGCATTTGATTGCGGCGCTTTCGGTGAAGCAAAATTTAGAATTGGCGCAATTTTTTGGCAAGAAAAAAGGGCTCTCTCCATCGGACTTGCTCCAAGACTTGGGCTTGGCAGCCAAAGCAACTGCTGCTGTAGGCACACTCAGCGAAGGGGAGGCTCAGCGTGTATCCATCGCACGCGCACTGGTCAATTCACCCAAACTGATCCTAGCCGATGAGCCTACCTCCAGTTTGGATGACCTGCATGCCCAGCGGGTGGTCCAACTCCTCAAAGCGCAAGCATCCAAAATTGGCGCAGCCTTGGTAATCGTCACGCACGATCAACGTGTCAAATCAGAAGTGTCTCAGGTCCTAGAAGTGAAAAGCGCATGAATCTCCTCACGCTCAGTTGGAAATACCTCAGTTTTCGGCCGCTTTCTACCGGCCTGAATGCAATTTTGTTGGCTTTTGGTCTGGCCATCATTACCGTTTTGCTCCTGGTACAGCACCAATTTGAGCAGAAGATGACCCGAGATGCCGCAGGCATTGACCTTGTGGTCGGCGCAAAGGGAAGTCCCCTGCAATTGATTTTGGCTTCCGTCTACCACATTGATTTTCCCACAGGGAATATCAAGATGGAAGAAGCACAACGCATCTCTCGAAATCGACTGGTGAAGCAGGTGATTCCGCTTGCCATGGGAGACAATGTACAAGGGTTTCGAATCGTAGGTACAAATCACGACTACCTTTCCTTGTATGAAGTATCTTTTGCTGCAGGAAAGGCCTGGGAATACCCTTTTGAAGTCACCCTTGGAGCCAGCGCTGCACAGGCACTTGGCTTGAAATTGGGAGATTCCTTTACTGGAAGTCATGGGATCAGCGTGGGGAGTCATGATCACGACCAACAGCAATTTAAAGTGACCGGTATTTTGGCACCGACAGGAAAGGTGGTCGATCGCTTGGTGCTCACCAGCATTGAATCCGTTTGGTATACCCACGAGGAACAAGGGGAGGAGTCGATCGCTACTGAGGAAGTGGAACTGCCACTAGAAGAAGAGGCTTCCCATGAAGAAGAAGCCCATGATACTCCTACAGAAGCCATGGACCCTCTCAAAGTGCCTGTTGCTGCGCAGGGTTTTCCTTCCACTAACCAAGAGCGAGAAGTCACTTCCTTGTTGGTTCGCTACCGCAATCCCATGGCCGCGATTCAGTTGCCCCGAATGATCAACTCGGCTACTTCGATGCAGGCAGCCTCCCCAGCATTTGAAATGTCTCGACTCTTTGAATTGCTTGGCGTGGGCATCAGTCTCTTGCAGGGCTTGGCGGTTGCCTTGGTAGTCATCGCAGGCTTGAGCATCTTTATCGCGCTCTACAATTCCTTGAAAGAGCGGAAATACGATCTGGCGATTCTACGCACCTTGGGTGCTTCTCGTCTACAATTAGTGACTTTGGTATTTCTGGAAGGGATTTCGCTCACCACTTTGGGAGCAATTTTGGGGATTGCATTGGGCCATGGCTTTTTGGCAATCATTGTGGAATTGACTGCCCAAGAAGTAGTTTCCTTGGTGGATCCTTGGCTATTCTTACCCGAAGAAGGATTGATTTTTGGCTATGCCTTGGCCGTGGGAATACTAGCCTCTTTGATACCAGCCTGGTCCGCCTACCAAACGAGTATTGCAAAGCAACTTACAAAGACGTAATTAGCATAAAATTTAAAGCAAGATGAAAAAAGGAGCATTCCTGATCGGTTTATTTTTGGCTTTAGCCACTTTTTCCCAGCAAACGTATGCTCAAGGGGTATGGAAAAGTTTGTCTGAGGTGACTTACAAAATCAGCAAAGATAATTTTGGAGAATTGTATGTACCTGTTTTTTCCGCAAACATTAAAAAAATAGAGGGCAAGGTGGTAGAGGCAGATGGATACATCATCCCTTTTGAAGGCATGTTTAAGCCCAATCACATCATCCTATCCAGTCTTCCACTTGCAGAATGCTTCTTCTGCGGATCTGGAGGACCAGAAACAGTCATGGAAGTGATGCTTACCAAGTCCATCAAGTACACTTCCAAGCGGGTGAAGGTTCGCGGCAAACTCACGCTCAATGCGAATGACCCCGAAAAGTTGATGTACATTCTCAAAGAGGCTGTACTGGTTGAAAACTAAATTGGCTGGTTTTTATTTGCTGTTGAGGTAGGCTTTTTCGCGCTCGCGGAACTTTGCCATTACCTCCAAACTGACCTTTCCCACTTTACCAGAGCCTACTTTTCGATCGTCGATCTGCGTGACAGGCAATAAAATCTTGGTGGTCGCAGAGATAAAGGCTTCATCCGCTTCCCAAACTTCTTCCAAAGAAATAGGTCGGATTTTGACATCGCCTGCCACTGCCAGCAAATTCTTTCGAGTAATTCCCATCAGAATGTGTTTATCTGGTGTATGGATGACCCCATCCTTGACGATGAAGAAATTGCTTCGTGAACTCTCACTCACCCAACCATCCCAGTGGTACAAGACGTCCTCTGCCCCTTGTTGCTTCCATTGCATGCTATGCCATACGGGCAGGGTATAATTGGTGGTTTTGATGTCTGCTATCGCACGTACATGTTCCACAGTGAGTAATTTGACGCCCTGCTGGTATTTTTCTTCGGATGGAAAACTCAATTCCTCTCCAAACATAAACAGGGTGCCGGTTGCAGGAGAAAAGTGATTTTCAGATACTCCCCCAGTCAAGACCATGCGGATTCCGCCTTGCTTCAAGTCATTTTTGGCAATCAATTCGGTAATGATGGCACGTAATTCTTCACGAGAATAAGGCAAAGGCAAAAAGGTTTTTGCGGCAGATGCAGTAAATCGATCCAAGTAATCTTCTAAAAACACAGGTTGATACTGCTCGGTCCGGAAAAAATCAAAGATCCCGTAGCCACGAATTACGGCCAAATCAGCGGGATGAAGGCGAGCATCTTGAGTTGGGATAATGTTCCCATCGGCAAAACAGAATGGTTTCATAGCATCGGAGTCAGTGATCAAAATTAGGACTAAAATTTACATTGGCTTCTCTGAAAGCCGTTGTTTCTTTTTTAATTTTAAAAAATTATTTACCTCAATCTAAATCCGATGAAACTATTCTCGAACTCCCTGATTTTCATTTTTTCGATGTTCGTACTTGCTTGCTCCAATCCCTTGATTGAAGCAAACAAAGAAATGCGCGCACAAATTATCGGCGTACACGATGAGGTGATGCCCAAGATGGGAGAATTAATGTCTTTGCAAAAGAAGGCTTTGGCCCAAGCGGATAGTTTGTATGCGCAAGACAGTACGGCCACTGCTCAAATTGAATCCATGCGATCTTTGGCTGGGCAACTTGACCAGGCTTACGAAGGGATGTTCGTTTGGATGCGGCAATATTCGCTAGAGGAAGAAGGGAAAACTCCTGAGGAAATCAAAACCTACTTGGATGATCAGTTGCTGAAAGTTAATCAAGTGAACGCGGAGATTAAAGCCGCCTTGGAGCAAGCAGGTACCCAGTTGAAGGATTAATTTTCTGCGGGAGGGTTTTTCAGGTACTGCTCTATTTGAGGTGCATCGATGACCCCTTCGCTCATGCCCCAACTGTTGTACAAGTAAGTAGCGATCTGTGCCAGTTCCAGTGGGCTGAGGTTCGGATTGGCGGGCATGGCTTGGTTAAAGACCTGCCCATTGACTAAAATTTCACCTGCTTTTCCATGCTTCATGATCCAGATGCTGCGGTGCATGTCTGTCTTGAAGTAATCTGCATCACGAAGGGGAGGAATGAGTTTTCCCAAGCCCGTTCCATCCTTCTGGTGGCAGTTGGCACAATAATTTTCATACAGTTCCTTTCCAGGAATCGCAAATTGTAGGACTTCAGGATCCGAAATTTGTGCCAAGGTATTGGCTTCGCTACTTGCTTTGGGTGCACAAGAAGCGCTAAAAAGACCAAAAATTAGTAGAGTGACGAATAGTCTCACGGTTTGAGTAGTTTGGGGATATCGGCAAGCAAACGGTCTACTTGTTCGGTTTTGGTTCCGTCATATACCCCACGGATTCTTCCTTGTTGATCGACGAGTAGAAATGCCCCACTGTGGAGAAATCCCCCAGGCTCTAATTCATCCGCCATGGTGGTAGTCAAGTAACTGGTTTGGCCGATCTCAAAGATTTTTTCCTGGTCTCCCGTCAAAAAATTCCAAGTAGCCGCATCCGGCACGCCTAGTTTTTCCGCGTAATCCTTGAGCACGGCTTGGGTATCGTGGGTAGGGTCGATGCTATGACTCAAGATTCGAAAATTAGGTTCTCCCTTAAACTGTTCGTATACCCGAAGCATTTCCTTTTTCATAATTGGACAGATGGTCGGGCAGGTGGTGAAAAAGAAATCGGCTACATAGATTTTGCCTGCCATATCCTCTTTACGGATGGTGTCCCCTAGTTGATTGACGAAAGCAAAGTCTGCAATGCTGTGGTACACCGTATCCTGATTGTCATCCACGTAGCGCTCGCCAAGTATGGGAAGTTCTGCTACTTTGCTAGTTTTTTCGGAAGGAGCACCACAAGAAATAGCCAAAGTAATTAGCGGGAGGAGGAGTAGTTTTTTCATCGGGCTTAGCGGGTTCTATATTTTTTGTACAACTTAATGGCGATTAGTAATACCACAAAAAGCCCGATGAGTCCCAGCATTCCCCAGAGCATGCTAAGTGTATTTTTCAAGACAATGAGAAATACAATAGCAAAGAGCAGCAGGGTAGAAACCTCATTCCAAAGGCGCAGTTGAGTAGAAGTCCAGCGCGATTTGCCTTTTTGCAATTGGGTAAAAATCACCTGGCTGTAGCCGTGGTATACGTAAAGCAAGCCTACAAAGATCAATTTGGCCTGCATAA
>JACCDP010174692.1_pt1 | contig 14180 bp, 9 predicted proteins | sample 7445841 | NCBI WGS metagenome assembly JACCDP01 (sample SAMN15323441, study PRJNA562643) | freshwater metagenome | isolation source: river surface water | place: USA:Blue River Watershed | collected 2017-08-17
GCTGCGCGTAATAACCATCGAGGCCATCGCCTTCTGGGACTGAAGCACTCGGTTTTGGCGCACTACTCGCAGTTGGATCCGATTGAGTCGTTTGATAGCCAATAGTTGCAATGATTGCCACAAAGATTGAAAGGACAATGGCTAGAAATTTCCGCAAGAAGGCTCCCAAAAAGTGTCTATCTCGACCTTAAACCAGAGTTAGAGGATTCCGAAATTATCCGACTATTGCGGTAAGCCGTGGATCTCGCAGGCTAACCAGCAACGATTCAAATGCATTTAGTGGATTCACATTTGCAACTATTTGGTCGCGCGCTTCAGTAATGGCAGCAATTCTTCGCAACGTTGCTGATTCATCATCAACGCTTGCCACTCGCTCAATTGATTCACGTAGTTCTTCATTAACTAATTCAACGTCTGCACCCGATTGCACAACTAATACATCGCGGTAGTAACCAGTTAAGTCCAATAAAACGCGATCATACTGATCACTAAGTACTCGGCGGCGGCGAGACTTTGCTCGATCGTCTAAATCCTTAAGCGCACTCTTCATTTGTCGCTCAACAGTCTTTAGACCTTTACCTTCAGCGCCTTCACCAAATGCCGTGCGAATATCTTGGTCGTCTTCCTGATCAAGCGGTGTCACGATGGCATCGGCATCGGCATTTGCACTGGCAACGATTTTGTTGGCTTGATCAAAGCATGAGCTTACAACTCGAAGATTTGTTGGGATGTCCAAGATTTGCTTCCGGCGCAGTCTTACATTTTCATCAGTGGCAAGGGCTCGAGCTCGACCGATGTGACCTTGCGCTGCGCGAGTTGCCCAAGCAGCCATAGCTGGATCGATTCCAAATCGAGAAGTTAGTTGCTGCGAGATCGCAGCGAATGTTGGAGAAGTTAATGCAACGTGACGGCAACGGCTGCGAATGGTTGGAAACACATCGTCGACTGTTGGGGCACACAACAACCAAACCGTTGCCGGTGGTGGTTCTTCCAAGGACTTCAGCAAAGTGGAAGCTGCATCAATCCGGAATCGATCAACATCTTCAACCACAATTACATGCCATGGTGAACGAGTAGGCAGTAGTGATGCGCGTTCGATTAGGTTACGAGTTGCTTCGACTTTGTAGTTGATTCCTTCCGGAACGATATGTTCCACATCAGGATGAACGCCTGCTGCAACATTTCGACAGTCAATACATTCACCACAACCACCGTTTGCACAAACTAGCGATGCAGCGAAAGCTAGAGCGAGTGTGCTGCGACCGCTTCCTGGGGGTCCGGTAATCAACCAAGCATGTGTCATGGCATCGCCACGTTCACCGATTGAAACTTTTGCAGCGTCGCTGGCCGCGTGCTTCATTTCTACAACGGCATGCTCTTGACCAATCAAGGAATCAAAAACATTCATCGTGATGCGAGCACTCCGTCAATCGCAGATCGCACTGCAGCTGCAACATCATCTTTTGGTGCAGTCGCATCAATAACTACGTTTGGATAAGGCGAAGCGGCAGCGATATCGCGAAAAGCTTGGTGAACAGCCTCGTGAAAATCGCGGGACTGAATTTCCATTCGATCAGTGCCATCCATGCGTTGTTCGCCGTCTTCATGCGGGACATCTAGGTAGATGGTGAAATCTGGAATCAGATTGTCGGTGGCCCAAAGACTTAAGTCCCTAATCTTTTCAGCGCCCAATCCGCGGGAAAAACCTTGGTAGGCAACGGATGAATCGAAGTAGCGATCGCAGATAACTGTCGTGCCCTGTTCCAATGCTGGACGAATTAAGTTAGCCGCATGGTCAGCGCGTGAAGCGGCGAATAGCAAGGCTTCAGTGTGATCTGGCATGTCAGTTATATCCGGATCTAGCAAGATGTTACGAATTTTTTCGGCGGTTGGAGTTCCACCAGGTTCGCGAGTGAGAACTACTTCGTGCCCAAGTGACTGCAGGTATTCAGCAAGCCGCTTTGAATGCGTGGATTTTCCAGCGCCTTCACCGCCTTCAATCGCAATAAATAATCCGGTAGTCACGATTCAAACTCTAGCCAACTGGTGTGACGTCAGATTCGACAGGCGTTGAACCAACACCGGTCTTAGTTTTTGCTGCTGCTTTTTTGGCTGCGGCGCCACTAATCACTTTTGTGGTTCCAACCGTTTTCTTGGCAGCCTTCTTTTTTGCAGTTGCTTTCTTCTTGGCCGGTGCCTTTTTCGCTGCAGCTTTTCGAGCGGCAGGCTTCTTATCTGACGGACCAGCTGCGCGACGCTCTGCCAGCAAGTCAGAGGCACGTTCGATTGAAATAGTTTCCACGGAATCGCCGCCACGAAGTGAAGCGTTAGTTTCGCCATCAGTGATGTAGATACCAAAGCGACCTTCGCGAACCACAACTTCTTTTTGAGTTGAAGGATCGACGCCGACAACCTTAAGAGGTCCAGCGGCCTGTCCCCGACCACGACGAAGTTTCGGTTGTGCAAACAAAGCAAGTGCTTCTTCGAGTGTGCAACTAAAAATTGACTCTTCGTCTGGCAAAGTTCGGGAGTCTTTACCCTTTAACAAGTAAGGTCCGTAACGACCATTCTGAGAAGTAATCGGTTCACCCTCAGTTGGATCTAATCCGATTTCACGTGGCAAGGTAAACATTCGAAGTGCATCGTCAAGAGTCACCTGCTCAACGTCCATAGTTGAGAACAACGATGCTGTGCGAGGCTTTTCTTTCTTTGGCGAGCCTTCTGGCAATATTTCGGTGAAGTATGGACCGTAGCGACCAGTCTTGGCCATGATCACGCGTTCAGTTTCTGGATCAACGCCAAGTTCACGCTCACCGGATGGTGCGTTGAATAACTCTTCGGCCTTCTCTGCTGTCATTTCATCCGGCGCAAGATCCTGTGGAATGTTTGCGCGCTGCAAAGTTTCACCTTCACCGCGCTCTAAGTACGGACCGTACTTACCAACACGAATGATGCCTTCATGGCCTTCGATTGGAAGTGATGCCATTGCGCGTGCATCAATGTCTCCGTAAACCGAAACCAATGGCGCAAGTCCTGGGAAAATTGAGCCTTCAGTTTTTTCACCGAAGTAGAAACGCTTTAGAACTTCTAATCGTCCTTGTTCGCCATTTGCCACTTCATCCAGAACTTCTTCAAGTGAGGCTGTGAAGTCATAGTCAACAAGTTGCGTGAAGTTTTCTTCCATCAAGCGAGTGACAGTGAAGGCAAGGAAGTGTGGGACTAATGCGCTACCGCGCTTCCACACATAACCCTGATCAATAATGCGGCTAACGATTGCAGCATATGTTGATGGGCGACCAATGCCAAGTTCTTCCAGCTTTTGCACCAAGGTTGCTTCGGTGTAACGAGCTGGTGGATTTGTGGAGTGGCCACTTGGCTCCAAGGAAACGGCAGTAACTGAATCGCCTACCTTTAGCGCAGGCAAACGACGTGCTTCGTTCTTTTCGTCCTGATCTTCATCGGCATCATCGTATGCAGCCATGTGACCACGGAACGTAATTACTGTGCCACTTGCGGAGAATTCAGCGTCGCGACCATCGCCACTGGTTGCACCGATACGAATGGTTGCGGTGGTTCCCTTGGCATCTGCCATCTGGCTAGCAACTGTGCGCTTCCAAATCAAGTCATACAGCGCAAATTCGTCGCCAACTAGTTCCCCAGCAACTTCAGCCGGGGTGCGGAAAGTATCACCAGCAGGACGAATTGCTTCGTGCGCTTCTTGGGCGTTCTTAACTTTGCGATCGTAGCGACGTGGAGCTTCGGACACATGGTCACTGCCATAAAGTTCGGCAGCTTGCTTGCGCGCTGCATTCAAAGCAGTGTCAGAAAGTGTTGTTGAGTCAGTACGCATGTAAGTGATGTAGCCGCGTTCATACAAAGCCTGCGCGACACGCATAGTGCGCTGCGCTCCCCACTTCAATCGACCTGATGCAGCTTGTTGCATTGTCGATGTCATGAACGGCGCTTTTGGTTTGCTTGAGTATGGACGATCATCAACTGAGCGAACTTCAAACTTTGCGTTACTTAAGGAAGTGCACAAACTCTTTGCGGTATCTTCATCAAGATGAACAATGCTGGCATCTTTAAGTTGTGCCAAGGAATCAAAGTCTTTACCTTGCGCGATCTTTTTGCCATCAACCGCAACTAAGTTTGCGCTGAAAGATTGTGGATCGAATGTTCCTTCGATGTCCCAATACGCAGCGCGCTTATAGGCAATGCGCTCACGTTCTTTTTCAACGATGAGTCGAGTAGCGACAGATTGCACACGACCTGCCGAAAGTCCAGCTTGAACTTTGCGCCACAAAACTGGTGATACTTCGAAACCATATAGACGGTCAATTAGGCGACGAGTCTCTTGCGCGTCAACAAGTTGCATATCAAGATCGCGAGTTGATTCTGCTGCATGCCGAATTGCTTCCGGAGTAATTTCATGGAACACCATTCGGCGCACTGGAACTTTTGGTCGAAGGATTTCCATCAGGTGCCAAGCAATTGCTTCACCTTCGCGGTCCTCGTCAGTTGCGAGAAGTAGTTCGTCAGCGTCTGCGAGCATGCGCTTTAATTCAGCAACTTTGTCCTTCTTTTTGGAGCTGACCACGTAGTAGGGAGTGAAGTCATCCTCAACGTCGATTGCCATGCGGCCCCAAGGCTGCTTCTTGATTTCAGCCGGAACGTCGACAGCGCGCTCAGGGAGGTCGCGAACGTGGCCAACAGATGCGGTCACTTCGTATCCTGGGCCAAGGTATTTCTGAATGGTTTTAGCCTTGGCTGGAGATTCGACGATAACCAGGCGGTGTGGTGTCGACAAAAGGATTCCCTTCGGCAAATGCAAAAGACTCTATATATAGAGTCAAAAGCGCTATCTCCGAGAGTGTGCCTTATCGCCTAGGGGCATTGTCAAACTGGCCAGCCTGCTCCGCGAGTCGCAACCCCCTGTGGATGGGCATATTTTCCCTTTAGTTGCAACGACATTTGGGCAAAAAGAGAACCCCAACCGCGAGGCTGGGGTTCTCTTGGTGATTTTGCTGTTAGCTGGCCATTGCTTCTTCGCCAACCGCAATTGGTCGACGCTTGGAAATGATCACTGAGACAACGATTACGGCAGTGGCGACAAGTGCCAAACCAATGCGCATTGCATCCTTATCTTCAAGTGTCATCGCTACAACAGCAGGTGCAATCAACAATGCAACAAGGTTCATAACCTTAAGCAATGGGTTGATCGCAGGTCCTGCAGTGTCCTTGAATGGATCGCCAACGGTGTCACCAATAACGGTTGCGGAGTGAGCTTCGGAGCCCTTGCCACCGAAGTGTCCGTCTTCAACGAACTTCTTCGCGTTATCCCAAGCGCCACCTGAGTTGGATAGGAACACTGCCATCAAAGTTCCAGTTGCAATAGTGCCGGCAAGGAATGAGCCAAGTGCGCCAATTCCTAATCCGAAACCAACTGCAATTGGAGTCAAGATTGCAAGTAGACCTGGTGTTGTTAGTTCGCGCAAAGAATCCTTTGTCACGATGTCAACAACGCGGCTGTAGTCCGGAAGTTCAGTTCCAGCCATGATGCCTGGCTTCTCACGGAACTGACGGCGAACTTCGAAGATCACCGATCCAGCTGCACGGGATACTGCGTTGATTGCAAGTCCACTGAACATGAATACAACCGCAGAACCAATCAACAAACCAAATAGATTGGCTGGGTTCGAGATGTCTAGAGTTCCGGTGTATTGCAAGTCACTTGTTGTGAAGCTCTTTGCAGCATTTGTAACCGTGTCGCGGAACGCACCGAACAACGCAGTTGCAGCAAAGACTGCAGTTGCAATGGCAATGCCCTTAGTGATGGCCTTAGTTGTGTTACCAACTGCGTCAAGGTTTGTTAGAACCTGTGCGCCTTCACCATGAACGTCGCCGGACATTTCTGCAATACCTTGTGCGTTGTCAGAAACTGGACCGAAGGTATCCATCGAAACGATGACACCAACAGTTGTTAGCAAACCAGTACCGGCCAATGCGATTGCGAACAATCCAAGTAGCACTGATGCGCCACCCAATACATAGGCAGCGTAAACAGCTGCACCAATTAGAAGTGCGGAGTAAACCGCAGATTCCAAACCAAGTGAGATACCAGCAAGAATTACAGTTGCTGGTCCAGTTAGGGACGACTTCGATACGTCATCAACTGGCTTGCGATTGGTTTCTGTGAAATACCCAGTTAACTGCTGGATTGCTGCGGCCAAAACGATACCGATAAGTACCGCACCGATTGCCATGTGTCGTGGGTTAACCGAGACACCCTCAGCCAAACCAAAGGTTGGATCTGAAACAGCTTGTAGTTCGCCAAGTGTTGCTGGCAAGAATTGGTAAGCAGCCAAAGCTACTAACACTGCGCTGATAACAGCAGACAAGAAGAAGCCGCGATTGATCGCGCTCATTCCGGAACGGTCACCAGCGCGTGGTGTTACTGCAAAGATTCCAACCACTGCGGTGATAACACCGATTGCTGGTACGACAAGTGGGAATACCAAACCGATTTCGCCAAATGCTGCTTTACCGAGAATCAAAGCTGCAACAAGTGTTACTGCGTAAGACTCGAACAAGTCTGCTGCCATACCTGCACAGTCGCCAACGTTGTCACCAACGTTGTCTGCGATTGTTGCAGCGTTGCGTGGGTCATCTTCTGGAATGCCCTGCTCAACCTTTCCAACAAGGTCTGCACCGACGTCAGCAGCCTTGGTGAAGATACCGCCACCAACGCGCATGAACATTGCAAGAAGTGCAGCGCCAAAGCCGAAGCCTTCAAGAACCTTCGGTGCTTCACCCTTGTAAACCAAAACAACTACTGCGGCACCAAACAAACCAAGACCGACAGTGAACATGCCTGCCACACCACCGGTGCGGAAAGCAATCTTCATTGCTTCTTGTTCACCACTGGTGTTTGCGGCGTTTGCTACGCGAACGTTGCCGCGAACAGCAAGCCACATACCCATGTAGCCAGTGATGCCGGAAAATACTGCGCCAACGAGGAAGAACAGAGAGCGACCAATGCGCTCATTCTGGGTTTCCGCTGGAAGTAGGAATAACAAGAAGAAAACCAAAACAGCAAAAATCGCAAGAGTGCGGAACTGTCGGTTTAGATAAGCCGAAGCACCTTCCTGGATTGCCTTGGCAATATTCCTCATGTTGACGGTGCCTTCGTCGGCTGCCAAAACTTGGCGTACCAAAACTGCGGCTACACCAAGTGCAGCTAACGCAATCAGGGCGACGATGACCACCGTTGTGTAGTTGGATCCAGTCAGGGCTACTTCCTGGCTGGCGACATGTGCAAATGCAGACATGGTTCTCCTTGTTGGGGGGTTCTCTTGAAAAATCTTATGAGATCAAGGGGATTTGGCTGGTACTAGGTCGGCTAAATAGGGAAAAACTTATTACCTATTTATAGGGCTCAATTTGTGCCCCATTTTGAGTGGGTTAATTGGCACCCAGTGAAACGAAGAGTTCTCGGGCCGCAGCGTCATCCCAGATCACCGAGGATCCGGCCGCAGTATTGGCATCAGTCTGGGAGACCGGAACCGTGGTCAAAGTTCCATTCCCATTCGATAGTGCTCGCATAGCTCTGGCAAGGCTGCTGATGTCCATTACTGAATCTGCTTCGCCAACATTTACAGATCCTGTCCCGGCGTCAACGAGCTTCCACATGCTGATCGGATTGAGTAGCACGGCAGGGGTAGCAACTTTCTTCATAACGGAACTTAGGAATTGTTGCTGACGTTCAATCCGACCTAAATCACCCTTTGGATCGGCATAACGCATTCGAACATAAGCTAAAGCATTCCTGCCATCAAGTTCTTGGCAACCGGCCAACAAACTCAAGCCAGAATTTTCATCAGTCACATCCGCTGGCACACACATATTCACTCCACCAACTGCATCAGTGATGTCGCGAATACCTTTGAAGCCAACTTCCATGTAGTGATCGATGTGTAAACCAGTATTGCGTTCCACTGTTTCAACTAGGAGTGGCGCGCCTCCTTTACCGTATGCGGTGTTGATTTTGTTTTTGCGATCTTCTACCGAGGAACCATCAAGAGCAATGTGAGCAGGAATAGTTATGTATGAATCTCGTGGCAAGCTCACCAAAGTTGGTTTCCCGCTGTCATCGATGTGTATGACCATGATGGTGTCTGTACGTTGTGAGCCTTCATCTTTGCCCGTATGTAATTCTTTACGTTCGGCTTTGGTCAATCCTTCGCGACTATCTGATCCGACAAGTAACCAGTTAGTTCCTGCGGTGTCAGCAAGTGCAACATTTGATGATGCTGGCATCTTGTCTAATGAGCTCGCGGCATGGAAGCCCAGAACTACGTAGAAGCCAACATATGCCAACACAATGTTTCTGATGTAGCGCACTGGCCGCGGGAAACGTGACTTGCCTTTACCGAATGAAAACTTAGGCAAGTTAAAAGCTGGAAGTTTTGGTTTAGTAACAACTGGGGGTTTCGAAATCGGTGGAGCAAAAACTTCTGGTTGTGGCTTTTCTGCAACGATCTTTGGTTGCGCTTGGGTTTGGCCGATGTCACCCGCTCGATAAGTGGTGACCGCAAAAACTGGCTCAGCTGGCATTTCAATTACTGGCTTTACTTCGGGGCTACCGACGATTTTTCCATCGGAACCTCTGCGATAAACCGTTGATTCCACCCTGTAATTCTCACTTAATTAAGAAGAAACGGTGATGTCTGGCGCGCCAAACAGTTGAGTTAATACCAGAAGCAAAATGGCATAAAGAAAGTCCAGGCGTCACCGACGGGGGATGCAGTAACGCCTGAACTGCCTCAAAACTATGAAAAAATCTAATTTCTTGCGAGTTAAAAGCGCAGTTTGAAGCAAATCTTGACTATTCCTATACCCTTTCCTGGGACTTCGCCCAATTCTCTGGGCTGATAACCTGCCCAGAAATAGAAATCTAGAGTCGGGATTCAATATGGCAAAACAAGTTGGCACGTTGATAGATCATGCTGAATTGTTTCGATTCATTTCAGAAGTTCTTCAAGCTGTAGGTACCCCGGCTGCCGGCGCCACTGAAATGGCGAATCAAATGGTGGCTTCTGATTTAGCAGGCCATGAATCACATGGCATCCGCCGGCTTCGTGAATATGCATATCGTGCCCGAGACGGTTTCGTAAACCCAGCAGCGATTCCTACGCTTGAGCAAGATAGCGGATCGTTAGTCAGCGTTAATGGCCAAACAAATTACGGGCACTTAGTTATGCCGTTTGCTACAGACCTATTGATTGAACGTGCTCGCCAGCATGGGATTGCAGCCGTGACGGTAAAGAATTGTGATCCAGCGGGAAGGTTTGCTGACTTTTGTGATCATGCAGCCAATGAAGGTATCGCTGTGTTCATGTTTATGAATGTTGGTGGTGGTGCGATAGATGTTGCTCCACCAGGTGGAGCCGAAGCGCGAATTGCTACCAATCCAATTGCAGCTGGCGTCCCCCGAGAAGGAGCGCCTAATTTAGTTATGGATATGGCAACATCTGCAGTTGCTAAAGGTCGTCTTTCTGATGCCCAAGAGCGCGGAACTGAAATTGAAAGCGATTGGTTAAACCAAAGCGGAGTGCTTGTCTCACTAGGTGGCGTTAAGGGATTTGCACTTTCAGTAATTGCTGAAGCGCTGGCGGGTTCACTTAGTTCTGCTGGAACTGTAGGACCTGAAGTGGCGGATGCTCGACAAGGTGTACTGGCAATCGGAATTGATATTCAAAAACTACGTCCCCTTGTTGAATTCAAAAGTGATGTTGCAAAGTTCGCTACTCACTTGAAACAAACTCCACTGGAGCCAGGTGCACCCGAGATTCGGATGCCTGGGGAAAGCACTGCCATCAATACCAAGATTCGAAGAGAATCTGGAATCACTATCCATCCAGTTATCTGGGAACGGCTGGTTGAATTAGCGGAAAATTTCTCAATCAAACTGCCAGAACCCAAGAGTGTTTAACGGCTTGCATAATTCGAATTATCAAACTGACTGTAATCAGCGTAATCTTGGATTTCTATGAAAAACTCGTTCGCCTACTTAGGTCCAAAGGGGACCTTTACTGAGGCTGCGTTTTTACAAATGCCGATTGCACAGGGTTCGGAACTAATTCCTGCCGAATCTGTTCGAGAAGCCCTAAACCTGGTACGAACTGGAAAAGTCTTTGGCGCCCTAGTTCCAATTGAAAATTCAGTTGAAGGTTCAGTTGCAACAACTCTGGATGAACTTGGTCATGGTGAATCTTTAGAAATCATTGACGAGATTGCGATCCCTGTGGAATTCGCATTGTTGGCAAAGCCAGGCGTTTCGATTTCTGGCATAAAAAGAATTGCAACTCATCCACATGCACATGCGCAATGTGTTGATTGGTTACACAAAAACATTCCTGGTGTTCACGTGCTTCCGGCAATGTCGACTGCAGCTGCAGCCGAAGAGCTTTCCGAAGGTGCGAACTACGATGCTGCAATTTGTTCTATTGCGGCCGCAAAGCATTATGGCTTAGAAATTCTGGCGCAAGGAATCGGCGATAGCGATTCAGCTTGGACTCGATTTGTTTTAGTAAGTAAGCCAGGACACGCACAACCTGCAACTGGAAACGATAGAACGACTTTGTCTTTGTTCATGCATCGCAACCAACCTGGTGCGTTGTTAAACATTTTGACGGAGTTTGCAGTTCGTGGCGTTGACTTATCGCGCTTGGAATCCAGGCCAACAAAGCAACAGCTTGGAGACTACTTCTTCTCGCTAGATTGCGTAGGCCATATTGATGACGAAAACCTTGGCGATGCACTAATTGAACTTCGACGAATTTGTGCTGATGTTAAGTTCCTGGGTTCATACCCAAGACATGACAACGCCAGTACTCATGGTGAAGTGATTGACGTTGCGAAATCAGATGTTGATCCACAGATTTGGTTGGAAAACTTACGTAAGCGAAACGATTAACTCGCAATAATTCGATCAATGAATACTGCAACACCATGATCGTCATTTGAAGGCAAGAACTCAGTAGCTACTTCTTTAACCCAATCATGTGCGTTATCAACAGCTGCACCGCGTCCAGCCCAGGCAATCATTGGAACGTCATTAGGCATGTCACCAACTGCGGCCACTTCTGTTGCTGATATTCCATTACTGCTTGCAAACTTTTCCAGGCCAGTTCCCTTGTTTACGCCAAGCGCACTCATTTCAATCATGAGGTCAAGGAAGTTTGAGTGTGTTACATCAACGATTCCATCAAGGGCAGCTTGGGCTTCAATTAGGAATTGATCAGCATTCTGTTGTACTCGATCACTTGGTCTAGCAAGTAACTTAATTACGATTTCGGTGCCAAACATTGTTTCAACATCGGTGGCTGGTGGAGTTTGTTTAACTTCCCAACGTGGTCGGTACTTATCGTCAACTAGGAATGAGACGTCGTGACGATCTAGCTCGACGGCAAAGGAAATGTCCGGATCGAGTTCTTGCAAGATCTGAGCAGCCCTAAGCCCCGAATCGCTTGTCATTAAATCTGCGTAGATAGTTTCCTGAGTCTTTAGATCCATCAGCAATGCCCCATTACAGACCAGGGCCAGACCTTCGTGGCCAGTCATGTCAGGGATCTGGCGCATCCAGCGGGAGGGTCGACCCGTTACGAACATAGTTTCCAGTCCACTGGCATGGGCCCGCGCAATAGCCGCAACGTTTTCTGGGGAAACTGTGCCACCAGTTTGTAGGAAAGTGCCGTCGAGATCGCTGGCAATTAACCGCGTCACAATCGTTACCAACTTCCCTGATATTTGACCTAGTCAGATGGGCCCAAAACTCGCTAGAGTTTTCAACTACCCGTACCCCAACCCTACGGGCTTTTCATAAAGGAGCATCATGGCCAAGATCAGCGACGAAGTTCGCACCCACAAATACACCTTGACCGAAGACGAGATGCCTACCCAGTGGTACAACATCGTTCCGGATCTGCCAGCGCCACCGCCGCCAGCACTACATCCAGGAACTCATCAACCAGCTGGGCCAGAAGATTTCGCACCACTATTCCCAATGGAATTGATCATGCAAGAAGTCAGCCAGGAGCGATACATCGATATTCCCGGCGGCGTTCTAGATGTTTATCGCCAATGGCGTCCAAGCCCGTTGTTCCGCGCACACCGTTTGGAAAACGCACTTGGCACACCTGCACGTATCTACTACAAGTACGAAGGTGTTTCACCTGCTGGTTCACACAAGCCAAACACCGCTGTTCCGCAGGCTTACTACAACGCCCAAGAAGGCATCAAGAAACTTGTGACAGAAACTGGCGCAGGTCAATGGGGAACTGCCCTTGCATTTGCTTGTGCGCTTTACGACATGGAATGCGAAGTTTTCCAAGTTGGTGCGTCCTTTGATGCCAAACCATTCCGTAAGTTAATGATTGAAGCATTTGGTGGCACAGTTCATCGTTCACCATCTCAGTTAACTGAAGTTGGAAAGATGCTTGCATCAGATCCAAAGAATTTAAGTGGCTCACTTGGTATTGCAATTTCTGAAGCTGTTGAAGTTGCTGTTAAGGATCCACAAACACGCTACGCACTTGGTTCAGTTTTGAATCACGTCCTGATGCATCAGACCATCATCGGTGAAGAAGCATTACTTCAAATGGAAAAGGCTGGCGATACTCCAACACTTATCGTTGGTTGCACTGGTGGCGGTTCCAACTTCGGTGGACTTGCCTTCCCATTCCTACGCGAAAAGATGGCTGGCAAAATCAGTCCACGCATCTTGGCTGCTGAGCCAGAATCATGTCCATCACTTACTCGTGGCACTTACGCATACGACTTTGGTGATACTGCAGGTATGACACCGCTTATGAAGATGCACACTCTTGGTAAGGACTTCATTCCGGATCCAATTCACGCAGGTGGCTTGCGCTACCACGGTATGGCTCCGTTGATTTCTCACATCTACGAACTTGGTTTGATGGATGCTCAAGCAGTTGGTCAGACTGAGTGCTTCAGTGCCGCAGTTCAGTTCGCTCGCACCGAAGGCATCGTGCCAGCTCCAGAGCCAACTCACGCAATTGCCATTGCAATTCAGGAAGCTCTCAAGGCTAAGGAGACTGGTGAAGAAACCGTTATCTTGACGGCCCTTTGTGGACACGGTCACTTTGACCTTGCTGCATACGACGAATTCCTAAATGGCCGCATGCTTGATGAGGTTGTTTCGGATGAAAGATTCGCAGCTGGCCTTGCTAACTTGCCACAGGTCGCTGGTGTCTAAGTGATTTACAAAAAGGAAAGCCCCCGCTGAATTTAGCGGGGGCTTTCCTTTTTAGGACTTGTTACTTCAATTTGAAGTGAGAAGCTCCACCGAGGTAAGGCTGGAGCGCTTTTGGAATTCTGACTGAGCCGTCAGCTTCTTGATGATTTTCAAAAATGGCAACAATGGTTCGGGTGATCGCACAAAGCGTTCCGTTCAAAGTTGCAATCGGTTCAACACCATCAGCGCCACGAGAACGAATCTTTAGTCGACGTGATTGGAAAGTTGTGCAATTCGAAGTTGAAGTAACTTCGCGATAACGCTCTTGTGACGGCACCCAAGCTTCGCAATCAAACTTACGTGCTGCGCTTGAACCAAGATCTCCAGTTGCAACGTCAATGACACGATATGGGATTTCTAAAGCTTGTAAGAATTCTTCTTCGAAACCTAATAGGCGTTCATGCTCAGCAACAGCTTCATCGACTGGGCAGAAGGAAAACATTTCTACTTTGTCGAACCAGTGCACGCGGAAAATTCCACGAGTATCTTTACCGTGGCTGCCGGCCTCGCGTCGGAAACATGGTGAGAATGCTGCGTAACGGCGTGGAAGTTCGCCTTCAAGGATTTCATCCATGTGATATGCAGCAAGTGGAACTTCAGCAGTTCCAACCAAATACATGTCGTCGGCTTCGAGGCGGTAAACATTTTCCGCAGCTTGTCCAAGGAATCCAGTTCCTTCCATCGCAGCCGGCTTTACTAAGGCTGGTGGAATCATCGGAGTAAATCCATTTTTTTGTGCTGTGTTCATGGCCAATTGAACAAGTGCTAATTCCAACATCGCACCTGGGCCAGTCAAGTAATAGAAGCGACTACCACTAACTTTCGCGCCACGTTCAATATCAATCGCGCCAAGTAGTTCGCC
>JACCDP011488552.1_pt1 | contig 14179 bp, 8 predicted proteins | sample 7445841 | NCBI WGS metagenome assembly JACCDP01 (sample SAMN15323441, study PRJNA562643) | freshwater metagenome | isolation source: river surface water | place: USA:Blue River Watershed | collected 2017-08-17
CTCATGATACTGTCTAAATACATAATGGGCATTCTCATAGTTGAAATTTTGTGTTGGTGAAATTAAATTTCCTGCAAACTTATAACGGTGAGGCGTTCAAACAAGATGATTTTTTTCTTGTTTTAACCTAATTTTTGTTGAAAATAATTGTCATGATATAATATATTATACTAAAAGACAATTATTTACGTGTATTTTGGTGGTATAGAAATTACCCTCATTTTTTGATTTCAAGTAGAAAATCAAACTGTTCGCATCTGTATAATTTAAGGCTAAAAATGAAATGAATCCTGCGTGAATGAGTAGAATTTGATCGAAATATTTCGGAAAAAAGATCAGGAAGTTAAATAGCCTTAATAGTTTGGTTAGGGGCGTAAATAGAAAAAATCCGGTGTTAAGGGCACCGGAATTTTTTGAATTTATAAAATGGCTTTTGCTTTTTCCAAAGCACTTTTTAAGCCTTCAGTTTTGGTGCCACCTGCTGTGGCGTAAAATGCTTGCCCACCACCACCACCTTGTATTTCTTTCGCTAATTCCCTAATGATGTTTCCGGCATTCAGGTTTTTTTCTTTCACAAGACTATCAGAAATAATGACTGATAAGCTGGGTTTTCCTTTCACTTCTGCCCCTACCACACAAAATAAATTATCTACCTGGTTGCGCAGTTCAAATAAAATGTTTTTAATTTCTTCAGCACTGTCCAATTCTATTTGTTCGCTAATCATATTTACTCCATTAATGCTTTGCTGCCTGGTAATAAGTTCTTTTTTTACTAATTGAGCTTTTTCTTTCAGAATAGTCGTTAATTGTTTTTGCAAACCCTCTTTCTCTTCCATTAGTGTTTGTATACTTTTTAGTACATCTTTGCTGCTGAGCAGATTTTTTGCAGTTTCCAGGGTTAGGTTTTGTTGTTCAATAAATTCTTCCGCTTTAGTCCCGGTAATGGCTTCAATTCTTCTAACCCCAGCCGCTACGGCACTTTCAGAGGTAATTTTAAAATAGCCAATGCTTCCACTGGCTTTTACGTGTGTTCCTCCGCAAAGTTCAATGCTGTATTCATTATTAAAAGTAACCACTCGTACCTTTTCGCCGTACTTCTCACCAAACAAAGCCATGGCTCCGGTTTTTTTAGCTTCTTCAATTGGCATTTCCTTTATGTCGGAAAAAATATTTTCACGTATGCGCTGATTCACCATTTTTTCTAGTTGCTGAATTTCTTCATCAGACAGTTTAGAAAAATGGGAGAAGTCAAAACGTAAATAATCCGGATTCACCAAACTGCCTTTCTGTTCCACATGGGTGCCCAAAACTCTTCTTAATGCAGCATGCAGCAAGTGTGTGGCACTGTGGTTGGCTTCGGTAGATTGCCGGCTTTCGGTATTTATTCTTGCGGTAAATTCTGCAGAAAGCTTTTCCGGAAGAGATTCACACACATGAATGGTTACTCCATTTTCCTTTTTGGTGTCGATGACGATTATTTTTTCATTGACATTTTCTAACGTTCCGGTGTCTCCTGTCTGTCCTCCGCTTTCAGCATAGAACGGAGTTTTATTTAAAACAAGATGAAAGAGTTCTTTGTTTTTGCTCTTTACTTTGCGGTAACGGGTAATACGCGATTTGGATTCCGCTTCCTCATAACCTACAAATTCAACCGATTTATTTTTTTCTTCTTTCCATTCTTCAGCCGTGTATACCCAATCATCTGTATCAACGGTTGCTGCTGACCTTGAACGTTTTTTTTGTTCCTCCAGGTGGGCCTGAAAACCTTTTTCATCAATGCTTATTTCGTAGCCCCGTGCAATAAGCGAAGTAAGGTCTACCGGAAATCCATAGGTATCGTACAGTTCAAACACTACCTTACCGTCTATTATTTTTTCGGCATGCGTATTTATGATGTCAACACAAACAGTATCTATTCGTTTTAAGCCGTATTCAAGCGTTTTATAAAAAGATATTTCTTCTTCACGAATTACTTTTTCTATCAGTAATTTTTGAGACTTTAATTCAGGGAAAGCATCTCCCAGTTGGTTGGCAAGTGTAGCTACCAGTTTAAACATAAAAGGTTCTTTCAGCCCCAGCGACTGATAACCATAACGTATGGCTCTTCTCAAAATCCTGCGGATAACATATCCGGCACCGGTATTACCAGGCAGCTGACCATCGGCAATGGAAAAGGATATAGCCCTGATGTGGTCGGCAATTACACGAATGCCAATGTTAATCTGTAATTGTGATTTATGATTGTTTTCATCTTCGGGTTTATACCGAAGTCCGCTGATTTCTTCAATTTGCCCAATTACCGGACCAAAAACATCCGTATCATAATTAGATTGTTTACCTTGTAAAACCCTAACTAAACGCTCAAAGCCCATACCGGTGTCTACATGCTGTGAAGAAAGCTTCTCCAGGCTACCGTTGGCTTTGCGTTCATATTCCATAAACACATTATTCCAAATTTCAATCACCCTGGGGTCGTCATTATTTACTAATGTGGTTCCATTTATTTTTTCACGTTCTTCAGTTGTACGTCCATCATAGTGTATCTCCGAACAGGGGCCGCAGGGGCCGGTATCGCCCATTTCCCAAAAATTGTCTTTTTTGTTTCCCCTTAAAATATGATCTTCAGCAATCAGTCCTTTCCAAATATCATAGGCTTCCTGGTCAAAAGGAATATTTTCTTTTGCGTCTCCTTCAAAAACGGTTACATACAGTCGAGACCGATCTATCTTATAAACATCTGTCAGTAACTCCCAGGCCCAGGTGATGGCTTCCTTTTTAAAATAATCGCCAAAACTCCAGTTACCCAACATTTCAAACATGGTATGGTGGTAGGTGTCTTTTCCTACTTCTTCCAGGTCATTGTGTTTACCACTTACGCGCAGGCATTTTTGTGTATCGGCAACACGGGGGTACTTAATAGGAGCATTACCCAGGAACAGGTCCTTAAAAGGAGCCATTCCGCTATTATTAAACATGAGTGTAGGATCTCCCTTTACTACCATTGGGGCTGATGGAACAATTTTATGCCCTTTGGATTTAAAGAAATCCAGAAATACTTGTCTTACCTTATTGCTTTCCATAATAGTTTTTATCTAATTCCGGAACATTTATTATATAAATGCCGGTACCTGGGTTTTGCCCTGTTAATATTAAATTGCAAATTTAGCCGAATTTCTTATTTTTGTAAGCCTTATAAATGGGCTGTTTTTCAACAAGATGTCAAAAGTTAAGTATAAATTTAATCCTAAAAGCCTCACCTATGAGCGGGTAAAGCTTGGCACTAAGGAAATTGCCTTGCGCCTCTTGTCTTACCTGGCAACGGGTTCTGTTTTTGCCGCTATTACTATTGTTCTGGCCTATAAATTTTTGGATTCTCCTAAAGAAAAACAGTTAAGGCGCGAAATTCAGGCAATGGAAGAGCAGTACGAGTGGCTGAATAAACGCATGGATCAATTGGATTTAGTGATGTCTGATATGGAGGATAGAGATAATAATATTTACCGGGTTATCTTTGAAGCAGAACCCATTCCGCAAAGTATGCGGAAAGCTGGTTTTGGAGGGGTAGACCGCTATAAAAAATTAGATGGCTATGAAAACTCAGAATTACTGAAGGAAACCACCAATCATATTGACAGGCTTACTAAGCAGTTATACATACAGTCCAAGTCTTTTGATGAGGTAGTGAAATTGGCTAAAAACAAAGCTCAGTTAATAAACGCTATCCCGGCCATTATGCCCGTAAACAATAAGGATTTACGTCACCTTCCCAGTGGTTTTGGCTGGAGAACCCATCCCATTTATAAAACTTCCGAATTTCATCCTGGAATGGATTTTGCCGCACCTAACGGAACGCCCATTTATGCAACAGGAGATGGAACAGTGGAAAGGGCAGATAATATGGCTCAGGGCTATGGAAACCATGTGGTGTTGAATCATGGATACGGATACCAGACTTTATACGGTCACATGAGTAAAATTGCTGTAAGGGCCGGACAAAAAGTAAAACGTGGTGATTTATTGGGTTATGTGGGCAGTACAGGCTTATCTACAGCTCCTCACTTGCATTACGAAGTCATAAAAAATAATGAAAAAGTGAATCCCATCAATTTTTATTATAATGATCTCTCGCCGGAGCAGTATCAGAAAATGCTGGAATTATCTTCAAGATCCTCACAGTCGTTTGATTAATTGAACCAGATGAAAGCCCGGCAAATTGGTTTTGCAACCGCTATTTCATTGGTTATTGCAAATATGGTGGGTACCGGCGTTTTTACCAGTCTGGGTTTTCAGGTGATAGATATAAAAAGCACTTTTGCAGTTTTGTTATTATGGGTAATTGGCGCTGTTATGGCCTTATGTGGGGCATTGGTATATGGCGAAATTGGTGCTGCTTTTCCAGAGAGTGGGGGAGAATACAATTACCTTTCAAAACTGTTTCACCCGCTGCTGGGCTTTTTATCAGGTTGGGTTTCTTCAACTGTAGGTTTCTCGGCTCCGGTGGCTCTGGCTTCTATTGCTTTCGGGCAATACGTTTATAGTGTATTTCCTGTAGCACCACCTGTATTCCTCGCTGTATTTTTATTAATTATTATTACTTCCATCCATGCCAGCGATTTAAAATTAGGAGCAACTTTTCAGCGATGGGCAACTTTTTTAAAAGTTGTATTTATGCTTGTTTTTATGATTGGCGGATTGTTGTTAGAAAATAAACAACCGGTAAATCTTATTCCCGGTTACAGTGATTGGAAGGAAGTGTTGACGAACGGAGCCTTTGCCGTTTCACTGTTTTGGGTCTCTTATGCTTATGCCGGATGGAATGCCGCAGCCTACATGGCAGGAGAAATAAAGGAGCCACAAAAAAATTTACCCCGATCACTGATACTGGGAACGGTGGTAGTTGCGCTCATTTATATTTTACTCAATTATGTGTTTTTATTGTCTTGCCCGCTGAGTGAATTAGCCGGACAAATAGAAATTGGGCACATTGCTGCCAGTCATATTTTTGGGGAAGGTGTAGGGAAAGTTATGGGTATAATTATTTCTCTGTTGCTCGTTTCCAGTATCAGTTCTATGATTATGGTTGGGCCTCGTGTAATGGCAGCCTTTGGTGAAAATATGAAGCCCCTGAAGTTTCTGGCGAAGAGAAATAAACGGGGCGTGCCGCATATTGCCGTTATTACACAATCCCTCATTTCTTTACTCCTGATTCTAACAGCAAAATTCAACGAAGTACTCGAACTCATAGGTTTTATTCTAAGTTTGTCTTCAACTTTAACAGTGGCCGGAATTTTTGTGCTGCGAACAAGATTCCGGAACTTAAACAGTCCATTCAGAATTAAATTTTATCCATTTGTGCCCATACTCTTTTTATTAATTAACGGTTGGATTTTATATTATGGCTTTACATCCAGACTATCCTCTTCCTTATATAGTCTGCTTATATTAGCAGCAGGAGCTATAGTATGGTTATTGCTGAATAGGATCAATAAAAATTCAAAAGCATGAAGATGAAACTAAATTTGCTGGTTGTATTAGGTATACTGGGTTTGGTAGCATGCACCGGAAATGAAAAAAAAACGCAAACACAACAGCCGGAAAGAAATATACCAGACACCACAAAAACACAATTGGTGCAAAAAAAATTGGATGACACGCTTGAATTAACAAAGGAAGTACAGGTAAAAGCAGCGCCTTGTAAAAACGATTCATTGGACGAACTGGCAAAAATGATTGCCGGCATAAATTACAAAGGAAAAGCAAAAATTTTATGGCAATTTTTTTCGCTTCCCGATTTTAAAGAACACCATGCCAGACTTTCTGCAAAATGGAATAGTTTTGATACTTCCCGCCTTGCTAAATTAAAAGATTTTCAGGTAAAGGAATTAGCTACATTAAAGAATGCCCCTTCTACTTTGTTTTACCCCTTTTCCGGGCCAGACATATTGTATGCAAAAACCTTTTTTCCCAACGCAAATAAGTATATTTTAATGGGGCTGGAACCTGTAGGAACACTTCCTGTATTAGATAATACCGATTTTGATGTAGACTCACTAAAGGGTTATTTTCATAACATAAATAGCTCTTTACAGACTATACTGCAATACAGTTTTTTTAGAACAGAAAGTATGAGTGCCGATTTAAAAACGGCCGAGTTAGACGGAACCATTCACCTATTATTGTTTTTTTTAGCCCGTACAGCTAATACCATTTGCGAAGTAAACCCTGTTATTATTGATACTTCCGGAAACCTGAAAAAGGTAAAGTCATTTGTGCAACTTAAAAAACAAGGATATAGAAACAAAGGAGTGGAGATAAAATTTATGAATGAAAGAGCAGAACACCAATCACTCTATTACTTTTCGGTTAACCTGGCAGATGCGAGTATTGCTTCCAACAAAGGATTAAAGCGATATATGGAAAAAGAAGCCAATACTTGTACCTACCTGAAGGGAGCATCCTACCTCATGCATAAAAATTATTTCTCACAAATAAGGGAAATCATCTTTAGCAAAAGTGCCTATGTTATACAGGACGATTCAGGTATTGCATGGAAATACTTTGAGGAGAAGGGTAACTGGGAATATCAGCTGTATGGCAAATACATCAAACCTATTCCACTGTTTGCTTCCTGTTATCAAAAAGACCTGGATTCGTTGTATAAACTAAAAGGGAGCACCAATATAGGTTTTGGTTTAGGGTATAACTTTAAAGATAAGAACAGTAATTTTATGATAGCGAAAAAAGTAAGCTGGAACTAAACAATCGTGATAGGAACCGTTACCTTATGCCTTACACTCTCTACCGTAGTTCCCAAAAATAAATCTTTAAAACTACCATGGCCATGAGCTCCCATAACCAGCATATCACAAGCATTTTCATGTACGAGTTGAGGAATAGCCTTTTTAGGATTTCCGAAGCCCAGTTGGTGACTGCACTTGTAACCTAAGTCTTCAAGCGTTTTTTGATAATTTTGCAGAAACTCAAGGTCCTTGGTGCTTTCGAGGTCATTGGTGTCTTTACCAAATAAAAATGCATTGGGAGTTTCAACGATGTGAATTAACTTATAAGTACATTTATGGCCGCCTAATTCAATAGCTTTACTGATGGCTTTTGAATCACTTTCGCTAAAATCTACCGCAATAATAATGTTAATTAATTTTTGACCCGGCACCAATTGCAGTGGAGGGGCACCCAGGTGGGGCTTATAGGTATGGCTTTGGCTTTTGAAGAAAAAGGGCTTCAAAGTGATGTACATAAGAATGCTTAAGAAAAACAGGCAAAGGGGAATCAGTAATAGCCCCATCAATACAGGATGGTTACTGGTTTGTAACAGGGAATGAACTTCACTATAAACCAGTTTAATGTTTAGGAAAATAATAATTAAGGCTGCAAGCCAGGACAGTAGTTGTGTCCAGATACTAATAGCAAACTTGCCCATTTTCTCTTTATCACTCACAAAATGTATCAGCGGAATAATGGCAAAGCCCAATTGCATACTGAGAATAACCTGACTCAATAAAAGTAATTGTTCGGTAGCTCCTTCGCCCATAGTAAGTAAGCAAATAATGGCTGGGCCAATGGCGAGCAGCCGGGTTAATAACCTTCTCATCCAGGGCTGAATACGCAAATTAAGATAACCTTCCATAATTATTTGTCCGGCCAGAGTGCCCGTAACGGTGCTGCTTTGCCCTGCTGCAATTAATGCAACTGCGAAAAGGGTAGGAGCCAGGGCTGTTCCAAGCACCGGAGCCAACAGGTGATGCGCATCTTCAATACGGGTTACATTGGTTAAATCATTCTTAAAGAAGGAGGCCGCTGCAAGGATTAATATTGCGGCATTCACAAACAAAGCCAGATTTAAAGCTACTACCGAGTCAATGATATTGTACCGGATAGCTTTCTTTATTTCACCATCGGTACGTTCGAAGGTACGTGTTTGTACCAATGAGCTGTGCAAATAAAGATTGTGCGGCATTACTGTTGCACCAATAATACCAATAGATATAAAGAGGGCTTCTTCATTGGCAATATGCGGTTTTATTCCCCCTAATATTTCGCCCAGGGCCGGCTTGGCCAGCAACATCTCTACGCCAAATGAAAGTCCGATGAGCAGAACCAATGAAATAATAAATGCTTCCAGTTTTCTGATACCAAAATTCAACAAAAACAAAAGCAAAAAGGTGTCCAGCACTGTAATACATACTCCATAAATAAGGGGTAAACCAAATAGCAGATTAATACCTATAGCCATCCCGATCACTTCAGCCAGATCGCAGGCTGCAATAGCTACTTCCGCCAAAATATACAATACAAAATTAACGAAAGGAGAATAAGTTTCCCGTGAGGCCTGGGCCAGGTCTTTCCCGGCAACAATGCCTAATCGCGCGCAATGACTTTGTAGTAAAATGGCAATAAGATTACTCATAATCAATACCCAGATCAGGGAATAACCGAATTTACTTCCACCGGCAATATCGGTAGCCCAGTTCCCCGGATCCATGTATCCTACACTAATCATATAAGCCGGCCCCAGAAATGCAAAAAGTTTTTTCCATTTACTGGTCGATCGGGTGTCTACACTGCCGTTTACTTCACCCAAAGATTTTCCTGTTGTATTATTTGCCATATTTTTCTACCAAAATGTTTTTTGAAGCATCATGACTCAAAAACTTTCGTTTGTTTTTAATGCTGATGGTAAATGATAAATCATAGTCGTTTCTTTCATAAATAGTCAACACCGTACCAATAGATAATCCGTTCTGACTGACATATTGCAGAAAGGCCTTAGAGTGATCTTCTACTCCTTTAAAAATATATTTGCCCGGAACTTTAATGCTGGAAAGTGGTACAGAACCGGAAAGCATAATTTTTCCTTCGGAATCGGGAATTGGGTCTCCATGCGGATCGAAGCGGGGATAAGCTAAAAATTTATCCAGTTCACTAATCAGTTCATCCGATTGTATATGCTCTAATTGTTCTGCAATATCATGTACTTCATCCCAGCGAAAATTTAATTTTTCAACCAGAAATACCTCCCACAAACGGTGTTTCCTTACTATTTTCAAAGCTATTTTTTTCCCCTCTGCAGTTAACGACACCCCCTGGTATTTTTGATAAGACACATAGTTTTTTTCCGATAACTTCTTAAGCATATCGGTTACTGTAGCCGCTTTGGTATTTACCAGTGCGGCTATAGCATTAGTACTAATAGTCTCTAATTCCTGTAAGCTTAGTTTATAAATGGCTTTTAAATAATTTTCTTCTGTAAAGGAATTCATAAGGTAAAAATAGATATTATTTTTATATTACTAAAAAACTTTTTAGACTTATCTAAAAAATTATCGTTCAAACGCGTAATTTTTACGACATTTCAAAGCAGTGAGTGATTTAAACATAGAAATGAATTAGATTGAATTTTGTAAATTGCTAGCTCTAACAACAACAAATGTCTTTAAGGAAAGCATCCATTTTATTACCTTTTCTATTTTCTTTTTTTAAGATAATAGGCCAATGCTCCTTTAGCCTCGGTTCCGATATCAATATCTGTCCTGGAGATCCCGTAAACCAGGTGATTAATGGCCCTGCAGGATATAGCTCCTACCAATGGAACAACGGGAGTACTGCCGCTTCAATTACTGCAACAGCTCCAGGTATTTATGCCTGTACTGCCATACAGTATTCTAATAATTTGGTAACAAATGGAAACTTTAGCTCTGGAAGCACAGGCATCTCTACTTCTTATGTGGTGGGAACTGGCGGCCCTTCCGGGCAGCTTACCAATCCAGGAACCTACGCAGTTACTACCAACCCAAAAAATGTACATAATAATTTCCCGGTGTTTGGCGATCATACCACGGGTACCGGCGGTATGATGGTGGTGAACGGGGCTTCTACCGCCAATGTAAGTGTTTGGTGCCAGACAATAACCGTAACACCTAACACTACCTATGATTTTTCTGCATGGATAGCCACCTGTGCAGCCTGGGATGCTTCGGAATTAGCCAAACTACAATTCTCTATAAACGGGGTCTTGTTAGGCTCCGTGTTTTCACCACCACTTACTACAGGGCAGTGGACCCAATTCAGTGCTACCTGGAATTCGGGAACCAATACATCGGCCAATATTTGTATACAAAATCAAAACACAGCTGCTGGCGGAAATGATTTTGCTATGGATGATATTTCTTTTAGGAAAAAATGCACTTTTACGGATACATTGATTATCAAAGAAATTCCATTGCCTGTTATCACTGCCGCAAGCCCCCTGCTCATTACCTGTACTAGCTCTACTGTAACACTTCAGGCAAATTCTTCGGTTACGGGAAGCTCATTTCAATGGGCGGGACCAGGAGCTTTCTCAGCAAACAGTGCAACCGCATCAACGTCAGTTGCAGGAACCTATACGGTTACTGTGAAGGAGCCAGTAAATAACTGTGCGGCCAAAGCTACAGTTGTTGTAGATGTGGATGCCAACATTCCTAATGTTGCTGTTGGTGTTACCGGTACACTTAATTGTAAAACAGAAAACGTAAGCCTAACCGGAAATTCAACTACTACCGGAGTTTCCTTTTCCTGGTCGGGCCCCCATAACTTTAGCTCTACTGAACAATCTCCGGAGGTTACTGAACCTGGTTACTATGTGTTAACAGTTACCGATAATACTTCCGGCTGCGCAAGAAAAGATTCTGTTCTGGTAGCTATAGATACCGTTAAACCAATTATCAGTACTCCAGGCGCAGTTAAGATTACTTGTCAAAAACCTTCTGTTATAGTTGCTGTAAATTCTTCCGTTTCTAATTCGGTGTATAACTGGACAGGTCCATCCGGATTCACATCTACTAATCAACAGGAAACTGTTTCCGTACCCGGAAATTACAAGGTTGAGGTGAGTTCGGCTACAAACGGTTGTACAACCTCATTAACTCAGGAAGTAGGTATTGATACTGTATCTCCCATTATTGCTTTGCAAACTCCGCCAACTATTACGTGTAAGAATTTACAGGTTAATTTAGCTGTAGCTTCATCTGCTGCAAATTCCAGTTATTCCTGGTCAGGCCCTCAGTCTTTTACTGCAGCAGTGCAAAATCCAACAACTTCAGCCGCTGGTACGTACACCGTATCCGTAAAAAATGAAGAGAACGGATGTGTAAAAACAGCCACAGTAACGGTACTGTTAGATACGGTGAAACCTGTTGTAATGGCAGGAGCAGATGCTGTTATTCCCTGTTCACAACCACAAATTAACCTGAATGCCACTTCCTCCTTACAGAATGCAGCATACGAATGGAGTGGCCCTAATTCTTTTTTGGCTGCTACTGCAGGTATTCAGGTTACTGAAGAAGGAACCTATATTGTGAAAATTACCGATTTGGGCAATTTGTGTACTGGTGTGGATACTATACAAGTAAGCAAAACACCAAGCCCTGTAGCAAATATTGCGGTAGTAAATGCCACTTGTTTTGGTGCAAGTAACGGTAACCTAAATGTATCCGTTAATTGGGGGCTTGCACCGTTTACGTATTTGTGGAGCAATTCGGCGGCGGTTACTGGTTCTATCAATAATTCACTAAGTGCAGGAAATTATACCTGTACTGTTACTGATGCCAATGGTTGCTCGGTTAAAGTAAATGCAGCAATTAGCCAGCCAGCCAAAATTCTAATTGCCCCCATACCTGAAGATACTGTTTGCGCCGGTTCCCCTGTGAATTTGGTAACTGCCGCAAGCGGAGGTAATCCACCCTATAATTTCTTTTGGTTTAATCAAAGCCTTAACCTTATTACCAGCCCTGTTACACCAACAAGCTCCGAAAAATACGGTGTAGTTGTTTTAGATGTTAACGGATGCGTTTCGGATACTATGACTTTTAAAATAAATGTTTATCCTTCCCTTCAAATAACTGCTATTCCTCCTGTAGGTGTATGTAAAGGAAATTCGGCAACACTTCAGGCAGTGGTGAGTGGGGGGCATGGAAGTTACCAGTTCGAATGGCTGCCATCAGGCTTTACTACTTCTCAAATTCTTGTTACTCCCGCTATCAATACAACCTACACCTTAATGGTGGAGGATGCCTGCGAATCGAAACAACTGACCATCCCCGTTGATGTTTTTCCTTTACCTGATGCGCCAATACAATTGGCTGATACCGGAGGCTGTGCTACATTTTGTACCGAAATAGCAACTACCAGTTTAACCGGTTATACTTATTTATGGAAGATTGACAATACCGTTATTTCAACAGCAAATCTTTTTCATCATTGTTTTGAGGAAGGGGTTTACCAAACAGCCTTATTCGTAAAGGATGATAAGGGTTGTGAAAATGGGTCAACGAAAACAATTCACGCGTATCCGCACCCAAAAGCAAGATTTTCAGTACCCGCTACAGAGTTCAATATACTTGATCCGGTAGTTGATTTTGAAAACTTTTCAGTAGATGCCGTTTCCTATAAATGGAATTTCGGTAATATTCCGGGGAATAGTTCCTCCAGTATTAATCCGTCGGTTATGTTTCCCGCAACCGAAGCCTGTTATGATGTTCAGCTCACGGTAAAAAATAAGTACGAATGTTTGGATACTATTGTGCAAAAAGTGTGCATACAGGATGTTTATACCGTTTATTTCCCAAATACTTTTACACCCAATAACGACGGACTTAACGATGAGTTTGTGCCTAAGGGAACGGGTTACCAGGAAGATGAATTTTACCTCGCTATTTATGACCGATGGGGCAATAAAGTATTTGAAAGTAATACGTTTAATAAAGGATGGAATGGAGCATTAACTAATCGTATGCAGGCTATGCAGGATGTTTATGTCTGGATTTCGAGAGTAAAAGATCAACGGGGTAAGCTTCATGAATATGGAGGAAGACTTAGCTTAGTGAGGTAGTAAAAATTATTTTTTCACCGTAATCAGGTATTCAGCAATACAGTTATTGTTGATGTAAAGCGTAATATCATACAGCGCCTCTTTATCAAAAGTAAATTCAAAAGAATAACTTGTTGGGTTTTCAGTTTTTTTGAGTTCCAGCGGTAAAATGTATTTATCAGTATTAATAAGCATTCCGGCAGATTTGTACTCATCAGGACCTTTGATGGTAAATACTACGGCTGTTCCGGCCTTTCCCTTCAGTTTACCGGTATTTGGGGTAATCTCTATTAAATTCATGTGAAAAAAATCAGGGTAATAGATAGGAGTTCTGATGAATTTTTTTGAAGAAATGGGCTTATTCAGTAATTGAAATTTTTTCTCTTTTGGGAAATGATCCAGTATAAATTTTTCAGGAGGAGTCAGGTAATAATGCTCATCAAATTCTTTAATGAATTTACGTGCGGTCACATTGTATTTGCTGGTGGCCCAGGTTACATCAACCAGGTACTTTTTACCATAAAGGCTTACTGTATTCCAGGCATGGTCTGTTTTACGGAGTTTTTTATTAATGTCCTTTACTTCCGTTTTGGTATAGCCGGTAACTACTTCACAGGGAATGTTTACTGTAGCACACATTTCCTTTAATAAATTGGAGAATCCCTGACAAACCGCCTTGTTTTTTCTGATTATTTTATCACCATCCGTTAAAGAACCGGCTGTTTTGTTGTATTCAATGTTTTCTGTTATCCAACGGAAAATAGCCCTGAATTTTTCATGTTCGCTGCTAAGCGATTCTGTTAAGGGATAGGTTATTTCAGTTATACTTTTATATTTTTTTTTAGGGAAGTATATGGCTAAGCTATCAGCCCTGCGATAATCAGAAGTTTTAGGATTAATATCACTGGCATAAAACAGGGCAGGCAAAAATACAAAACAAACATACCAAGTCAGGATGTATATATAGTTGTTTTTGTTCATGGCCTAAAAGCGGCAATATAATAAAAAACAGGAATGGATATACAGTCTTAATTTTCCTGTTTTAATAACAGGGTGTGAATTAGTAGCGTGTAAGTATTACCCTGGTTAATGTTGGGAATAGTAGCTAATAATATATGGAATAGGAACTCTGTGCAGTGGATTTCAATGAATTTTGAGTGGAAAGTAATAAGTTCTTCCAATCACATTAAACTAATTCATAGAGCTTTGAGAGTCATTAGAAAATGAGCAAGCTATAAAGAGTTTGGCTATTCCGCTTACGCAGAAAGTCTCACGAATAAAAAAAATGTTTGACAAAAAAACACCCTTCCATAA
>JACCDP011051688.1_pt1 | contig 14167 bp, 9 predicted proteins | sample 7445841 | NCBI WGS metagenome assembly JACCDP01 (sample SAMN15323441, study PRJNA562643) | freshwater metagenome | isolation source: river surface water | place: USA:Blue River Watershed | collected 2017-08-17
AACCTCCCGTGCTAGTTGAAAAATATTTACCCGGCAGTGATTATCGTTTGCTGGTGGTTGGTCAACATTTAATTGCAGCTGCACGTCGCGATCCACCATTCGTGATTGGCGATGGCAGCAAAACGATTCAACAGTTAGTAGAAATCGTCAATGCGGATCCACGACGTGGCGAAGGCCATGCAACTTCACTGACAAAAATTCGTCTTGATGAGATTGCTAAAAGCTGTCTGGCTTTACAGCATATGAACCCAGATTCTGTTCCTGAAAAAGGGCGTCGTGTTTTATTACGTAACAATGCCAATCTTAGTACGGGTGGAACAGCAACTGATGTCACCGATGACGTTCATCCAGAAATAGCAGCTCGTGTGATTGATGCAGCACGCATGATAGGTTTGCATGTCTGTGGTGTGGATGTGGTGTGTGAAAGTGTGCAACGTCCCTTAGAAGAACAAAATGGTGGGATTGTTGAAGTCAATGCAGCACCCGGTCTACGTATGCATTTGAATCCTTCCTACGGCAAAGGCCGCAACATCGGCACTCCCGTGATAGCAGAGTTATTTGTTCCTGGTGATGATGGTCGCATACCAGTGATTGCGGTTTCAGGTGTGAATGGCAAAACCACTACCACACGTCTTATTGCACACATACTCTCCAGTACAGGTTTATGCGTTGGCATGACCAACACGGATGGTGTGTACATCGATGGTCGTCAGACTGATAGTGGTGATTGCAGTGGTCCTAAGAGTGCGCGTAATGTATTAGGCCATCCGCATGTTCAAGCTGCTGTGTTGGAAACAGCGCGCGGTGGTGTGTTACGTGAGGGCTTAGGTTTTGATCGTTGCGCAGTTGCAGTGATCACCAATATTGGTGAAGGCGATCACTTAGGTTTAAATCATATTCATACAGCAGAAGGTGTATCACGCATTAAACAAGTCATCGTACAAAATGTAGCGCCTACTGGATATGCGGTTTTAAATGCTGCCGATCCTCTTGTGGTTGCAATGGCAGCAGAATCTCCTGGTAAGGTAATTTTCTTCGCACAAGATGCACATGATCCTTTAATCGTTGCGCAACGAGCGCGTGCAAAACGCGTTGTGTTTGTTGAATCAGGTGAAATCGTTGCAGCAGAAGGTCCGATAGAACATCGCTTACCTCTCAGTCAAGTACCACTGACTCGCGGTGGCTTGCTTGGTTTTCAAATAGAGAACACGCTTGCTGCAGTAGGAGCTTGTTGGGCTCTTGATATGGCATGGGACAGTATTTGCGAAGGCTTATATAGCTTTGATAGTGATAGCAAAAACGCGCCCGGTCGTTTTAATCTTATGCGCTATCGCGATGCGACAGTGATTGCTGATTATGGACATAATCCAGATGCAATGCGCGCCTTAGTCTCCGCCTTTAATGCGCTACCTGCACAAGCGAATACAAAACGTACTGTTGTCATTAGTGGCGCAGGTGATAGACGTGATGAAGATATACGTCAGCAAACTGCCATTCTCGGACAGGCCTTTGATAATGTCGTCATCTATGAAGATGCTTGTCAACGTGGACGTGCTGCCGGTGAAGTCATGGCCTTATTACGCGCCGGTTTACAAGGTGCAAGCCGCACCACCCATGTAGAAGAAATACAAGGTGAATTTATTGCGATTGATCGTGGATTAGCTTTGCTCCAACCCGGTGATCAATGCTTGGTGTTAGTGGATCAAGTTGAGGAAGCTTTAGCACACTTACAAAATCGGATGACGCAAGGTTAATCATCATCGAAGACTTAAGCCCGAGCGAGTCGCCATAAAGACACCACCTCTGCGGCTCGCGCTGTATGTAGTGCATCTTCTTGATCAGCGACTTTTGCATGCATGGGCTTAGCGTCTAATTTTTCTATCACGCGTAGTCCATGCTCTTGAAACATATTGGTTAACTCATCTCTGCTGCGCAATTCCAAATGCTCTGCCAAATCAGAAAGTATTAACCAGCCCTCCCCACTGGGCTTGAGATGCGCTGACAGTCCCTGTAAAAATCCACGCAACATTTTGCTCTCTGGATCAAACACAGCATGCTCTAAAGCTGAACTAGGTCGCGCAGGTACCCAAGGTGGATTACAAACAATGAGATCAGCCTCTCCTTGCGGATATAAATCGGCTGCTACGATCTCGACCTGATCGGCATAGCCTAAACGTTGTAGATTTTCTTTTGCACATACAAGCGCACGATCACTCTGATCCGTTGCTATCACATGAGACGCACCTCGTTGTATTAAAATCGCAGCTAACACGCCAGTCCCAGTACCTATATCAAAAGCGACTGCATCAGCTTGCCATGAGGGAGGTAAGGAAGCTTGTGCAACGAGTTGCAAATATTCAGCACGTAATGGAGCAAATACACCGTAATGCGGATGAATAGTGCGTCCATCTAAGGCTGCAATCTTGACACCCTTCTTACGCCATTCATGTGCTCCCACCATACCGAGCAACTCACGCAATGAAATCACATAAGGTGCATCCATATCACCATAAGCTTCATGACAAGCTTGTGCCACATCAGGCGCACGTCGTAAAGACAAGGTGTGATCTGCATTGAAATTCAAGAGCACCATACCTAAAGTACGTGCGCGTTGTGACTGTGTTTGACGATGCTGATTAAACACATCCTTCATACTAGAAGAATTGCTTTTTTTCGCTCTTGCTGATTTTTTTGCAGGTTTGTCGAGTCGACGTGCTATCGCTTGTAATAATTGTTTTGCGTTTTGAAAATCACCACGCCACAATAAACCTGTACCCTCTGATGCCAAACGAAATGCACTATCTGCGTTTAAGGTATCGTCTACCAACATGACGCGCTTAGGTGGCGCAGAGCCATGCTCTGAATGCCATTGTGCTGAACAAGTTTGTTCCTGCTCTTGCCATATGATCATGGCATCCGACTTTACTGCTGCTAGAGTTTTCAAAAATTTCACCAATCACAATACAACTATGAAGCTCATCAATACTATTAATTATGAATAAGCGCAATCAACAACTAAATACTTTCACTACTCGTCTTAGGTAGGTGATTTTTCTCAAAGCGTTGCTTAACCATAGAAATATGTTCGCGCAACACATAAAGTTGATCTGCATAAGCTAGAGGCATCACCATAGTGTTCACAGCTACCTCTATCTCATCTAAAGTTTTTTTGATTTCTGCTAATTCAAGATCTGCAGTATTTTTCGCCATTTCACGCTCTATCTTCATCAAGGCACCATACCAGCGATAGAGTCGCGAACGTATACGCCAACGATATAACGGTGCTAGCAAGCGCGAAGCAGGGACTATGACAATCAATAAAGGTAGTATCAGTAGTAACAACCTATCCATTAAACTCGCTAACCAAAAAGGGAGGCGCTTATACAAAAATGGAGAGCCCGAAGTGTAATACCGTTTAGCATCCTCACTCAAAGGAAAATCGCGTTGAGTTGCAGTCGGAAATTCATTCGCATTACGAAATAAACCGGGCTTACTATGCACTTCCTTAGCAGCGGCGATTAATAAATCAGAAATCGCAGGATGTAAGTTTTCACGCGCAATCAATTCAACCGGTGTCCCTATAAGTTCAATATCAGTAGGCGGTAAATTACGACCTAAATGAAAACTTCCTTCCGGTGCTTTTAGCCGCGAAAGAAAATGTAACTTCCTAACATACCCATCAGCCTGACTAAAGCTCATCAGTTTGATACCAGGCTCGGCCATAAGTTCTCGCACTTTTTTGCCGCGTATGAGTTCACTCATAATAAAAATAGCATCAACCTTTTTCGATTTGAGAGCCTCAATCGCATCATCACCATCCATAGCGAGCAAATTTACTTCGGTTGGTTTTATTTCATTGGCTTCAAATATTTTTTTAGAGAGTATATTAGTACCACTCCCATCAGGGCCAATCGCAACCCGCTTATTTTTTAGCTGAGGGATTTTATCTATAGCATAGGTAGCACGGTAAAAAACTAACATCGGTTGCACATACAGGGTGCCTAATGAAACTAAAGACTGTAATTCTTCTTTATCAGCTAAACCGTTTTGAACCAACGCTACATCAGCAGCCACTTTTTTATTCATTAACAGCTGCAGATTTTCATCTGAACCATCAGTCATCACCACCTTCACTTTCACACCGTGTGATTCAATAATTTTTTTATATTTTTCAGCGGTATTTTGAAAGCTACTGCCTTCAGGGCCACTCAAGATCACGACGGTATCAGGTGGTGCTGGCTGCAGCATGGTAAAAGTCAACCATCCAACCAAGCCAACCAAGAGCAGTAAAGGAATCAGAACAAAAAATAAATCTTTCCAAGATAATGCAAAGATTTTTTTTATAAAACGAGGTGAGTACATAGGGTTTTCTGAATAAAAATCATAAGCATGTTGATTGGAATTGTTTTCAGTGGTGACTCCGGTTTTAGTATGGCACAGCTGACAGTCGTCATCTCTCAAAAACACAAGTAAGCCGACTTGTAAAATTATCTTTTTGAAAATATTCGCACTGGCTTCTGTCGTCTTTCCTGACAATTCAGGCTAAATGAAATGGTATGAATCTTGCTGTAATAGCCGCAAACGAACTGGCTTTACTAGACGATTCCTATGATTACTCGCGTTAATTCCATGGCTGGCACAGGCGCAATGTCTGCAGTCTCCAGTGCCGCCTTAGCTCAAATGAAAGCTGAGCTCACTACTGCTCTAAAAGCGGCAGGGGTAACTGACGCCAGTGAAACCGACACCATGCCCAAAGGATTTCCAAAAGGTGTGACATGGGCAAATGCTTACAAAATGGTCTCGCAATGGAAAGAGGACGGTAATCCTAAAACGCCTGGCAATCTGGTTTTATCGCAAGATTTAGTCAATAAAAATGTTGCTGCGACCAAATCTCTTAAAGAGTTGGGATACAACGATCTCTCAAGCTTTAAAGTGGGCACCTCCGCGGTGGGAGCGATCGATACACTCTATCAGAGCAAAACCAATGGTTTAGTTGGCTCAGCATTGGCGAAAGCAGGCATCTATGATTTGACTGCCTTCCCCAAAGGCACCACCATCTATCAAGCCTTCAAACTCATAGAAGACCCAAACAATCCAGGTAAGATATCAACCGATCGATTTCGTGAATTAAAAGGTGCCTTTACTGCACTCTCAGCACTAGGCGTTACTTCCTTAGCGAATTTTCCTAGGGGCACAAATGCGTTGGACGCTAAAGCATTACTCGAACCCAAGGCAGTACAAATGTTAGCCATGACTGGCATGACGTCTGACAACTTTAAAAATACAAATCTCTCTGCGCTAGAGCAAATGGGGATTTTGAGTAGATTGCCCGACACAATCAGAGAATTAAACTCGCTACCAGCCGGCACCAATGCGAATACCTTAGGAACCAATGCAAATGCCGCAAAAAAACTGGTCGCTCTCGGCTATGAAAATTTAAATGCATTCGCCGGCATGAAAGCCTTTGGCGGCAAACCCGTTACGGCCGCTGCAGCATTGATGCAAGTCACAAAAAAACCTGTGGATGCAGATTTGCCCTTCCCCACAGCAGCCAGCACAGATCGTCTATTTCAAAGCACCGAGCAAGCGAAGATTCCGTCCTACGGCAAAATCAATCCAGTTAAATACACCGTCTATTCACCTAATGAATCGGACAAAGTAAAACCCAATCCGCCGCCTATCGTGACGGTGGCTAGCACGGCTGAAATTTTGGCGGCGAACATTCTTTATTGGAAAAGGAAAACGTAAAATTTTTTGTAAACCAATGTAATTGATGCAGATTTACAACACTTTTTAAAGATGTTACGGCTACAGCTATCAATAGGTTGAAATTAGGCTTTTATAATCATTTCCACAAGACAATTTGAATAACTGAAGGCATATTATGAAAAAAATCCTTATAGGTGCACTACTGACACTGAGCGCAGTTTCCGCTCAAGCGCAGTTAAAACCCTTTGTTTCTTTTGATTATGCTGATGAAGAAAAACGTTCTTCAGGCAAAAAAAATGCTGCAGTTAATATGACAATCGGTGTTAAAGCGCCGAACAAATGGGAATATTCGATCAAGGCGGGCTATGCTGATCCTGCAACTCCAGGAACATCTTCCTCAAGTCTGAATACGCAAAATGTCGAACTTAAGGTAAAAAAATCATTTGAAACAGGAATGGGTTTCTATCCCTATGTTTCAGTTAGAGTAGGACAAAAATTTAATGATCAAACTACAATTGCTAAAAATACAAAACACTACGCAGTAGATATTGGTCTAAAAGTTCCTTTGGGTATGGGTTTTGCGGCAGATGTAGGATCTCGATATCGAAACGCGTTCAATGAAGATCAAGTTCCTGCATTTGATAGCGTTCGTCATCACGCCATGCTACTTTATGATTTCAATGAAAATCACACTGTAGGATTACGTTATGCGAGAAGTCATGGCGCTGTAGACGAATCAAAAAATTCTGTACGCGCTAATTACACCTACAACTTCTAAGTTATTCTCTGCAACCCCATTGAGGGTTTGCTGAATTAACCGGCGACTTAGTTCTCCGGTTTTTTTTCGCCTATAGCCCTAATAACGATAAAATGAACAATTAGAAAAAAACAAACAGCCCTGAAAGAAAAACAAATACCTGCCATAATTCGCTTGCCTGACAAATTCCTGACAAATAGTGCCGCCATGAAGTTTTTAAAACAAGCAGTTTTTAATTTTACAATAAATTATATGGGAATCCCATCTCTCCGCTTTAATAAGATCTTAACTTCATCCATGTCCATCGCTGTCTTAAGCATGATGGTCTTTGTTGCAGCACCCTTAAGAGCAGAAACCATACAGATCATTACCATCAATGAATTGATCAACACCGTTGTAATCAACAACCCTGAGCTATTGGCTAGCAGGCAATCATTAGATGCGGCCACTGCAGGCATCACCACTGCAAAAGCATTACCTAATCCACGATTAGAAATGCAAAGCGGTCGATATAACGAACAAAATCCCGCTGCGCTCTCAGGAAGAGGAAATGGCATCGGCGTTGCACAATTAATTGAAAACCCAGCCTTGCGCAGCGCACGTGCTGAGGGCGCTTTACACAATCGTTCAAGATCCGCGCAAGTCGTCGTCATGACAGAAAATGAATTAATTGCAGAAACAAAACGTCGTGCTTATGAATACTTGCTGCGTAAAGAAGAAACCATCGCCGCTTTTGACGCACTGGGCTTACTTGAACAAATTCGCGAGCGTGTAAAAGTCAGAGTAGAAACCGGCGAAGCTGGACGATATGAATTAATTAAATCGGATGCAGAAATATACAATGCACGCCAACGCGAACAAACAGCACGCTTACAAACACAACAAGCTGCAATCTCACTGAATCGATTAGCAGCCGGACGTTTACCTAGTTCATGGGAATTAAATGCACAGCTTAGCGATAAGCTACAAGTGCCCGATCTAGAATTACTCAAACAAACAGCACTAGCTGAAAATCCAGAAATCAGACAACTGGTTGCTGAATTAGCACGTTCACGCTCTAAAATTAATGAAGCAGAAGCTAGTCGCTGGCCAGGTGTAGAAATTCGCGTTTCGCAATTACGAGAGCCTGAAGCTAGACAAAATATGATTGGTCTCTCGGTACAACTACCGATACTTGATCAACGTGCAGGTCCACGTGCAGAAGCCATCGCTGAACGTGAGCGAGCAATCGTTCGTCTTGAGGGCCGCAAGGCAGAATTACTGCAACAAATTGAACTCACATGGAAGTCCGTGCAGATTGCTCGCACACGTATTGATGCACTATCTGAAGGCGTGCTACGCGATGCAGAGGCCACACTCAGAGTTGCTCAAGCAGCTTATCGATTTGGTGAGCGTGGCATACTTGAAGTGCTAGATGCAGAACGTGTCTTACGTTCAGTGCGTAACGATTTACTGCTAGCGCGTTATCAATTACAAGCATCACTAATAGAACTCGACACACTGGCAGGACGACATGTCGCGAAATCAGAATAAGCAATACCTCTCCTCTTTCATACTCAAAAATTTATGTTCATCAGCTATGCCTAGCCTTCATAAAATGCCAAAAAAAAATTTCTTTCAGAATATCGGATTGCTCCTCGTCTTACTTATTACGCTGACTGCCTGTAATAAAAAAGAGCAGCCTGCAGCCAAGCCTGCACAAAATTTAGACAAGTCAATTGTAGAAATCAAACCAGACATGGCAACGCAATTTTTAATAGAGCGTGTTCAATTGACCGACATAGCCGTTACACAAAGAGTTTCAGGCAAAATCGAAGTCAATGAGCAGCGCACTACACGTATCGGTGCTTCTGTTACAGGTCGTGTCACACAAATCATGGCTGAGGTGGGAGATAGAGTAAAAGCTGGTCAACCCTTAGCAAAGTTATCCAGTCCGGAACTCACTAACGCACAATTATCATATTTGCGCGCAGTCTCTAGCACCAAGCTTGCTGAACGTTCCGTAGAACGTGCACAACAATTAGTTGCAGCTGATGTGATTGGTTTTGCCGAGTTACAAAGACGCGAAGTGGAGTTATCGGTAGCGCGTGCAGAACTACGAGCAGCATCCGATCAACTACGCTTAATTGGTCTTTCTCAAACCACCATAGAACGCTTAAGAGAAAATGGCTCATTGGCTTCTGAAGTAGCGATTACCGCCACGCAGACTGGTATTGTCGTAGAGCGTAAAATCAGTCAAGGCCAAGTAGCGCAACCTGGTGATCCATTATTTACCGTTGCCGATTTATCGAATGTTTGGGTAGTCGGTGCTTTACCTGAAAAAAATGCAAACTCAGTCTACTTAAACCAACGTGTTGATGTCGAAGTCGCCGCGATTGGTAATTCGCTTTTGCATGGAAAAATTGTTTTTATTAGTGACACTGTTCATCCAGACACACGCACTGTTGCCATTCGTACTGCAGTCAATAATCCTAAGTTTGAACTCAAACCACAAATGCTTGCATCACTAGTTTTAAAGGGACAAACAGTACGTCAGCTAGCGGTGCCCGCAAGTGCCGTCGTACGTGAAAATGGTCGTGAATATGTCTTTGTGCAATTAGACAAACTTCGCTTCCGATTAACCGAAGTACGATTAGATACTGCGGTCGGTGATTATCGCCCTGTCATTAAAGGTTTAGATGAAGCCACTCCGATTGTTGTTGATGGCACCTTTCATTTAAATAGTCAGCGTAAGCGCGCCGAATTGGAGTAACAGTATGCTGACAAAATTAATAGGTGAATCGCTCACACAGCGATTGCTGATGGTGGTATTGGCATTTGCATTAATAGGCTTTGGCCTACGTGCAACGAGCAAACTCTCAGTAGATGCCTTTCCTGATGTAACTAATGTTCAGGTACAAATCGCGACCGAAGCACCTGGTCGCTCACCAGAAGAAGTTGAACGTTTTGTAACCGTTCCACTAGAAATCAGCATGACAGGATTGCCTGGCTTGACTGATATGCGCTCTCTTAACCGTAATGGTCTCTCCATCATTACCTTAGTTTTTACCGACAGCACAGACGTTTATTTTGCACGTCAATTGGTGATGGAAAGACTGATTGAAGTCAATACAAGACTCCCTAATGGTATTTCTCCAGTCTTAGGTCCCGTCTCTACAGGCTTAGGCGAAGTTTATCAATACACATTAGAACGACCTGATGATGGCACCCGTGTATTAACTGAAGCAGAACTCATGGAACGTAGGGCTATTCAAGATTGGGTAGTACGTCCGCTCTTGCGTTCGATTCCAGGCATCGCCGAAATTAATTCACAAGGTGGCTTTGAACGCCAATATCAAGTCAATGTGAATCCAGATCGACTGCGTCATTATCACTTGTCCTTGCGCGAATTAGAGAATGCCATTTCAAGTAACAATGCCAATTCAGGCGGCGGCATCCTACCCCAAGGTGAAGAACAATATTTGATCCGTGGCGTGGGTTTAACTCGCACTGTGGAAGATATCGCCGGCATCGTCTTGAAAGAAGAAAATGGCACACCTGTTTATGTCAGAGATGTCGCTGAAGTCAAAGTAGGTCCAGCTATTCGTTATGGCGCATTGATAAAAAATGGCGACACGGAAGCTGTCGGCGGCATCGTCATGATGCTACGCGCAGGAAATGCAAAAGAAATCGTAACGCGTATTAAAGGCCGCGTGAATGAAATCAATGCAAAAAATATGCTGCCAGGTGGATTAAAAATTGTTCCCTTCTACGACCGTACTGAATTAGTTGATGCTTCACTCTGGATGGTTGGAAAAGTTTTGATTGAAGGTGTAATTCTGGTCGTAATTGTGTTGTTGATTTTCTTAGGTGATATACGTTCAAGTCTTGTGGTGGTAGCGACTTTAGTCATCACACCACTCGTTACCTTCATGGCTATGAATCGTTTAGGCATCTCTGCCAACCTCATGTCATTGGGAGGTTTAGCGATTGCGATTGGACTCATGGTCGATGGCACTGTGGTGGTAGTAGAAAATGTATTCCACAAACTAGGCGCTGCTCAATTAAGCATGCGTGAACGATTAAAGGTTGTGTTAGATGCCACCATTGAAGTAGCCAAACCTACTATCTACGGCATCTCCATTATCATTCTCGTTTTCTTACCTCTCATGACCCTAACCGGTATGGAAGGAAAAATGTTTGCTCCTTTAGCGCTGACAATTGCCATTGCTTTGGCAGTGTCATTATTTATTTCTTTATTCTTATCTCCAGCATTGTGTTTTTATATTTTAAAAGGTGGCTCTGATCACGACACCAAACCCATCGCTTGGATGAAAAAGTATTATCTCAAGTTATTACAAGCAGCTTTATCGTCACAGAAAAAAACGATCGTTGCAGCTATTGTCGCTTTATTGATTTCTTTTATGCTGGTACCGTTCTTAGGTAAGAGTTTTATACCGACTATGAACGAAGGCTCTATCGTGCCGCAAATCATACGTGCGCCTAGTATTTCAATCGAAGAATCCGTACAGATTGACACTAAAGCTTTGCAATTAATCAAACCCATTCCAGGTATTCGATTATCTGTATCAAAACTGGGACGTGGTGAATCGCCGGCTGACCCATCAGGTCCAAATGAGTCTGATCCTATTGTTAGTATCGATCCAGATTCCGGTCGTACACAAGCGCAAATAGAAAAAGATATTCGCGCTGCTCTGTCAGTTTTACCTGGTGTACAAGTCGTGATGAATCAACCTATCGCTCAGCGTGTGGATGAAATGCTAACTGGCGTACGTTCACAGCTAGCAATTAAAATTTTCGGCGATGATTTAGCAGAACTAAAACTCATTTCTGAGCAAGTTGCAAACATCGTTAAAACCGTTCCAGGTGCAAAAGATATACGTATTGATCGTCTATCCGGACAACAGACTCTCACCATAGATATCGATAGATCTGCGATTGCACGTTACGGGATTAATGTCGCAGATATTCATGACATCATTGAAACGGCCATAGGTGGTAGTGAAGTGAGTCAACTATATGAAGGTGAACGTCGATTTGCGATTCAAATTCGTTATCCAGAAAATTATCGTAACTCTGTACAAGCGATTAAAAAAACTTTATTACGGACACCTAATAACGCACTCATTCCTCTAGAAACCGTCGCAAACATTCAATTAGTTGACAGCCCTCCTACGGTTAATCGTGAGTCAGGCAGACGACGCGTAGTAGTGGGCTCCAACGTAGCTGATCGCGATTTAGGAGGCTTCGTCGCTGAAGTACAGCAACGCGTAGAAAAAGAAATCAAACTCCCAGAAGGCTATTATTTTTCTTGGGGTGGACAGTTTGAAAATATGGAACGTGCGATGGGAACACTGATGATCATCATTCCATTGACGATTGCTGCCATCTTCTTCTTGTTGTTTATGATGTTTAATTCACTCAAACTTGCCTCACTCATCATCTTAGTTTTACCATTCGCCTCAATTGGTGGCGTGTTTGGCTTGGCTATCACCGGTGAATACTTATCTGTGCCTGCCTCAGTCGGCTTTATTGCACTGTGGGGTATCGCTGTATTAAACGGTATCGTGCTCGTTTCTTACATACGTCGACTGCGTGAAGAAGGTGTAGCCGTTCGTGATGCCGTCTATGAAGGATGCATACAACGTTTCCGTCCCGTGATGATGACTGCAACTGTGGCACTCTTAGGTTTGGTACCATTCTTATTCGCGACTGGTCCTGGCTCAGAAGTACAACGTCCCTTAGCCGTGGTTGTGATCGGCGGTTTAATCAGCTCTACGCTGTTAACATTAGTTGTATTACCTGTCTTGTATCGTTGGTTCGACCCACCAGTTATTGTAGAAAACCAAGATTAAATTTAGGATTTTGATTGCAAGCTGAATCTAGACAACTGTCAAAACAACACACTCAGCGCGCTAAAAACAAACAAAGCGCGCTGACCTATCTAATATTAAATCCTCATGCACGCGGTGGCCGCAATGCCAAGCTTGCTACACAACTGCAAAAAATTCTCTCGCAGTGCGGTCTCGAAGATGCATTAATCAACACCGATTCACCGCAAGCAGCATTACAAATGATTCATGCTCTGCCATCGGGTAGTCGTATTCTGGTGGCGGGTGGCGACGGTACCATCCAACATCTCTTACCAGCACTCATAGCAGGCGGACATACCTTAGGTGTACTGCCATTGGGAAGCGGTAATGACAATGCAAGAACTCTAGGCACCTATGGCTTAGCACTTGACACTGCAATCCAACAAACCTTATTTCATCCTGCCAGTCCTATTGATGTCGGTGAAATTCATTTTATTGATTCATCCACCGGCATTCCACATGAAAATCTTTTTCTTTCTAGCTTAAGTGCAGGATTTGATGCATCGATCAGTTTACGTGCACGCCAAGGACCAGCTTGGCTATTTGGTATGCCACGCTATCTATGGGCGACCTTAGGCGAATTACGTGCTTTACGTCATTGGCCCATCCATGTCACTGCCGATGAAAAAGTGATTCATACCGGCCCTGCCTTATTTGCCTCCTGCCTCAATACACCAAGTTTTGGAGGAGGCATGCCCGCCGTACCAAATGCCAAAAACAATGACGGTACACTCAACTTATTAATGGCTGGGGACATACACATGGTAGATGTATTACAACTACTACCCAGACTATTAATAGGTAAGCACTTAGGGCGTCCCAAAGTGCATACCCTAGCCTTTAGTAATCTGAAAATTCAATCTGAGACACCAATACCCATCGCAGCAGATGGCGAATATCTAGGATTAGCAAATGAATTAAAAATTTATACGCGTAGCCAATCCTTAGCTGCGATTTGTCTCTAACATCAGCTATGATTCAATAAAAACCACGTAAGCGAGCTGGTGGCTAAAGACCACGCACTCAAGAAAACATGATAAAACTAAAATTACTAGGCTGTAATGGTGGCATAGGAGGCATAAGACGCACTACTTGCTATGCCTTAGATGAATCTGTATTGATTGACGCAGGTACAGGATTAACTAGCCTCAGCCTAGAAGAAATGGCGCGTATTGATCATGTCGTGCTCACCCATGCGCATTTTGATCACATCGCAAGTCTGCCTTTGTTAATGGATTCTGTCATCGGTATGCGTACCGGCCCTATCAATGTATGGGGACCACAACGCGTGATTGAAATCGTCGCTAATCATGTATTCAATAATCAAATCTGGCCTGATTTCACGAGCATACCTAGCATCGCTCATCCATTTGCGAAACTCAATGCCATACCTGAAGATCAAACCTTTGATATCGGTGGTTTTAAGTTCAGCACCTTAGCAGCCAATCATGGCATACCTGCATGCGGCTATCGTGTTGAAAAAGCAGGAGCCGTATTAGCATTTTCTGGTGACACAACAGACTCTCCAGATTTTTGGGAAGCCATACATAACGATGATGAACTCGCTGGCGTCATCGTTGAATGCTCCTATTCACGCAAAATGCATGAAATGGCACTCATGTCCATGCATATGGATGTGGACATGGTCATCAAAGAATTTTCACAACTACGTTCAGATGTAGCCGGCATCATCGTACATCGTAAACCCGGCTTAGAAGATGAAATAGAAAGCGAACTACGTGCCGCGTTACCTGATCGCGATGTAAGATTTCCTATCAGTGGGCAGGAATATCTTTTTCAAACACAGTAAGATATTAATAAGCGACAT
>JACCDP011449333.1_pt1 | contig 14167 bp, 25 predicted proteins | sample 7445841 | NCBI WGS metagenome assembly JACCDP01 (sample SAMN15323441, study PRJNA562643) | freshwater metagenome | isolation source: river surface water | place: USA:Blue River Watershed | collected 2017-08-17
ACGGTTTCAAACCAATCAACTCTGTTGATGGCAAACCATATGCTGGCGCTACTCGTCAGTATGCTATTGAAGGTTCTGCTAACATCTTCTTTGGTGATTTGGTTAAAATCGTTGCGGGCGAAGTTGCACCATTCGTACCTGGCACAGATGAAAATCCTGCTGGCGTATTCGTGGGCGCACAATACACAAACTCAATGGGTCAAACAGTACAAGGTCAATACTATCCAAGCGGTTCCGCTAATGGTGTTGCTTACGTTGTTGTAGACCCACAAGCTGCATACCAAGTAGCTGTTACTAGCAATGGTACAACTGTAGTATCTACTACAACTATCGCTGCTATTGGCGCTAACATGGAAGTATTTGCAGGTACAGGTAACACAACTACTGGTGATTCCGGTATGTCTATCGACGCAGGCTCTGAAGCTGTAACAAGCACATTGCCAGTTCGTGTAGTGGACGTTGTTCCAGCTACTAAGACATCTACTGGCTATCCAGAGTTGATTGTTAAGATTAACGTAACTCAATTCGACAGCGCTACAGGCGTAGTATAAGGGGAATAAAACATGGCTATTTCACGCGCACAGCTACTGAAAGAGTTGCTCCCAGGCTTGAACGCTTTGTTCGGTCTTGAGTATGCTCGTTACGGTGAAGAACACCGCGAAATCTACGAAACAGAGAATTCTGAGCGTAGTTTTGAAGAAGAAACAAAATTGTCTGGCTTCTCTGCTGCACCTGTTAAGAACGAAGGCTCTGCCATCGCTTACGACAATGCTCAAGAAGCATGGACTGCTCGCTACACCCACGAAACAATCGCTTTGGGCTTCAGCTTGACTGAAGAAGCTGTAGAAGACAACTTGTATGATACATTGTCTGCTCGCTACACCAAGGCTTTGGCTCGTGCGATGGCATACACTAAACAAGTTAAGGCAGCTAATGTTTTAAATAACGGCTTTAACTCAACCGGCGCTTATGACGGTGGCGATGGCGAACCTTTGTTCTCCGCAAATCACCCATTAATCTCTGGTGGTGTAAACAGCAACGTCCCAGCAGTTGCAACTGACTTGAACGAAACAGCATTGGAAAATGCGGTTATTCAAATCTCTCAATGGACTGATGAACGCGGTCTGTTGATTGCAGCTAAACCTCGTAAATTGGTTATCCCACCAGCATTGCAATTCGTTGCAACACGCTTGTTAGAAACTGAATTACGTGTTGGTACTGCTGATAACGACATCAACGCAATCAAGAACAACGGTTCTATTCCAGAAGGTTACACAATTAACCACTGGTTGACTGACCCAGATGCATGGTTCTTGACAACTGATGTGCCTAACGGCATGAAACACTTCGTTCGTATCCCATTGGCAACCTCCATGGACGGTGACTTCGATACTGGTAACGTACGTTACAAGGCTCGTGAGCGTTATTCCTTCGGTTGGTCTGACCCTCTCGGTATGTACGGTTCACAAGGCGCTTAATAAACGCTTAGTAAACAGAGGGGCTCCTAGTGGGCCCCTTTTTATTTTGGAGAATGAAATGAAAAAGTTTTGGATTGTATTATTAATTGCATTAGCGCCTGACGGATATACTGCAGAACCTAGATTACTTCAGTATAACTATAATGATATTGTCACAATTTCCATATCTAATGTTGCTTGTCCGTTAGCCAAGCTAGCTAAGACTCACCCGTATGTCGCTATCGCAGTTAAGTACACAGACAAAGAGCATGTTAAAGTAGCAGATGCCATGAATGCCTGTTGGACTAACAAAGGGGACGATATCGAGATACAATGGGTGGGCGGGGACAAATCGGTGTTCCCAGCTAATTATTTTTTGATAAAGGGGAACGTATGAAACCTTTGTGGGAGTTTTTCTTCATATTATGCGTAACAGTAACGTTCTCAGCATTCATAATTTTATTAGCAGCTGTCGCGGGGCACTTATGAGTTTGATGGATTGGTGCATTTTTGTATTCTTTTGGATTGCCATCATATGCGGCCTTACATCGTTGCTAATGGCAGGCGAGTATATATTTAGTATTTATTAATGGTTTTCTTGATGTAGTACGGTTTAAAAAAGGCGTATAAAGTAAACCAATGGTTGACCCAACCAGACTTTTCTAAATTTGGAGACTACTATGTGGACAAAACCAGCTGCTACTGAAATGCGTTTCGGTTTCGAAGTAACAATGTACGTAATGAATAAATAAGTGAATAGATAAGTGAATAGATAGGTGAATAGATAATGGACTGGGTTACAGACTGTTATTAAAGTAGTATAATTCACGCAACACACCCCACACGCCTATGCCGCCCTCATTCATCCGAGCAAGCGCCACGCGCAACCTTGTGGGGTTTTTACCCCCCTACCGTCTTCGGATTGTAGGTGCAAGGCTCCTTCGGGGGCCTTTGCTTTTTGTGTATAATATCTTCTGGGGGTTAAGACGGCACTAGAGGATGTAGCAAGTAACGCTTTTTCCGTCTTTCTGCGTTACATGTAGCAGCTACCAAATCTACCCCTTACCTTTTTGTTCTTCCCAGTGATGTTTTCTATGACAGTTGGAACAGAGCACAATACATTTTTCTTCTATTTCTTTCATAGCTCTATCGTAAGCACCTGATTTTAATAAAGAATTTATCTTACGATTTGAAGGGTGTCGGATGATGTGATGAAAATCTAGAGTGGCGGGATGGTCTTCTCCACATTGCGTGCAACGCAAAGTCGCTTTATATTCTGCAAACTTTTTGCGCAAATTGCGTTTTCTTTGCTGTACTTTTGCGGCTATCGCAATTTTATTCCTCTCATAATGTCTTTTTCTATATTCTTTTGCTTTTTCCGCAAGTTTAACCGGGTCTTTGTACGGCATCAATTCTCCAACTATTAGTTGACAGTATCGTTAGATAATAGTATAAAAGAACTATCTAGGTATTTCAATTTTTACTTGCGTAGACTGACCTAGCAGACGTTATAGAGACTACGCAGGGATGTGCTATAACACGAGGACAAATCATGGCAAGAACAACTTTCTCCGGCCCAGTCGCTTCTGACAACGGCTTCATTGCACCAACATATACAGTAGCTACAGCCGCGTTAATTCCAGCAGCTGATAAAACTATTGGTCAAGTAATCTACATCTCTAACGGTCGTGCAGGTTTACCTACATTGGCAGTATGGAACGGTACTAACTGGATTGCTTCCAACGGTTTAACAGCAGCAGCTTCTTAATTAGGAGGCCGCTATGGCTATGCAAACTGACGTAAGCGTTAAATCGCTAGCTAGTTCAAACACTATTTATGGTGGAAGAACACGAGTAAGAGGTGTATTAGTTACTCCTGGTTCAGCTAATGGCAGCGTTATATTAAAAGATGGTGGTTCAGGTGGTACTACTATCTTAACAATACCTACGATTGCTAATGGCGAGTCATTTAACGTGGACATTCCAGGTAACGGAGTATTATTTCAAACAGATGTGTATGCTACTTTAGCAGGTACTGGCACTGCAGTGACGGTGTTCTATGGCTAAGAAACAGGTAAAGCTATCTGTCAGCAAAGGCGAAAAGCTTCCAGTCTCGAAAGGGGCTGGTCTTACCGCTAAAGGTCGCACTAAATATAATCGTGAAACAGGGTCTAACTTAAAGGCTCCGGCTCCAAACCCAAAAACTAAATCTGATGCTGCACGTCGCAAATCGTTCTGTGCTCGTATGTCTGGTATGCCAGGCCCTATGAAGGACGAAAAGGGACGTCCAACACGGAAAGCAGCTTCACTTAAAAGATGGAACTGCAGATGATTAAACACGTAAATGAAATTAATGAGCACACTAAACACGTGCTAGATTGGACCTCGTTAGGATTAGCCGTGGGCACTTTGATTCAATTTTTACCTGCTATTGCAGCTGTCTGGACTATAGTATGGTACTCAATCCGCATATATGAAACTGAGACAGTGCAAAAATGGCTAAAAGCTAGAAAGGCTAAAAATGCCAAGCGTTAGTAAGAAACAACATAATCTAATGGCGCTAGTCGCTAACAATCCCAAAGCTGCGAAGCGTTTGGGTATCCCTAAATCCGTAGGAGAAGACTTTATGAAAGCTGATAAAGGTAAAAAGTTTGCTAAGGGTGGCTGCGCTACTAAAGCAGAAGCAAAAACAATCGCCAAGAAAGAAGTTGCAGGGCATGAGAAGTCTATGCACAAGATGAAAAAAGGCGGCATCGTTGAAAAAGGCACAGGCGAAAAGTATGCGTCTAAAGCAGCTATGATGCGTCATGAGAAAAAAGAATCTAAAGCCGAAGAAGCTAAAGAACACGGCATGAAAAAAGGTGGCATGTGTGGTGCTAAGAAATACGCACGTGGCGGTGGCATCGAAGTCCGAGGCAAAACTAAAGGAAAGATAATCTAATCATGGCTGATAAACTAAAAACTGAAGAAAAGAGCATGTTAACCCGTGCTAAAGAGTATGTTCTTGGTACACCAGAGCAGAACAAAAAAGCTGCTGAAGAAATGAAAGCTCAGGATAAAAAGAATCCTGATTCAGTACAAGCTAAGATTAATAAAGCAACTAACTATAGTGGATACAAAAAAGGCGGCAGCGTATCTTCAGCTTCTAGCCGTGCTGATGGCTGCGCTAAAAAAGGCAAAACTAAAGGTCGTATGGTATGAGATATAACCACTTCGATATGTTACCTGAAAAGGCGTTCCAACCTGTTGGTAAACGTATGACATTAGAAGGTGGTGGTGGAGTAGGTAAGGTAGTAAGTACAGCTGCTAGTATTGGCATGGGGCAAAGTCCTTTAGGCGCTTTTGGTAGTACGCTTGGCAGTCAAGTTATTGGTGATGCTTTCGGCGGTAGAGGTGGTAGAGGCGCTCCTGGTATGGGTGGTGATACTCGTTTTGGGCTACCTCGTGCTATGGGTGGATACAACCAAACTCCATTTGGAGGTGGAAACCCCGCGTCTATAGCAAATGACAATCGTTTTGGGCTACCTCGTGCTATGGGTGGAGGAGCCATGCCGTCTCAGAACAACGTACTTCCCCGTGCTATGGGCGGTAATAGAGTAGGCTTTGCAGACGGTGGTGAAGTATATAGTTCTATTGGTAGTCAAGGCTTACCAACTCAAGTGCAACAACCAATGCAGCCAATGCAGCAATATCAACAACCTATGAATTTAGAGGGTTTAGCTGCGTTAGCACAATATTTAGGAGGTCAACAGTGAGACCAAGTCGTGGAATGGGATGTATAAATCCTAGCAAAATGCCAGGGGCTAAGAAAAAAGCTCGTCGTGATAATACTGACTTCACAGTCTATAAAGAAGGTGGAGAAGTTAAGTCAAAGGTAAACTCTGCAGGTAACTACACCAAACCAGGTATGCGTAAATCTTTATTTGAATCTATTAAGGCTCAAGCTGTGCAAGGCACAGGCGCAGGTCAATGGTCAGCTAGAAAAGCTCAGCTGTTGGCTAAGAAGTACAAAGAAAAAGGTGGCGGATATAAATGAGTGGATTAGCTAAACCGCAGAAAAGCCTAAAGGCATGGACTTCACAAAAGTGGAGGACCAAAAGCGGTAAGCGGTCTTCTGATACTGGTGAGAGATACTTACCAGAAAAGGCTATAAAGGCGTTATCTTCGCAGGAGTACGCAGCCACCACCAGAGCTAAACGAGCTGGCAAAGCAGCTGGCAAACAGTTTGTAGCTCAACCAAAGGGCATTAAGCAGAAAGTTAAACCTTATAGAAAGGTGAAATAACATGAAACTAAATTCGATTAGTTTAGTAGCTGGCTTTATGGTTGGAGTGCAATATGAAGACTTAGATGAAGATGGAGAATTCCTTATCATTAGTTTAGGTCTAATTGAAATAATTTTTAATTGGTAGGTTCGCAGATGACAACCAGCGGTACAAGTACCTTTAACTTAGATTTAAATAACCTTGTGGAGGAAGCATTTGAACGATGTGGTGCTGAGCTTCGCACGGGATATGATTTACGTACAGCTAGACGTAGTCTCAATCTACTCACGATTGAGTGGGCTAATCGAGGCATTAACCTCTGGACCCTAGAGCAGATAACGATTCCATTAGTGCAGGGACAAATTACTTATGATTTACCTGTTGATACTATTGATTTGTTAGACCAAGTTGTACGTACTGGCTCAGGTCAAAACCAGACTGATATCAATATTAACCGTATCAGTGAGTCTACGTATTTAACTATCCCTAACAAGAACGCTACAGGGCGCCCTATTCAAGTATGGATTAACCGTCAATCAGGTGCTACATACCCAGATGGTTTGATTCCGCCAGGTACTGAAGTACAGTATCCACAGATTAATGTGTGGCCTGCACCAGACCAAAGTAACTTCTATACGTTTGTTGCGTATAGATTGCGTCGTATTGAAGATGCTGGCGAAGGCGGTACACGTACACAAGATATACCATTTAGGTTCTTACCTTGTTTGGTAGCTGGATTGGCATACTATCTAAGCTTAAAGATTCCTGGTGCATTAGAGCGCTCTGAGTTCTTAAAAGCAGAATATGAACAAGCGTATCAATTAGCTGCAGATGAGGACAGAGAGAAAGCTACGTTGCGGTTAGTACCCCGCTCTATGTTCTATAGATAAGAGGGTAAGATGCCTAATAAATTTAGTTCAGGCAAGTTTGCAATCGCCCAGTGCGATAGATGCAATTTTAGATTTAAGTTGAGTCAGCTTAGACGTCTTGTTATTAAGACAAAGAATATCAATATGTTGGTATGCCCAACATGCTGGGAACCTGACCAACCACAACTGCAACTAGGTATGTACCCAGTTAACGACCCACAAGCGGTTGAGAACCCAAGAACAGATAGTAATAGTTATTATCAATCAGGGTTAAGTGGGTTACAATTAACAGAACAAACAGGTCTAAGCCCTAATGATACGGGCGTGCCTGGAGGCGGCAGTAGAATGATATACTGGGGGTGGGAGCCAGTCGGTTATAGCGACCCATATAATTTAGAAGTAAATACCCTAGTAGGATATACCGCACTAGGTTCCGTAACAGTTACAACATAGGAGTAAATCATGGCATATAAATCTGGTGCTGACGGCATTACTAAAAAAGGCAAAACCAAAGGTAAAAACTTAGGTGATGATGGTAAGCATTTAGGCGTAGAGAAGGGCCCAAAACATTCTGGTAGCAAAGGTGGTAAGACTAATGCTGACATGAAGAAAATGGGTCGTGGCTTGGCTAAAATTGCTGCTCAAAAGAAAGGCTAATCATGGCTATTACTAAAGACCCAAACACTCTTAAAGCTAGTGAGTTTAATAAAAAGTCTGGCACTCCACGTGTTAGCTTTGGCGACCCAGCTAAAGAAGAAGTTAAGAACGACGGTATTAAAATCCGTGGTACAGGTGCTGCTACTAAAGGCGTTACTGCTCGCGGCCCTATGGCATAAGGTAGGATATGAACTACGCTCAACTCGTTGCTGAGATTAATAGCTATACAGAGAATCAGTATCAAACTGCTGACATAGATACGTTTATTAAGCAAGCAGAACAGCGCATCTATAACACGGTGCAGTTCCCTGCTATCCGTAAGAATATGACTGGTACAACCACAGCAGGTAATAAGTATTTGACTTGCCCCGCTGGATGGCTTGCTACGTTCTCTTTGGCTGTTATAGACCCAGTAACAGATGAATACAGCTATTTGCTAAATAAAGACGTTAACTTTATTCGTGCAGCTTACCCAACCCCAAACGACCAAGGGAAGCCAGAGTACTATGCGTTATTTGACCAGAATACATTCATCTTGGGCCCAACGCCAGATGACAATTACACTATGGAGCTTCATTTTTACTATTATCCTGAGTCTATTGTCACTGCTGGCACTACTTGGCTTGGTGATAACTTTGACTCCGCTCTACTATATGGAGCGCTGTTGGAAGCTGCTACGTTCTTAAAAGAATCTAGTGACCAAGATGTAATTAAGGTATATCAGGCTCGATATGACGAGTCCATGGCTCTATTGAAACAGTTGGGTGATGCTAAGGACAGACAAGACGCTTACAGAAGCGGACAGGTAAGGTACCCAGTTAAATGATTACCCAAACACTATGTAATATTTTTAAATTGAATTTGCTAAAAGGGTTGGAAGACTTCGACCCTGCTTCTTTGTCTGTTTACAAGATTGCGCTATATGACGCTTTTGCAGACTTAGGTGCTAGCACAACACAATACACTACTTCCAACGAAGTAACAGGTGGTGGGTATACCGCTGGAGGTCAAACGCTAACTAAGATTGCCCCAGCATTAGACGGGTCTACTGCATTAGTGACGTTTGCCAATGTTACTTGGAGTCCTGCAACGTTTTCAGCACGATGTGCTTTAATATATAATTCAACTACTAACGCAGCGGTAGCTGTACTTGACTTTGGTGCGACTAAGACTGCTAGTGGAACATTTACAGTAACTTTCCCGGCGGCAACTGCAAGTAGCGCCATAATTAGAATCTCTTAGGAGTTAAACATGATGCAAAAAGAAATAGGCGGTTTTGGCGATAGCGCATCTATTACGCTACAAACATCCGCCCAAGCTAACGAACTAGTAGGTATTGAAGGTCATTACCACGTTGAGTGCCGTGATAAAGATGGTAACTTGAAGTGGGAAGAGTCATTCCCTAACTTGGTAAACGCTGTAGGTAAAGAACTGCTTTTAGATACGTTACTACGTACTTCTGGCACTTACACAACAGTAGGTCCATTCTTAGGTTTAATTTCCGGCGCATCCCCTACATTCGCTGCTTCTGACACAATGCTGTCTCATGCTGGTTGGACTGAGTTTACTAACTACACAGTAGGTGGCTCTCCTGTACGTGGTACAGCAGTATTTAGCGCTTCTACATCGTCTGGTACTACACCAAGTAACGTAACAACCTGCGCTGCTTCTGCGATTACTTACACTATTACTGGCGCTGGTGGCACAGTTGGCGGTTGTTTCTTGGTGACAGGTTCTGGTGCTTCTAGTACACAAAGTAACACTAGTGGTACGTTATACTCTGCTGGCGCATTTGCTGTAGCTAAAATTACAACCGCTGGTGATACAGTAAGCGTTACATATTCTACAACTGCAACATCTTAAGGAGTTGCTAGATGGCTCTAGTTCTAGCGGATAGAGTCCAAGAAATCACCACTACTAGTGGTACTGGTACGCTCACGTTAAATGGTGCCGTCCCTGGGTTTCAGGACTTTGTTACCGGCATTGGTTCCGGCAATACAACATACTATACCCTATATGACCCTACGACCTATGAATGGGAAGTAGGGATTGGTACGTTTACAAGCGGCGGAACAGATACACTAAGCCGCGATACAGTCCTATCAAACTCATTAGGCACTACTGCCAAAATCAACTTAGCTGGTAATCAGACTAACGTATTTGTTACCTATCCATCTGAGAAGTCGGTAAATCTAAACGCAGCTGGAGTAGCAGAAATTGGCGAACCTATTAGCTATGCTGATACAGGACTCATCGCTACCTTTGCATCTACTGAAGCTGGGTATAATCAAGTAGTTGTCCAAAACAAAAGCACAGCAATTAATGCTTCCGCTAACCTAAATGTTTCTAATGATGCGTCTAGTTCCACTGATGGCTTTGCTGAACTAGGTATTAACTCATCTACATTTAGCAACGGCCCAGGTTGTTTTAATATCCCTAATGCTGCCTACGTAGCTTCTTCTGGGGCTGACTTATCTATCGGCACCTATAACGCCTACGATATTCACTTCGCTACAAACAGCAGCACTACAGATGCGATGACCATTTTTGATAATGGTGGCACTTCGCTAGGTGGATATGGTAATCCGGGGATTGGTAACTTAGCTTTAAATAAGGTTGTATCTGGGGTATCTAACATTACGTCAGCGGGTGGGACTACAGTTCTTAATGCCGCGTCTACATACTATCAACGAGTTATTGGTACAACTACCCAGACTATTCAGCTACCAGATGCTACAACGCTATTAAATGGTACAACATTTATTGTAGACAATGATTCTACTAGTAACGTAACAGTAACGGATTTTGCAACAGCATCTTTGGATGTAATACCGGCTGGTGGTCTATCTTACCTATACTTAATTGATAATAGCACAGTGGCAGGTACATGGACTGCACATGGATACTTACCTTCTATATACAACTTCAATAATACAGTCGCTGATTTTGGTAACGCAACTATTACTAATGCTGTTTGGAATGGCAATACTATTGCATACAACTATGGCGGCACAGGCTTAACTACATTTGGCGGGGCTAACAACGCTCTTTATTCTACTAGTGCTAGCACATTAACTGCAGGCACTCTACCTGTCGCGGCTGGGGGTACAGGACTAACCTCTTTAACTGCTAACTACATCCCTTATGGTAACGGTACAAGTGCGTATCAAAGTTCTGCTACATTTACATACAATGGCACTACTTTAACTGCGTCTAACTATTCTACAGGTGGCAACTTAACATTCACAGGTACAGGTAATCGTATTACTGGCGACTTTAGTAATGCTACAGTTGCTAATCGTGTTGCTTTCCAGACAAGTACAACAAATGGTTCTACAACTATTATGGCCATTCCTAATGGAACAGGGCCAAATACACAATTACTATTAAGAGGTTCAGCTACACTAACTGACGACGCATTTGGACAAGTAGTTTTAGCTGGAGGTTCCGATTTTAGATTAGCAAGTGGTGCATCTGGCACAGGCACATACCTACCAATGACATTCTACACCGGAGGTAGCGAGAGGATGCGGGTGGACACCAGCGGCAACGTGGGGATTGGTACAAATAGTCCTAGCGCTTTATTAGATGTTAACGGTAATTTGGCTATTACTGGCTCCGCAAGACGTATTACCGGTGACTTTAGTAATGCTACTGCATCTAATAGACCTATAATCCAGTCAAGCACTACAAATGGTGCAACATATGTATTTTCGATGCCTAATGGAACTGGGGTAATATCTGGATTTTATTCTGCCAATAATTCAGATGTAAATAATTCAAGCTATATGGCTATAAGGTCAAATGCTACAGAAGCATCATTGATTTCATCATATGCAGGAACAGGCACATACCTACCAATGACGTTCTACACTGGTGGCTCTGAAAGAGTAAGAATTGATTCCTCTGGTAACGTAGGGATTGGTACAAGTAGTCCTGGTCAAAAATTAGATATTTCAACCACTAGTTCTAGCGCTCTTAGAGCTTTACGTTCAACTGCTGGACAAGTTGCAATTTCTGTAACAAGCACTTTAGATACAACTGAATTAGGTAAATTTGCAGATGGTAATAGCTACTTAGCATCTAATGGAGCATATCCTCTTGCTTTGTGGACTAACGGTTCAGAACGTATGCGTATTGACTCTGTAGGTAGAGTAGCTATAGGAACATCTAGTCCAGGGTCGGCAACAACATTTACAGTTAAAGCTGGAGATTCAGCAGGGACAAATCCAGGAACCGGTGTTTTCTATAAATACTTTGGTACAGCAGCGTCTCCTACAGAATCACTTGATTGGCCTACACCAGTATTATGTTTGCGAGGCTTTGGCAATTTTACTCAAGAAAGTATGTTGTCCTTCGGATATTCAAACGATGCAGACTATCAAACTTCAAATGCTGTATGGGCATTTAGATTAGATGGTGTTGCTAGCGCTACCACTTCTTCGGCTTCAACTCATTTAAGATTAGTAGGTCCTGGAACATTTTATGTAGATACATCAATTATATCTGGAGGTACTGTTACTGCTAATTCAGATGAAAGATATAAACATAAATGGGAGTCACTCTCTACGGATTTTGTTACTAATCTAGCTACAGTTAAATCCGGTACTTATGAGAAAATAGATAATGAGCAACGTCAGGCAGGGGTATCAGCGCAGTCACTTCAAAAATTATTACCCGAAGCTGTTGTTGCAGATAAAGAAGGAATGTTATCAGTTGCGTACGGCAACGCGGCTTTAGTTTCAGCTATTGAATTAGCTAAAGAAGTAGTAAAATTAAAAGAACTTGTTAATGATTTACAATCACAGCTAGAAGATATAAAAAGGATTTTATAATGCCAACCTCTTTAGTTGCTACTGGAGTTCAGTTTAATGACTCAACAATACAAACGACATCACTGCCAAATTTATTTACTCAGTCTTTAGGGTCTGGTAATGGATATCAAAGATTTCCTGGTGGTTTGATTATACAGTGGGGAATAAATACGGCTAGTACAGTTACGTTCCCAATTGCTTTTCCAAATGCATGCAGGTCTGTTATGGCTACTGGAAATGCTAGTGGGTCAGGTAGAACCATTCGAACAGGAAGCTTTACGACAACGAATTTCAATTTATTTGCTGACTTTTGTTGTGTTAATTCAGTTATTAACTCATGTTGGATAGCGATAGGATACTAATATGCCATCTATAAATAATACAGAAATAGTATTCAATGACGCTACGACCCAGACAACGTCAACCGCTGGGTTTTTTACAGGCACTAATCAATCATTATCTGCTAATGGATACCAAAGACTACCTAACGGAGCGATATTACAATGGGGATATAATGCGCCTTCAACCGTTACGTTTCCAATTGCATTTCCAAATGCTTGTAGGTCTGTAGTAGCCACAGGAGATAATGGAGCAGGTGGTTCAGGGTTAACAGTACGATGTGTTTCTTTAACTAAAACAAATTTTGTTTTAGGAAGTGATGTATGCTGTTCAAACATAGCAAGAAACAGATATTGGATAGCAGTAGGGTATTAAAATGCCAATAAGCTTAAATAATACACAAGTTGTTTATAATGATTCAACGACACAGACTACAGCAGCACAAGCTAGCTTTACAGGTACTAATCAATCCTTAGCTGTAAGTGGGTATCAAAGATTACCAGGCGGATTGATAATTCAGTGGGGTACTACTGCTACTACTAATCAAACAGTTACGTTTCCCATTACTTTCCCTACTGCCTGCCGGTCAGTTGTATCTGTAGGTACAGCAGGTGGTAGCGGAAGAGAGTCTAGAGTTAACGGGGTTGGTACAGTTACGTTTAATTTAGGCAGTGATGCATGCTGTGTTAACAACTCAGTTCCGGCCTCATGGATTGCAATAGGGTATTAATTTAGTTGGTAAAGGAAAATTATGATTTATTACTATAGTGCTACAACAGGTGGATTTTATATAAAAGAGATTCACGGTGAAAATATGCCAGAGGATGTTGTCGAGGTTGATGAGAATGAGCATTTCAGGCTGTTTAATGAGCAAGCATTAGGTAAAGAAATAAAACCAGATGAAAATGGACGCCCTCATTTAGTTGACTTGCCGCCGCCCCCAGAAGAAATTATTCCTGAACCAACATATGCTGATTTGCGCAGAGAAGAGTATCCACCAATAGCGGATTATATAGATGGAGTTGTTAAAGGCGACCAAGCTCAGATTGATGCATATATTGCTGCTTGCCTTGCTGTTAAAGAAAAGTACCCTAAAGAATAATGTTTTCTTCAGAACAAGAAAAAAGCAAAAGAATGAGTCATTGCAATTCATGTAGTGAACTAAAACAGACTGTTGCTGGGAAACAATGTGGGAATTGTAAATGTTTAGTTAATCTAAAAGTAGCGTTTAGCGGGCAAAAATGCCCAAAAGGAAAATGGTAAACCACTAACCAAAATAGCGGTAACACGATAGCTTTGAAACAAATTTACAAGAGTAATTAAATGCTAGGTAACTCATCATTCGCTCAGACTCCATTCGCTGCAATGCCTCAAGGGGCAGCGCAAAACTTTGTCGAGGTTATGAACGAAGACATCATTATGGCGTTTGCAGCAAATAATGTTTTAGATGCGGTTGAGACCTTTGTAGCGCCTATTGGTATAGCAGACCTTGAGTCTACAGGAAGTATTTTTATTGGTACCGCAACAGAAACAATTGGCGTAGCTGACCAAAGTACAGAGCAATATGACTTTTTACAGTCCATTACAGAAGACTTAATACCTGAAAGTCAGCAAGAAATAGCAGCTCAGTTTGCAACAAGCATAACAGAAGACGTGGTAGTAGAAGATGTGCTAGTGCCGTATTTTGCTGCGTTGCAAGAAAGAGAAGAGCCATTTACGGTAGATGATGTACGTCAGGTAGTGGTTGATTTATTGTTTAGTATTACTG
>JACCDP011395570.1_pt1 | contig 14165 bp, 14 predicted proteins | sample 7445841 | NCBI WGS metagenome assembly JACCDP01 (sample SAMN15323441, study PRJNA562643) | freshwater metagenome | isolation source: river surface water | place: USA:Blue River Watershed | collected 2017-08-17
CCCTTATGTAAAATAACATTATACTCTTTCATATTTTATTAACTTAATCTTACCCAACTACCATTTGCATATCCCCAGAATGCGTTTGAAGTAGAATTGTAAATCAAGTCTCCATTGGATACAATTAAACTTCCTGTTTGTGTGTCTGTAAATGTAGCCAATCTTAATGATGATGTTGTAATAATAACTGCAGTTGCTGCTGTTAGATTTAAACTACTAGGTGATGTTATACCAGGTATACCAGCGGTATTTGTATAATATGCAGATGCACTAATTGCATTTGTTACACCTAATGAACCAGTTATTGATACATCATTTATAGTACTATATTTAGAGCCGGTTTGTGTAAATATTCCACCAGCACCGCCGGCCCCACCACCTAAAGATGATGTTGCTAATAAAGTTGCTTTAGAACCACTTCCACCTACCCAAACATATCCTTCTGCTAAAGATGCCGTAAGTGAACCAGTCACTGTTAATACTCCACCTATCTTAATATTTTCATCGGTGCTATAATATGCGGATGCCGTTGGTTTGAATATACTTTGTAAACTAACACCATTAACTAATAGTGTACCATTTACAAGCATAGAACCTGTAACTTTTGATTCACCAAATACTTCCAATCCACCGGTAACAAATATACCACTACCTAAAACTTGTGTTTTTATATTAGATGGTCCAATCTCAATATAGTTGGACATATTTGTTGTATTTTCAGAAACATAATAGTATGTTCCCGGTGTAGCTCCAGTGGTATTCCAAGCAACAGTTCCATTAGTTCCGCCATTTCCACTAACACCAGATACACCTTGTCCTGTTCCGGTTGTTGGTGTTGTTTTAATCCAGAATGGTTGTGCACTTGCAGTTGTATTAACTACGAATTGTAAAACATCGCCAACCGATGCTTTGATTGGAATATCTTCACCTGCTGTGTATCCATTAAAAGTAAAACTAGTACTACCATTTGCACCAACATACCAAGTTCTTGTTTCATGTGTGTAAACGTTTAATCCTATCGCCGATGAGGATAACATAATACCCAACTCATTTAATTGAGCAGAACCGGAAATTACTCCATTTGGTAAAGATAAAGTACTTTCTGCAGTATTAATTGTTAATATTGCACCATTTTGAGAACCAGATGATGCCAATACAACACCACTACCACTTATAGTTAAATTTCTAACATCACTTAATATTGTAATACCGGTATCCTGTAATCTAAGGTTTACACCTAATCCACTTGTACCATTTGTACCATTTATCGCAATTGCACTTGTGCCATTTGTACCAGATGTTCCCGATGTTCCTGCTGCCGAAGTACCAGATGTACCAGCCGAACCATTTGTTGCAGAGCCGGCAGTAAGTGAAACTGATACTCTACCACTACCATTTGCTGCAATTTCAAATCCTGTTTGGAAATCTATTTGATTTAATCCAGTCAATGTTTCATCAGGATCAGTTACAGTGATTGAACTCAATCCACCACCGCCCCCTGCAGAAAACGCCGGGTCTAATGCAACTGTCACATCGGTTGTAATACCATTACCAGCTTGTATAATAACTGGCCATCTAAATCCAGGCTCATTTACACTACTAAATGTTGTAGAACCACTAACGTATGTATGGAAAGAACCAGCAGGTGTTGTACCAGATGTACCAGATGTTCCTGCACTACCACCTGTGCCTTGTGCACCGGTTGTACCAGATGTACCAGATGTACCATTTTGTCCATTATTACCAGATGTACCAGATGAACCAAAGTTTGTACCATTTATACCAGATGTACCCGCAGAGCCGGTTGAACCAGATGAACCAGAAGTTCCAGATGAACCAGAACTACCACCACTCCCCGCAGTACCATCAGTACCACTTACTCCAGAAGAACCTGTTGTTCCTGATGTTCCTGATGAACCTCCTGTACCAGATAATGCACCACTGGAAACTGAACCACTTAATGCTGTTACTAATCCTTCCAAATAATCTAGGTTCGTGTCCATCTCCAACGCTGTTAATGGAGAACCTTTTGGAATACGTTTTGTTAATGCCATTTTATATTATACTTGTATTGTTATTTTAATATACAAATAAATATAAAAAATGTGAGAAATGAGGAATTATTCTGTTTTAGAATCCTTTTTTGTATCTTCTTTAGGTTTTTTGATACCGTACATATCTTTAAGAACCTTTGGGTCTATTTGTATTTGTTCAATACTTTTTATACCACTTATATTATAAGTCCTATACGTTGGTTCATTTGATACGGCGTATATAGATTTACCTTTAACGTATGAGTTAAATATAGAAGCACCTTTTATATCCGAATTTATACACAATTCATCTAATGAAACTGCTTTATCAAAATCATTTTCTTTTAATCCTTTTTTAAGGATTGTTTTTAACCAAGGTAAAAATTTAGTAGGATTTATATCGGTAATTTTTATACAAGTTAATTTCTTTTGATAAATCCCAATACAAAATACTATCGCAGCTTTATTACCACTTAAAGATTTAGTTTTACCATCACTTGCATATTGGTAGCTGTTAATACGATAAATGTTTTTTGGCGTAATAGCAGTCTTACCAATAGAAGTTTCTGATTTAAAAAGCTTTTGATATTGTTGTGTAAACGGCATCTTAAACTTTATTTAGTTGTGGTATTTGCATTTTTGTTTTGTTCAACTGAGGTATGTTAAAAGGTACAACTTTTGCTGCAGCTTTTACATAAGTATTTAGTATCTCAGTAAACTTATCATGCATATTTTCTAAAGTAAAGTTATTTAAAGTATTTTCTTTTAATCCCGCTGATTTCTCTAAGTATGTATTATATTTGTTATAAACATCATACATTTTATTTGCCGCTGCTGAATAGTTTACTGTAAACCATTGTGCTTCTTTCATAATAAATTGGTCAGCTGCAGATTCATCAACCGGTGTTAATTGTCCTTCTAACAAAACTGCGTGTTCTGCTGGTAAGAAATCTAATTGTCCACTCCAACCACTAGCTATAATTGGTTTACCTGTCAATGTGAATTCAGCCATTGGTCTACCATACCCTTCACCTTTGGCAAATGATACCATTGCTTTAATTTTAGGATGGTGATATAAGTTACTCATATCACTTTCTTCTAAATCACCATGTATCAAATAGATAGATGGGCACTTATCTCCAAAAGTTTTTAAAACTTCTTCTATTTTCTTTCTAGTTTCTTCTCTATCGATTACGCTAAATCCGGCATGCGATGTTTTCACAACCAATGCAGGTCTTTTATCTTTTGGTAGGTATTGGAATACAGTTGCAAATGTTTTTATAACCATACCAATATCTTTTCTATCTTGCCCCAAACTTCCCTTTAACCAATGTCCAACGGTTAGAAAACAAAAATCTTCTTTTACATTCTCCAATACATCGTTACCGCTACCCTTAGAAAATATTTGCGTATCTACTCCTTCGAAAAGAACTTCAATAGGAACAGTTGTTCTGGTTTCCCCAACAATGTTTCCAGTATTCTGGTCTTTATGTTGATATACAGTTCCACCTAAATTTTGTTTTGTAAATTTAGAAGGTACGATAATTAAATCCATTTTATTAGAACCATCTATAAAATCTTTTGGACAGATTGTGGTTTCAACTCCCGCAGTTACACCAATGTTATAGTGTCCTTTTGGTTCGAATTCATTAGCTACTGAAACTTGCATAAACACATCTGGTTTTTGCTGAATTTCAGTAATAACTCTTTCTAACATCCATCTTCCAAATTCACTTTCTCCATCAACTTGATTTTGTGGAGTATTACCCCAACGAAGTGGAATAATGTTTATATCGTACTTATCCATTTTACGAAGTGATTTCATCAAATCTCTACAATGGTCACCATATCCACTTCTCGTAAAAATAGGTCCCTGAAATACTAATGTTGGTTTACTCATAACTAATTACTTAATTTTAAATACTTCGAATCTTTTTCTTGGTTTCCAATTCTCAAAGGTTGATTCAATACCATCTATCAATGTTTGGCACATATTGGTATGATTTAATCCTGCGGTATTGATAAAGAACTCTCTACCTTTCAAACCATTTGCCTTTCTTTCTTCTTTTGGTGTATTGTACACTTTTAATATAGCTTCTGATACATCTTCCAAATCAACTCTATCATCCCAAATATAAGGAGTTGGTACTGAACCTGCTAACGCCTGTGCTCTACTCCATACTGGATACGCCCAAGGACCAGGTTCTGCTTTACCTTCCCACTTTCTCCACTCATGTAAAGAACCAATTTTAATATAATCATCTGCAATTAATACATTACCTTCAACTTTAAATCCACATTGGTCTTGCAATCCACCAGTTACATTTACAATGATTGGTGTTCCAGCCATTACCGATTCTGCAGTTGCCAATCCAAATCCTTCGTTGTTAGCAATGTTGATAGTACAATCTGCAATATTGTAATTCAAATTTAATTCAGGTTGAGTTCTTCTTTTTTCAGAGAATATAATATTATAACCATCTGCAATTGCTTCTATAACCGCTGGTAAATCAGTACCATTCTCATCTACCGGTTGAGTGTGCATTACTAAACAAGTTTTATCTGCTTTCTCTTTTCCAATTTTATCACAGAATAGTTTGTATGCCCATATAACATCCGCCGGTTGTTTTCTTCTGATGTTTCTATTTGACCAATAAAGTACGAACTCGTATTCTTTATCTCCTAAAATTTCTTTACGATATTCAGCAGGTACTTCGGCTGGTTTATACAAATCAGTATTAATCCCATGTGGTACATAACTTACTTGCCAATCAGCTTTAGTTCTCCAAGTTGGTTTATCATCTCTTGCACCAATTCTTTTAATGATACCATATGTTTGACGAGAGATACAACCAATCCAATCACAACTTTCGTAATAGTTGCGGTTATACATTGGGTCTGGCAAATCATCCCAAATTGCATAGAATAAAAGTGGTATATTCTGTCTGATTTCATGCTCAATATCATACAACCATGTCCAATAGCGAGGGTCAGTAAAGTGTAAGATAGCATCTGGCTTTTCTGAATTGATTAATTGTCTAATCAAATCGGCGTTACCATAACCATTCCAAGGAAGTATCTTAACATTAGCATCAGCGATACCATATGTTTTTTGAATATCTTCACTTACATCTAAAATTTTACCTGCTTCAGGATGGTTAATTGCGGCTCCCACTTGAAACCAATCGTATTTATGTGCTGTTCCCAATACTAATTCTTTGGAAACTGTGGCAATACCACTTGCCATTCTTAAATCATCTGAAAGTAACAATATTTTTTTCTTTGCCATAACTTGTTTTAAAATTGTGAACCTGAAATTTGAAGTTTTGCGTATTCATTCATTTCTTTTCTAAATTCTTCATCATTAACATATCTTTCGACCGTTCTATTGACTAATTTTTGTAAAGTAACATCCGAATTGAATGATACTTTTTTAAACGAAGAATAAACATCTTTCAAGATTTTCACAGTTGTTAGCTTTGTGTTTTCTTGACTCATTGTATTATCGATTTATATATTTGTATATATAAGTATATTGGAAATAAAAAAACCGATAATTTTTGAAAACTTTTTTTAAGCTTTTCCGTCACATATACCTCTACTCATAAATTCACACCATTTACAATTCTTTTTGTTTTGTCCAGGTACTTTTGGATATGGTATATCTCTATAATTTCCTTCATCATCAAACACAGTATTAATGAATTCCATAAACTCATCATATACTTTATTAACAGATGGTGTTCCATTTGGTGGAACGTGCTTTGATATGTATGGAATTGGGAATGCAGAATCTTCAGGAAGTTTTCTCCTCATTATCTGATATTCTACTTTTATCTTAGTGATTGGAATATTAAATAATTCTGAATAATACTTCTTATACAATAAGATTTGTGAGTTTTTTAATTTATCAGCTTTCTGATATTGATTCCATCCCATTGTTGATGTTTTCAAGTCAACAATTATAATTGAATTTTCTGCTAAATCTCTTAATACAATATCAATGAATCCAATAAAATGTACGCCTGTTTTAATAGTTGCATTTAATGGAATTTCGATACCCACTAATTCATATCCCGATTTGGAATAGAATTTACTACAATACTTTTTAAACCACGTTAATATTCTTCTACCATCACCATAGAATTCTTCCAATTCTATTTGAGTACAAGGAGTTCCTTCACTAAGAGCTTCTCTTTCTTTGGTAAAGTTTTCCTTCATTCTGTCCAATAGTAACTTATCCAAGTCAATCTCATCGGCTTGTTTTTTGGATACACCATACATTACCGAAAGATAGTGTTGGATAGTTTCGTGCATTGAACTACCAAAAATAGTGTGGATATTGCCCGAAGATTCTCCGAGCTTATCTATGTAATTTAACTTATATTGTTGTGGGCAGCTACTCCACATTGAGTACTGCGAAAATGATACTTTTGCCATAATGTAAAGATACGAAAATAATGTGATATTACCAAATTAAACTTTGAGTTTTAACTTAGTAATTTGTTTAGGGTCAGTACCATAAGCTTCGGCAATTCGTTTGATTTCCTCTCTGCCAGATACACTTTCATATAGAATGTCTAGATATTCTGATGCTTCTTTTGTAGATACCATAAACCATCTAGCTACTAAATCTATAATCCATTGTTCGTAATCTTTTACAGATTTACCTTTCATATAACGAAGATATGTCTTACCTTTTGGTATAATACCAATTAATGCTTTGTAAACCGCTTTAGGTGGTGCTTCTTGGATATATGGTTGTATTTCCGCTATCATCTCAACCCAATCAGGGTTCATAGACATATAACGAATGATTAACCAATTACTCCAAGTCTTTTTATCTGCATCATCTAACTTATCCCAATACTTTGGGTCCTGGTCTTTTGTTATTGCGTTAATATGGTCAAATAATCCTTTAGCCATTTGTATCTAAATCTATTTTTGGTTGAGATGACATTTTATCTTTTGCTTCTAAAGCTCTTAATTCAATTGGTTTAAGTGGTTCAAATTCTTCACCACAACTACCACATATGAATAAATCAAATGGTATAACCATATCTTGTGCACCGCCAAAAGATAACTTTGATAATCTTCTTACTTTAACTGTTGGTATGAATTTATCATATCCACATTCACATAACATTGGTAATGATTGTGATATATCTACTTTAGGTTGTCCCATTTGTGGAACTTCACCTTGTCCAATAATGTTCGCCATTATATAATGTTTAAAATTTGTATTAATGTTGCCGCTGCAATAATTTCTTTATCAATTGCCACAGCCGATTTAGCAACCCCATCACCTAAAACTAAAATTACATTCGCAGTATTCTCTCCCGCATACTCATCTACTTTATCATACAACAATGTATAAAGGTCAGAAAAATCAGTTGCCTTTGAATCAAGAACAGTCTGTCTGATTTTCATATATTTGTTTCTCTTATCATCATTTGATTTAAGAACTTCCAATACTTTCATTTTATAATCATTCTCCAAAAGGTTCTGAACATCCACTTGTAATTTACCTTTTAAAGAGTTCAATTGGCAAGTATTGATTATCTTACGAATATCCGGATAAGAAGAATCGATGATTGGAACTAAATCTTTCGGGTCGAATTCAACACTTTCCGATTTTAAAATCTTACTCATTTGAATCGCCACATCTTTTTTAGTTGGTGGAACGATTTGAAAAGTTTGACAACGGCTTTGGATTGGTTCAATAATTTTTTCAATGTAATTACATGTCAAAATAAAACGGCAATGTCTACTAAATGTTTCCATTAAGTTACGAAGAATTGCTTGTGCGTTTGGAGTCATATAATCGAACTCATCTAGTATAATAATCTTATACTTTTTGAATCCCATAGATGATGCAAAGTTTTTAACCTTTGTTCTAACGGTTTCAACATTGTTTTCATCCGATGCGTTAATCATCATATAGTCACAATCAATTGAGTTCACAATCAATTTAGCCAATGTTGTTTTACCAGTACCGGCTTTACCAAATAACAAAAGATGTGGTACATCTTCTGTTTCAATATATCCCGCTACTTTACTCTTTAAGTGTTCGTTACCAACGTAATCATCTAATTTAGATGGACGATATTTTTCTACCCATAAAGAGTGATTTACTTGTTCTTCTTTAAATTCAAACATATTTTTATTTTTTATTTTCCTGTTGAACCGAATCCGCCTTCGCCTCTTTCAGTTTCAGATAATTCATTAACTTCGATTAATTCGACAATTGGATGTGGAATTATCATAATCTGACAAACTCTATCTCCTACTTTGTAGAAATCATTTGATGTAACTTCTGTCAATTTTGTTTCATCATAAAATCTATCACCACCAAATATTTTATTAAATGTAGCCTGTAACTCACCTCTATATCCACTATCAATTACACCAACTGAATTACTCAATTGTAAACCAGTCTTTCTAATTGATGAACGAGGAAATACCAATCCAACAAAGCCTTCAGGTATTTCTAATGCAATACCCAACCCATATGTAATTTGTTCAGGTGTATCTGATATAATTGATGTTGCTACTAAATCCATTCCAGCATCGCCCTCTTTTGCGTATGATGGAATTATTGCGTTAGGACTAATCTTTTTTATTTTCACTCGCATATTCATCTATTTTTTGTTCAATATTTTCCAAATCTTTTTGATAATTTTTTATAGCTTCTCTTTGCTGTTCTCTCATTAGTTTTCCTTCTTCGGAAATTTCTCTTACAAATAATTTAAATTTCTTACCACTCTTAGCGTGAGCAAAACTAATATATGAATTTTCAATATTTGTTATTTCAAATATAATTTTTGGATTTTCATCTTTATTCATTTCAGGATCGGTCCATGCAAATACTTGTGGTTCATCCTCATCAAATTGAAATACCCACTCACAATCTTCGTGTCTCTTTTGATTCAAAGTAATTTGACCTAACGGTTGTGATTGTACTTCTACTTCTTTTACTTTTTTTGTTTTTTTAGCCTTTGCCATAATTTTAGTTTGTTTTACAAATATACGAAAAAAAGTTTAGAATTCAAAAAACTTTTTTGCGGTTTGTGATTCTACCGATGCCATTTCCCATTTGAGAGCACCGAAGAAATCGTTGAGTTTATTTTCTAACTCCGCCTTATATATTTCATCTCTATCTATATAGTTGTTGATAAAATCTAATATATCTTTAGGGTCATTATAATCTTTAAATGCTAATGTGTCAATTCCTAATGGATTACTTTTAAGGTAAACCCATTTAACCTTCTCACCATCTCTAATTGGTTCGTGTTTATACGGACAATCAAAGAATTTTAATAAACGATTATACGCAATTCCGGCTTTAACGTGCGCAGGAGTTCCTTTCTCAAAGTTTGCAATAGCTTCACCGCCATCCTTTCTCCAACGTCCTTTATCGTACTTACTCAACTCTTTAATCGCCCCACCTTTTGCTATTTTATTAATAGGAAGATTTGAAAGATTCTTTTTAAATTCTAAAAGTGATTCGTTTATTTCATCATTTGTTTTACCCATTAAGATATCTTTCAACATCTTAGCCATAAAGTCCTGAAATGCTTTAGGGAATGATGAACGAACAACATCCAAACCTTTTACATCCAATTTATCACAAGGAATACCATTCTTCAAAATCATCCATTGAGCATATCTTTTCTTTGCTACCCAAAATCCTGCTTTACTGATATACTCTTTCTTAATTTCAAATCTATGTTTCTCCTTTGGAATACAAAAGAATCTTTCTGCTAATAGGTTGTAAAATGAATTTAGAAATGCCTGTGTTTCTTCTGCAATTGTATTCACTTCTGCCGCCATTCTAGTTTGGTCAAATGTTTTATATTGCGGATATCTATTTTTAACCAAAGGTTCGGCCATCATATAAATTGAATCGGTATCAATGTAAACATTATAATCTTCTTTTGTACCTAACTCTTTTTGATATTTAAGATTTGCCATTTCAGCAGTTTTCTTAATTACAGTTTGTCCTGTAATAGTTACTGCCTCTGCATTATCAATATCGTAGAATCTAAATGCAACAAGTCCTAATACACCATACATAGAATTCAAAAGAATCTTTTGTACCAATTGTCTTTTACCATAGAATTCATACTTTTCAGTATCTCCGGCTTCACCATACTTCTTCTCTAATTTTCTGAATTCAACCCTTTGTTTAAACCAAGTATCCAAAATGTCCGCAATCAAACCAGGTTTCTTTTGTGTGTATAATACACCATTTGCAGCTACTCCTAATTGATTATCTCTAATAACTTCTTCTAACTCTTTTCTATTATAAGTAAATTCTTTTGTTTTACCGGCAATTGTATATTGTCTATCTTCACCCCTAACCCAAGATTCAGGATCCCAATCTTTAATTTTACCAACTTTGGTTTCTGGTGAAATATTTAAAGTCATAATGATTGATGGATATAGAGATGTTAAGTCCAAGTCATAAATCCAATCATACTTACCAACGATAGGTTCTTTTACATATGCTCCAATGAACTTTTCTTCACCCGCTTCAGTTTGTTCTGCAAGTTTATCTTTGTGGTTCTTTGGTTTGTTAGGTGCTACTAATCCTTTCTTTTTAAGATATGCTAAACAAGCCCCTTCCAAATATTTAGATGAGAAAATGTAATCTTCATAAGGAGTAAATCCAGAATGACAAATAGCTCTACTCAATTCGATGAACTGAAGTTTTGCATCCATCGATACTACCAATTCAACGTCAGTAATGTTATACTCAATAAACTTTTCCAAATCGTTTTCAAAAAGGTCATCCAAACTTCCTTCATATTCAATCTTACCTCTACCTAATTCTTTTGTTGCAATATGATTAAGAGTATATGAACTTTCTAAACCAAAATTGTATCGTTTATACAATCCGATATAGTCCATAATACTTACACCTGCGATACTATAACGATTACGATATGGTGACCAATACGTTTTACCTATACAGGATAAACGATTGGCCTGATTTTCTCCACATACATTTTTAATTCGATTGTAGAGATATGGAACGTCAAAGAAATCAATATTCCATCCGGTCCAAATTGTTGCGTTTACACTTTCAACATAAGTTATATACTTCATTAATAATTCACGTTCACTATCGTAAATGTGAACATGCACTTTTCTACCATCCTTATCAAAGGATTTACCTTTTTTAACTTTCCCCAACTTATCCACAACAAAAACGTGATATTCTTTGGAAGCATCATCATATGCTGCTATTGAAGTAATTTCGTTTTCTGCTTTTTCAATGTTTGGAAGTCCGGTAATCATTTCAACCTCAATATCAAAAGTTAAAACAATATGTCCTTTAGATGGAGTATCATCATTATATAAATCAACTAATACTCTTGTTGTTTCCGGTATATCGGATTCAAACAATTCTTCTTCACTATCCTTTTCCCATTTATACACTTTAGTTAAACGGTCCCCATGCATTGATGTATATTCACCATTTGGGTCTTTAACGTAAGCATATTTTTTATATGGAAATGTACGATACCCTAAAGTATCATCCCATAAATGGATTAGGTTTCTCTGTCTTTCAAAAAATATATTCTGATACATTATGGCTTATAAAATATAAATATGGGTTCGTATTTGTAAAATTGTCCTTCGATTTGCATACTATTTTTTGCCTTAGATAAATCCATTCCGGTCATAGGGCTCATAGTCATTCTCAATTTACCTTTATACTCACAACCCAATTGTGTTAAAATATCAATACTATCCTGTTCTAGTGGATAGAATTTGTCTGGTCCAACTTTAATATCCGCAATATTCCAACAAACATAACGGTCATTACGAAGATACTCATAAATTGTTGTTAGAGTTGGTCTTAAAAATCCATCTCTCCAACTTTCATAGTTTCCAAATTTCTTAAATGATTGTGTATCATCATCGGAATATCTTTCTCTATCAAAGTATGGTGGTGAAGTAAATGCGAAATCTAATTTACCTTTATACTTTTGAAATCTCGGGTCATCTGCGATAACTTCGGAGCCGGTTGTAAAGATTTCATATGTATTCGCATGTCCCCAAAATGGATTACTTGCTCCAGGTACTTTATTATTGAAAAATTCTGCTAAATACTCATATCGAGTTTTACCAATTTCTTCAATAAAGTTTTCAGTATTAGGGTCATTACCAATGTAATGAATATTTCTATCATCAACACTCAATGCACCTAAGATTCTACCACCCCAACCCGCTGATGGGTCATAGATATTGATAACATCTTGTTCTTTGATGTGTTGTGTAAATCGTTGATACAAATATTTTGCAGTCAATGGTGGGAAGTTTACAACCGCTTGTGTACCCATACCAATACGAAACGCCGCAGTTGCTTCAGGAAATATTCTTTGCCCTAATGGGTATATTTTAATCTGAATTGGTTGTTTCGGAACATCCATTAGATTATCTATATTTTCACCCCAATCCGCAGTTTTTAATGAAGATACGTTTTCATACTTCAATATGCCAGCTTTGTAAAGGTCTTTTACTTCTTGTGCAGTAATTGGCGGTGATGGAACTTTACTATCAGCTTGTGATAAACAAAATCCATACCCTTCCTTCTTATCTCCCGCTACCCACTTCTCAATCCACTCCTTACCACTTTGGATATGTGAATTATGAAATTCAGGATTATCTAAATGTAATGTTTTAGAAAAACGATACATACCATCTTGCCTAGTCAATCTTCTCATTTGTTTGATAAACTCTGGCAAATATTGGTCATCTGCAAATACATCATATATTGATGGTTTTGGTTTTTCATATGTAGAACCACCAATACCTGTTTTATACATTGCAGGAAAGAATTGATTGACCGGAGTTGCGAACTTATTAAAGTTAAAAATAACTTCGTTACCGTCATCATCTTTTTCTTCAAACTCATTTACTTTGTAAGTTTGTAGTTTAGAAAACTGCTCAATCATTTCTGATTCATCAACACCAATTCTAGGTGGTGCACCAGTTTCATTCCACTTTCTTACAGCGAGTTCTCTAAAAAATGCCACCCACCTTTCAAAATCGGCGAATGGCATTTTGAGAACTTCTTCGTATAATAAGTTTACTTCTGGTTCGTATAACCAGTCATTCTTTTCATAGAAATATTTCTTCTCGTAATTAAAACTCATTATGCAGTTAATTGTTGTTCTACTAAGTAATACTTCGCGTTGAAATCATCAATTTTAAATTCAACGTGAGAAATACCTTGTGTTGATACTTTAAGTACAACTGATGTTGCCTCTTTGTTAGCGGTTAAAATTTCTTTCAAGTATTTAGCAGAGAAAGAAATTGGTTTAATATCACCACTATACGCTTTATCAACTACGAACACAACTCTGTTTGAGTTAATATTTGAATACCCTAATACAACTTTCAATTCTTTCTTTTCAGTAAGAATAGTAAATGTATCAACTTCACTCAATGCGTTTTTAGCTTTGATAAACTTATCAATAAACGCACCATCGAAATTAATATCGATATCGAAATCAGGAAGTTTTTTCAAATCTGGAACATTTGGAATAACTGCCAAATCAGCCAATTGGAATTGAACCTTTGTGTTCTCACTCTTAACAAAAAGGTTTACTGCTTTACCTTCGATTTCTTGTGCTTCCAACTCAATATCTTCACCAACTACTGAAAGTAGTTTTGATAATGTTGATGTTGTGTACACACCCAAATCCGGTGCTTTAAAGGTGAAATTATCCAACTGAATTTCTCCTAATACGGTCTTGTCATCAGAAATGAAACGAGTAACTAATTTGTTATCTTCCGTTTTCCATGCTACCGATTCAACTAATCCACCCAAACTGTATTTTTGGATAAATCTTGTCAATTTTGCTTTGTTCATACTTTTATTGTTTTAAATTTTAAATTGTGAATACAAATATACGATTTTTTATTGAAACTACCAAATTTATTTTTCCCAAATCCATATTGGTTCTCCAAATGCGTGATTTTTGGTTTCTTCTGCTTTTTCCTTTAATTCATCAGAGTAATATTCCGATACGGCCATCCCAGCACCCCCACTATTGGGTCTTTTTGTCATTTCCATACCAATACACCCTTTATAAATTAACCCCCTAGATTGAAGGA
>JACCDP011137374.1_pt1 | contig 14164 bp, 9 predicted proteins | sample 7445841 | NCBI WGS metagenome assembly JACCDP01 (sample SAMN15323441, study PRJNA562643) | freshwater metagenome | isolation source: river surface water | place: USA:Blue River Watershed | collected 2017-08-17
ATTCAACGGTTCTGAAAAACTCAATGCGATTGAATTAACAAAGCGTTTAGCTTGGAAACATGGGGGTGTGGCGGAAAATTTAGGAATTAAATTAAACCCAGATGATGATTATGAAGGGTTAATTCGTTTTCCTAATCTCTGTTCCATTGCTGCGGCTAATTTTGCTACTTTTCATCCAAAAATCATACAATCTTTTTGGTCTGATTTACGACAACAAATAGAGCAAAATTCAGAATTACAATCAAAACATGATGAATTTTGTCTTCGTACTCATCGTCCATTTCAAGTCCGTCGGGCTGATGCTGCTGTGAAAGCATTACCTCATTATAGCAAAGGTTTAAATGGAGTGATGTTTTCTAGTAAATGGTTAGCCGATGACATGAGTCTCAAATCCACAGAAACATCTGCTTTACGGACTGTTGTTGATAAAGTCCAAAGAAAGCATTTTGGTGATGGTAGTCCGGCTGACTGGTGGGTATTAGTATTAGGTGATGGGGATGGCATGGGAAGCTATGTAAATGGCAGCAGTTTGAAAAATTATAGTGATTATATTGTTACCAATTTGGTAGATACTCAAAACATAGAACAGGAAAAATGGGAGAATTTACTGGGGACTAAAAAACGCATGGGACCAGCTACCCACGTTGGTTTAAATCGGGCTTTATTGGATTTTTCTAATCGTTTAGTACCCTATCTTGCCGAGCAAAGACATTGTGGTAAAGTCATTTATAGTGGTGGTGATGATGTGATGGCTGCCTTACCTTTAGCAGATTTACCAGGATTTTTACGGTCTTTGCGGGCGGCTTGGTGTGGTGGAGATGACCCAGAAAATAAGTTTATTAGTCAAGGGGGATATTGGTTTTGGCAAGATGAAAAAACACGACCTGTAGAAATTCCGGGACGACCTTTATTTACAATGGGTAAAGGTGCAACTATGAGTTTAGGAATTGTTATTGCCCATAAAAGTGTACCTTTACCAACGGTGTTAGAAAGTATTTGGGATGCAGAAAAAGAACGGGCGAAAAAGTTATCAGGTGTGAGAGAAAAAAGGCAAGACTCTCCAGGATATGAAACAATTTATCCTAATAAAGATGGTTTGTGTTTTCGGGTAATTTACGGTTCTGGTAATACCTTGGAAGCTTTAATGAAAGGTCATTTATTGCCATTATGGTGGGATTTTTTGCAAGCATATCAAGAGGTTGATTTTAGTCCGGTGTTGTATCGGTTAAGTGAAGAGTTACCACGTCATGCAGAGGTGACTAAAGATAGTCGTCTGTTTCGCAAAGCCGCCCAGGTAATACTTGCAAGTCGGGATCAACAACTTACTGAGGAGGTGGAAACTGCTTTACTTGCATGGTTGGATGCTTGGGAACAATGGGCTTGGGGGGCGAAGGAAACAGCTACAGAGTCAGGGGAGGAGGAAGTTTTGGGTACAAAACCAGAAGATTTGGCGAATTTGTTACGTTTTAGTGCGTTTTTGGTGTCACGGCGACAACAGGAGGCTTCTTGGCAGGGGAGCAGGGGGCAGGGTACAGGGGGAAAGAGGGTTTAGCGATTTTTGCACAGATGTGGGAATTATCACTAATTACCCGGATAATATATTATCGTCTGTTTGATGGTAGATGTTAGGGTAAGCCTTCAATAATTGGCAAACTGTACCATAATGATACCATTCGTGGGATAGACATGATGGCTGAAACCCTGATTCTTTCGTTCTATCCCACGAATAACTCTCCTAGTAAGGGTTTGAGGTGTGTTGATATGGCACTTATTGACAAGATTTATCAATTATTTGGGGTAAAATTTGCATCCCACGAAAAAGTGTTGTAGGATTGTCTCAGGGTAAAGCTTTCAAGCTGTAGCCTTTGGCTTCTTAGAAGTCGAATAAAAATGGAAACAATCACATCGTCAGCATCACGGTTTGATGCAAAATGCTTTGGCTTCTTAGAAGTCGAATAAAAATGGAAACCAAAAAACAGGGGAATCAAAATAATTCCCAACGGTGCTTTGGCTTCTTAGAAGTCGAATAAAAATGGAAACTTATGTAAAGCGACGCAGTAAGGTCACCACATCTCTGTCTTTGGCTTCTTAGAAGTCGAATAAAAATGGAAACCCCTAGCCTCTACTTCACAGGCGCCAAGCTTCGCACGGAAGCTTTGGCTTCTTAGAAGTCGAATAAAAATGGAAACCTGCAGCAGGGGCTGCAGAAAAACCAAAAGCGACGGCTTTGGCTTCTTAGAAGTCGAATAAAAATGGAAACTGGGGAGTGGCTGAACAGCAATATTTAAAAAGAATGGTCTTTGGCTTCTTAGAAGTCGAATAAAAATGGAAACCAGCTTACTCCGTCGCCGCAGGCTTCCTGCGCAAAACTTTGGCTTCTATGAAGTCGAATAAAAATAGAAAGGGTTTAGCAATGCTAAACCCCTACAAAAAATGAAATTATCAACATACAAAAAATATGCAATGGTATGTAATTGAACCCCTCGATATCCTCTTATTTAGAGAAGCCAAACCCTTTTCCCCCGGAGAAGGTGCTTGGGCTAAAAGTATCTTTCCTCCCGTACCAACTACAGTTTTTCAAGCCTTACGTTCCCTAGCTGACAAAGCCCAAGAACTAGAATTTTTTGGTGCATTTTTACTGCATCATGAACCAGGGAGAACACCAGAAATTTTCCTACCCACACCTAAAGACTTACTCAGTGTCAGCATTAAACAACTAGATGAAGAAGAGGAAATTGCCAGCAAAGGTAAAACAGCAAAAAAATGGCAACGTCTCACCTGTTTAGAACCATTAAACCGCCAAGATCCAAAATGGCAACATCTGGGATTTGACCCTGAATATTTTCCAGATGGTGGTATTTCACCAATGGTAACACCTGTACTTTCAGCCACAGCAAATAATCCCCAATCACAAAATTCTTCCACAGAAGAATATATTAGTGGACCCCCAAACCCTTGGATAAAAGCCCAAGCTTTGATTAAATATCTCCAAGGAGACAATTTAACTTATAAACGCAACGGAAAAGACTTCCACTCAGACCCTTGGCAGAAACAAGTATTATCCCATATTCAAATGGAAGCAAATCAACGCCAAGTTAAATCTGAAAATGGTTACTTTACAGAAGTAGCTGTGAGATTACACAAACATTGGAAATTGATTGCGGCTGTCAATACAAAATTACCATCATCAACAGTGCGGTTAGGAGGAGAAGGACACCGGGCTTTAGTTTATCCCCTAGAGGATTTATTTAATCATGCCGATAAGAACAATAAAAAGCACAACTTTGATAATTTCCAAGAGTCTGTTTTAAACCAACTAGAATCTTTCAGAGAACCTACAAATACAAGCAACAAAGCCTATTTACTCACCCCGGGACTAGCACAAACCCAAACCGAAAAAATGATTTATGGTGTATATCCTCATTACTGGCAAGATATTCTAGTAGGTTGTGTGAGCGACAGGCCATTACTTTGGGGTGGTAAATCACCCTATGCCAAAACACCAATGTTACCACAACGGGCTTATGTTGCACCGGGAACAGTGTACAGGTTTAAAGATAGTTATGAAAAGTTAAGTGAAACTGAGAAACAATCTTTGCAGCAACTATTACCGCAAGCGGAAGTAAAAGAGAAATGGTTGCAGACTTTATACAGTTTAAATTACGGTACTTTACTTTGGAATAGATAGTCATGAAAACATACATTTCTTATTTGTATTTACTTTCTCCCTTGCATACCGGAGGCACTAGCCAAGAAGGTAATATTGTAGGTATTGCCCGTGAATCTCATTCTGATTTACCTTATATGAGTGCTAGTGGAATTAGAGGTAAATTACGTGCCAGCACTCCAGAAGATCAACGTAAATTATTATGGGGTAATACCTTAGAAGATGTGCAACAAAATGGTGATGAAAATCTCACTCAAGGTTCATTGTGGATAGGAGATAGTGCAATTTTATGGTTTCCTGTTCCCTCCTTGAGTCATGGTATTGTTTGGGTGACATCACCATTTTTATTGCGGCGTTGGTTGAGATTATATAACCAATTTCTACCGGAAAATCAGGAATTATCTTTACCGGCAATTGGTAGTTGCAGTCTGGGTAAAGTGAAACTATACCTCAAAGATGCCATTTTTCAACCACAACAATTAAATTCCTGGACAGAATGGAAAAAATACATTCCTGCAAATAATCAAATTACTCAAATAATTGATAAGGTATTGGTACTATCCGATGCAGACTGCCAAACATTAATTCAAACTAGCTTATGGCGACAAGTGCGTGTAAATTTGGGTGAAGGTAAAGTCTTAGCTGAAAATGCAGGTTTTCGTTATGAAGAAGCAATTCCCCCAGAAACATTAATGTATTTTCCTTGGGGTAGTACGACTGCTGCTAATGGAACAAGTGAAACTGTTTGTAATGATTTGAGAAACATATTTATCAGCCAAAGAAATTGGCAGTTTGGAGGACAAGAAAGCTTAGGCAGAGGTTTAGTTGAATTATGGAATAATTAGCCCAAATAGGTTGGGATGACGCAAGGAAACCCAACAACAATCAAATCAAAAACAAAATTCAATGAAAGTGAGTCAGGAGTGAATAATATGACAAACTATGACCCTAGAACAATTTCAACTAAAGTCTACACCAACTTAAAAACAGTAAAAGATAGAACATCAGAATCTAAAGACCACGATAAACAAAAAAGCCAAGCAGTTGAACTTTATACATTTGTCGCTACTTGGGGACTATTACGGTTAGCAGGTGAAGTTCCAGCTTTAAGTAATGAAAGACAAAAACAAGCTGTTGTTGAATGTTTCTTTAAAACATTAGGGGAATTAGCCTTTGCTGGAGAAAATCCTAATCCCTTGCTAGGAACATCAAGAATAGAAACGCTTACTCAGCCTAATATGACTGCTTCTGATTATTTGGGGTTAACAGGTGTGGGATTAAAAGTAGCACAGGAATTTTCTTTTTGGGCTGAAGCATTGTATCCAAAAAAAGCCTCTTAAAGATAAATGAAAATCACGCACATAAAACTTGAAACTAGAATTTGTTTTTCTGCTTTTTACCTATCATCTTAATTAATAACTATGCCTCCTATTCCTCATAATTTTTGGTTGCAACATCCATTACATAACAATCCGCACCTAGACTCATCTGCTAGTTTTGTTGAATATTTCCGTTGGTTAAGAATTCGTCGTTTAAATCCTGATAATAATTCCCAAATTGGTTTAGTCAACAATGGTGAAGTTCTGGAATTGTTAGCTAAAATTGAACAAAAAAGCAATTACAGTTCTAGATTAAGAACCTTAACAGACCGCACACGCAAATTAGCTACAGAATCTTTTTCAGTCAAAGCACCTTGGCGAATTCGTGTGGGAGGAATGAAGGGACCCGAATCAATGTTACTCCCTGCTTTTGATGCTTTGGGTATGCCTTATATACCTAGCACAACTCTCAAAGGTGTGGCTAGAGAAATGGCAGAACGTGATACTAAAACAACTCCAGAAGATATTAGAAATATTTTTGGAGATTTAGAACCAACTGCTTCTATGGGTAAGGTGATTTTTCTTGATGCTTACCCTTTGCCTTTTAGAAAAGTTGATTCTGATGATAAAGTAGAAGGTTTAGTTCCAGATATGGCTAATTCTATTTGGACTTGGGATAATAATGATATTCCTCAGTACAAAACTAATCCTAATATTTTCTTATCTTTACGTAAACCAACTTTTGTGATTGGGTTACGAGTGACAGATGACAGAGATTTAGAACTACTTAACCAAGTCAAAAAATGGTTATTACAAGGGCTAACTCAAGGTATTGGTTCTAGGGTGAATAGTGGTTATGGTGTATTAGAAGAAGTTAACCCCAATGAACAACAGGAAAAACCCAAAAAACGTAAAACTATTCTCAGAATGGGGTTTGAATTACAAGGACAATTAATGCACGGAAGACAGGAATTTAAACAATGGCGAGAAAATAATAATGGAAATGGATGGATACCACCAGGAATTGCAAAACCAGAAGTTCGTCCCCCGGCTTTTCGTTCAATGTTGCGCTACTGGTTTCGGACTTTGGCATTAGGAGTATTACCAGAAGATGTAATTAAAGAACAGGAATTAATTCTTTTTGGTGGTATTGAACCAACAACAAAAATGGGACTTCTACAAATAGAAATTCCCAAGGGGGGGATAATTAGAGATAATGCTTTTGATGCTGATGGTAATTTTGGTTTGGCAAAAGGTGAATTAATTTTACGGACATCTTATGTATTGCAAACATTTACAAGTCCACAACGAGATGCAGTAATTAATTTAATTCAAAGTTTGACTTGGTTAATGTTTCATCTTGGTGGTGTTGGACAAGGTGCAAGAAGACCTTGTTATTCACGTAGTAATAGAAACAGGCCACAAAGACCGTATTGGCGGGGTTCAACTTTGAAATTTACAGGTAATGACCAAAATTGGCAATACTCAAATGATTTAATAGGTTTACAAGCTGATTTCCAGAAACATCTAAACGCTTTTTACACCAATTTATCAACATTCAGTCAACACACTTGTAACCCCCGAAGACCAAGACAAGCAACTGTCACCGGAAATTGGCCTGAAGCTGTTGATACTAGCTGTCGTATTCTCTGCGTTCAGGGAAATATGCAGAATGATAAACCTGCGGCCTTGGCGTTGTTGCATCGAGAAGCTACCAACGGGGGTGGAGGGTATAATAGAGAACTGTGTGGTTCAATCAATGAGCGATCGCCTATTTGGATAGCTCGAATCAACAACCGTTTTGATGTCGTTACTATCTTTGGTGTAGATAACAACTATCGAAAACGCTATTTTGAGTTACTGACAAAACCAGAACTTCCGGTTACAGAATGCAAACAAATTTGGCCTCTACCGCAGAGATAATCCCAAGACAGAGGCTAGACTTTTCGTTGTTCGCGCCAAATAGCTAGACGCATCCATGTGCGTCTCCTAAGATACATCTCATCAAACGACTTCACACAAGGTAGGAGATATAACACAGGAGACAGAAATACAAACTGTGTACTTAGCTCTAGCTGAACTCCTGTAACTCCTTTCCCTTTCTGTATCAACTTCACATCTTGGAGAAAAATATGGGTATCCTCATCGCCAATATTGGTACATCTGATTTGGCAGTTAAAATCAACATTAATGGTCAAGAACGTTATTTAGCAATTGACCCACTTTCTGAACCTAATCAAGATACTGATGAATTAACGCCAGAAGAATCAGCCATTTGGAAAACTCCTCAACAATATTTCCAATCTTCCGGTTTATATACAGAATTAGGATTTGAAGCAGATAAAATTCCCGTTCCCACAAGTAGAGAATTAACAGAGAAGTTATTAGAGAAATATCAAGAAAATTTTGATTATTGGCATTCTCGGATTCATGCACCCCGGATTTGGGGCGTGATTAAACAAGCATTAGCTTTAGGTATTAATCAAGGCTATATATTCGTGACTGATCAAAAATCTGAAGAAATGCCTGAAGGCCATTTCAAAGATACGGTTTTTATGTATGAAATTCTCAAACTTTGGTTTGCCAAAGAACAACCTGATTTTGAATTAATATATAAGCCAATTCCTTTAAAATATAAAGTCAATAAATTAGATGATTTATTGCAATACTACCATAATTTTTTTATCGAATTAAGTTTTGACAAAGAAAAACAACAACAACAGCAACGCTATCCTAAATTAGATGAAATACTATCTGGTAAAATAGTTGAGTTTAACGTTCAAAACCCAGGTTTATTCATAGAAGTTAATGGAGGTTTTCGTGGTTTTTTAAATATTAATAACATTTCAGAAGCTAAAATTAGTATACAGGACTTAAGAAAGATTTTTAAACTAGGAGATGCTATTTGGGTAAAAGTAACTAACAGCGACATTGATAAGCCGAGATTTTCTAGCAAAGAATTAGAAGAAACACCAGGAGAAATTACTCAAAATCACCAACTTGTATATAATCGCATTAGTCAAGAAATTAACTCTAATACCCAAGTTCTAACTCAATCACAAGCAGATGAAGAAATGCTTTTGATTAGTGCCAAAGGGGGAACACCCTATATGAAAACGGCCTTGCAACTTCAAGGGATTTCTGTATCTGCTGTTAGAAAAATACTGTTTGTGAATCCAAAACTTTCTCATCGAGGTGTGTTGCAAGGCATTCCTTCTGATTGTGAAATAGAATCTTACTGGCGTTATATGTGGACTCAGAAATACCAATCAATTAAAATTCTGGTAGAACGCTGGGATTATGATGGTGCGGTACAAATTTTAAAGAACTGGCAAGATTACCTGAATTTTTTGATTCAACAAGGGATAGTTGGTAAGGAAGATATAGAAAGAAGTAATGATGTGATTAAAGTTGTACTGCAAGTTTTAGATTTTGCTCGTGCTTGCTTTAACCTGGATTTTCAAAGTGCTAAAGACCTCGCAAAACCAAAAATTGATACAACTTTCCTCGAACTGAGTACAGATACAAATATTTTTCCTAAACTCCAAGAAGCAGCAGATAAATATGGAGTTTATCAGCATCGTTTGTTGAGTATCTACACCCAAAATCGCATTTATTGGCAATTGGATCAAGTTGCTAGTTTTTTGGCGCATCTAGCATCTTTTGGTGAAGAAGTATTACATGGGTTGATTTTGAAATGGGAAGGTAAGGCAAGTTACTGGTTATTTAAAGATCAAGAAAAGAAAAAACTTAGAAAAGCTACATCTGAGGCAGAAATTAAAAGTGGCTTTATCATTGATGTCCAACAAATCCGCATGAGTCGGTTATCAGTTTGGAATGAAGTTGTTTCTTTACAAAGAAAATACGCTTCTGGATTTGGTACTAAGAACATCGAATCATTAAATAACAGATTTACCAAGCGTTACTTTGTACAAGCTTTGGTTGAGTACCGAAATAATCCCCAGGAAATAGAAGATTGGCAGCGTATTCTAACTGGGTTACAGCAGTTAGATTTTTGGACTGACCAAAGAAACAAATTAATTCACACTGCTACAGGTTATTCTAAACCATTGATGATAAAATTATTTAATCAATATAGACCTGACGAAAATTCAAATATATCGACACCTTGTCACCCTGATGAAATTTTAGGCATTATGGAGGCAATTCTCAAGAATAAGCTGGTTGATTTGAAAACCATTTACCGGAATATGTTCGTTGGTAATGAGGCAGAATACTATATATATACTCTAGTTAATAATTGGGTAGTAAATACGTTGGTAAGTGATGGCATAAAGTAGGGTTTACTGAGATTAGAAAAAATGGAAAACGGAGAGGTAAACAAAATCACATTTGTGTCAAATGTGGTTGTCAGTTTATAGATGTCTATAGTCCACTAAAAGGATACTCGAATGAAGTGAAACAAGATTGCTTAAGATCCTAAATGGGATGGGATTTAGAGCCATAGAACGTACTCAAGGTGTTCATCATTTGAAATATAATCAAATACCCGTGTTCAACTAATTCATCCCGCATTTATGCAACGCCTATATCAACAAAATTGCAGCATTTCAGGCTTTTAGTAGTAAGGATTATATCAAGAATGATTAGTCATAAATCCCTATATATCTATTTTTTTGGTAATTTTACAAATCTTAATTTATGTATTGTTTTAGGTGGGCAATACCCACCCTACAAATTTATAAACTCACACCATGTTTTTTAGCAATTTCCACAATTTGCTCATACTGGTGTTGCCCTGCTTTAGCTAAAATTGCATCAGCTTCTTCTGGATTAGTACCATCTTTAGGAATTAAATATTTAACATAAAGAGCAACAAAATCAACCACAGCAGCTAAACCAGATAATTCGTGTTTATCGGCTTGTTGTCCAGCAATTACAGCCACTAAACCCGCTCTAATTGGGTCAGGTCTTACCTTCATAAATTGATCAACTAATTGCTTAGAATAATCCGCCGGTGCTAAATTCTTTAACTTAGTTTGATCAGGTTTAAACTCTAATCCTGCGGCTGTTGACTGATCCAACATACACCATTCTATAAATTCTTGCAGTGCAGCATCAGGAAGCTTAGGAAGATATTGATGTAGTTCTAAATTAGACACAATTAGTTACCACTTTTAGTATTTAGTAATTTATAATTGATAATTCCTAATCTTGATCATTAGAAATTATCAATTATTCCTTAAAACTCAGACTAACTCACGGGTTTAGTAACTTTTGTGCTGTAAATAACAATTATATAGAACCCTGACTTCTTAAAGATTAGATCCCGGACTTTTTGAAGAAGTCCGGGATCTGGTAGATAACATAAATTAAGCTGTTCTAAATCTTGCTAATTCTTCCCCAGTTTTCGCGTCATGGGCATGAACAGTACACACTAAACATGAATCAAAAGAACGGGCTACATGACCCACTTCTACGGGGTCTTTAGGATCTTGAATTGGCGTTCCTATTAATGCTTTTTCAATCGGTCCTAATTGTCCCGCACCGTCACGGGGTCCAATATTCCAAGTACCGGGAGCGATAACTTGGTATTGTTTAATTTTGCCTTTTTCGATTTCTATCCAGTGACATAATGCACCTCTAGCGGCTTCTGTTGCACCCCAACCTTTACCATCTTTTTCTTCAGGTTTAATATACCAAGGATCGTTTAATTTGAACTCCCTTAAACAGCGTTCAGCTTGACGATATAGTTTAACTATTTCGTGGACTCTTCCTAATTGTCTAAGATGAACACTTGCACCCCCCATTTTCTTAAATGTATCTAGAATAAATGGGTCATAATGTTGCCAAGATTCTCCATGATTTCCGCCGGCAACTAATTGACGCGCCAGGGGTCCTGTTTCTAAACGTCCTAAGTCTTGGTGGAGGACTGCACTAGACCAAGAATATGCCCCATTAAAGTCTTTTTGATTGTGATTAATTGGGTTTGTAGTGCGATCGCTCGGATGCCAATCTTCTGTACCCTCATCATACCAAGAATGGGTTAAATTCTCACGAGCAAATGCCTGATTCATTAAGCTATGAGTATCAGTAAAACTATCATAAACACCGCTTTTCATAATCACAGCAGCGTTACGTCCTTCGATGGTGGGTTTATTATATTTATCCTCATGGGGAATATAACCCCAAGTCACATATTTACCCACACCAACACCATATCTATCTAAACCGATATCTAACCCCATTCTCCAATATAAACCCAAGTCAGATTCTCGGTGTTTAACATCTTCATTTAACCACTTTTGAAAGTCTTCATAGGATTGAATTTCTTCATATCTTTCTAAAGAACATCCTAACCACACTGGTTCTAACCAATTGGTACGGAAATATTCCAGAATTGCCCAGGCGCGGGTAATATCAGTTAAAGTCGGGGCGCACATCACACCACCAGGCACCATATAACTGCTATGACAACAGGTGATATTTTAAAAATGTTCCTGAGTAACTTATTTTTAAAGTAATTTTGCTCGGTAATAACATTTTATTTTCACCATTTTAGCTTTGATAAATAAGGGAATATTTAGGGAATGAGCGGACAAGATCAGAGTAATTGCAAGGGTATATATTCCACATCTACACAGGAATATACAAATGCAGACTCAACCGACTTATTCGCCGATATATTTGCCGATTTTGAGCCGCAGAACACCACAGATGGCAGCTATAGAGGAACAATGGCGAAAATAAAAGCAACGGAATTACAGTATCAAGCAGTTTTTGAACAGAAGTTAATTGCAGCTAATAGTAATTTAAAAAGGGAGAGAATAAGAGTTACCATTAAACAAACTGGCAATTCTCTCCAATTACGAGCTACTTTACCCTTAAAACCAGGCGATTACAGTTTAGGTAAAACAAAAAAACAGTATGATTTATCTCTAGGAATACCTGCAAATTTAGAGGGATTAAAAACAGCCATTGAAGAAAGTTATGAATTAGGTAAATTAATTGCTCGTCATACTTTTGAGTGGAATGAGAAGTATTTAGGAATTAAATCGAGAGAGAAGCAAGAGATCAAAACAATTGGGGAATTATTAGATACATTTGATGAAAAATATTATCAAACTCGGCAGAAAACTATCACCAGTGAAAATACTTTTGCTAATTATATATCTGTAATTAAAAGAAATTTAACTCTCAGCCATTTAGCGACAAAAGAAAATTTTGAGGAAGTTATTAATTCAGTTCAAGGTAATAAAAAAAATGAACTAATAGCAGTAACTTCTGTTTTGATTAAAACCTTTAATTTAGGATTTCAACTCGATGTTAAACGAGATAATGTCACTCCTGCTTATCGACAAATACCTGAAGATGAAAAAATAATATCTGCTTTTTACCTCTTTGAAAAATTCGCCCTCAACCGCAAAAATACAAACATTAGTGATGAAATAGACACCTGGGAAATGTGGCGTTGGGTATATGGAATGTTAGCGACTTATGGATTAAGACCAAGGGAATTATTTGTACAACCGGATATTAATTGGTGGATGTCCCTCCAAAATATAGACCATACTTGGAAGGTGAATAAAAATACTAAAACTGGATATAGAGAAGTTATTCCTTTTGTGACTGAATGGGTAGAATTATTTGATTTAAAAAATACCAAACCATTAAATATTTTAGAAAGAAAGGTTGAAAAAATTGCCTCTGTACAAAATATTAATTGGATGCGAAGAGATATATCCAGATGGTTTAGAAAGGTGGGAATTGAGTTTCAACCTTATGATTTACGCCATGCTTGTGCAATTCGAGCGCATCTTCAGGGAATACCGATTAAGGCAGCAGCAGATAATCTAGGTCATACTGTTGATGAACATACAAAAACCTATCAACGATGGTTTGGGATTGAAAACCGGAAAAAAGCCTTTGGTGAGGTAATTAGTCAAAAGTCGTTAATTGAATTGCAGAAGAATGAAATATTGGCGGTACGGATGGAGAATGAAAGGTTAAGGTTGGAGGTGGAAAAGTTGCAATTTTTGGAAAGAAAAACAGTGTGATCGCCGATCTTGTAGGGTGCGTTAACGGAGTGTAACGCACCTTATGTATGATTATTTACTGATTTTCGGTGCGTTACGCTGTCGCTAACGCACCCTACTAATCTGTTTAACATCTTTGATAAAATCCATTTCCTTGTGCTTCCTTAACTGCGATTAATTGCGATAGCGTAAGCGCTGACTTGTCAGTTCGCTAATATTGGGGAAATGCGATAGCGAAGCGCTCCGCAGGAATCGCTCAAAATTTATTTTCTTGTGCTTCCTTAACTGTGATTATACTGGTTTAACTTAAGAATGAGACAAAAAGAGTGTAAGATTGAACACACAAAAAAATCTCTGAAACTCTTATTGCTCCCTTAACTCTGTGCCTCTGTGGTTTGTTTATTCCGTAACTCATAAGTTGTTTACGTAAATATCATAACTTCTATATTGCTATTTACGTATTTATATTGAGAAAAAACCGGGTTTATATCTCAAGAGAAAGTTTAAATTATACTTAACCACTTGCCTTTAACTTCCTTAACTGGGATTAACTACGATACGCACAAGTCATAAAAGAATGAACCACGAAGGAACGTTTGCGAAGCATCCCGTCAGGGATAGGACAGGAAGGAAAGGGAGTTTTAAAGGTATTTTGGGTAAGCCCTGAAAACACTCACGCCCGAATTACAGTAATCCTACGTTGATTTTCCGTCATCACAACCTCAGTTGATAACCTTTCTTCCATTGGTAAAGCATTTTTCCGCCTATCAAAGATAAATAACCAACCAAAATCTAACCCCAAACGCCCTAAATAGGATTCTAATTGTTCAATACCATCAGTTTGAGGATCGCGTTTTTTATCTCGCCATACTTTTAATTCAATTCCTAAAATTACATCTTTATAACGCAGACATAAATCCATTCTATCACTACCAATTGCATATTCCCTTTCTAAAATTCCCCCACCATTAATAACACGATGCAAAAAAGCCATTAATACAATATGGGGGGCAATTTCATGGTAAGCAGCGCTACGTAATAATGGTTCTCCATGCTGTCGCCAAAACTTGAGAAATGCTGTTAATAAAGCATCAACATTTAATTCACCTGTTGTAGTCAACCAACTAGGACTAATTAAAGGTAAACTGTCCTGAGTTCCTTGTACTAAAACGCGGGGAATA
>JACCDP010117096.1_pt1 | contig 14162 bp, 12 predicted proteins | sample 7445841 | NCBI WGS metagenome assembly JACCDP01 (sample SAMN15323441, study PRJNA562643) | freshwater metagenome | isolation source: river surface water | place: USA:Blue River Watershed | collected 2017-08-17
GATCCGGGCGGTCTTCACAAAGACCAAGGCCCCCCAGATCAAAGTGACTAGGCCCAAGTAAGTCAGGAGGCGCGGGGTGGGTTCGATGAGAGGGTCCGTTTGGCCCAGCCACGCGGCATACGAGCTGAAAGTGCTCGTGAAAATCGCGATGTGTAGACTCAAGCTCGTGAATTGACTTCGCAAGCTGCGGTGACGGTCGGGGTTCAGCGACCGAAGAGCAAACCGGTAAACCAGCCAAGCCCCCAGGGCCAGCGCGACGATTAAAAGGGCGGGTTCGAGCTGCACCAAAGTGGCGACTCGGTCGGGTGGAATCCAAGGTTGGTTGAGCTTTGAGGCCATGGCTGGGCAGAGTCCTTCAAAGTCTGATCGGAGGGTTCGGCCCGATCCTTGAAGGGAGAGCCGGTCTGGCTGGGCTGGGGCCGGAGAGGGGTCAGTGTGGATCAAATTTTCCGTGGTTTTATTGACATCCTCCGGACCATCCACAATATGTCTGTGCCACCCGGTGGATCGTTGAGTCGAAGGTTCATATCCCTTGTCTTTTCAAGGATATGGATCGTCGAGGTCGGTTCCCCGGAGTGAGAACCTGAGAAAACTTGGAATTGAAGGAGATTAAAACCATGCATGTTCGTCCGTTGCACGACCGCGTTCTCGTGAAGCGTTTCAATGAGGAAGAAAAGTCGCAGGGCGGAATCATCATTCCCGACACTGCGAAAGAAAAGCCGATCCAAGGCGAGATCATCGCTTGCGGCCAAGGTCGCGTCGGCGATGACGGCAAGGTGCGTCCCCTCGATGTGAAAAAGGGCGACCGCATCTTGTTCGGCAAGTACGCCGGCACCGAGATCAAGATCGACGGTGATGAATTCCTGATGATGCGCGAGGAAGACATCCTCGGCGTCCTGACCCAGTAATCCATTCGTACTGAGGAGAAGAATCATGTCAGCAAAAGAACTTCGTTTTTCTGAAGCAGCCCGTTCAGCCATCCTGAACGGCGTAAACATCCTGGCCGACGCCGTAAAAGTGACCTTGGGCCCCAAAGGCCGCAACGTGGTCATCGAGAAATCGTTCGGCGCTCCGAACGTCACCAAAGACGGCGTGACCGTCGCCAAAGAAATCGAGCTTTCCGACAAGTTCGAAAACATGGGCGCTCAAATGGTCCGCGAAGTCGCTTCGAAGACCAACGATGACGCCGGCGATGGCACCACCACCGCTACCGTCCTGGCTCAAGCCATCTATCGCGAAGGCGCGAAGATCGTTGCTGCCGGTCACAACCCGATGGAATTGAAGCGCGGTATCGATAAAGCCGTCGTTTCGGTCATCGAAGAGCTGAAAAAAATCGCTAAGCCGATCAACAGCCAAAAAGAAGTCGCTCAAGTGGGCGCTATCTCGGCTAACAACGATCCCGAGATCGGCAAGCTCATCGCAGAAGCGATGGAAAAAGTGGGCAAAGAAGGCGTGATCACGGTCGAGGAATCCAAGACCGCTGAAACCACCCTGGACGTCGTCGAAGGCATGCAATTCGACCGCGGCTACCTGTCGCCTTACTTCGTCACCAACCCCGAGAAGATGGAAGCATCGCTCGAGAGCCCCTACATCCTGATCTACGACAAGAAGGTCAGCTCGATGAAGGACCTGCTCCCGGTTCTCGAAAAAGTGGTTCAGCGCTCCAAGCCCTTGGTCATCATTGCCGAGGAAGTGGAAGGCGAAGCTTTGGCAACCCTCGTGGTGAACAAGCTCCGTGGCACCTTGCAAGTGGCCGCTGTCAAAGCCCCGGGCTTTGGCGATCGCCGCAAAGAAATGCTCCAGGACATTGCAACCCTCACCGGTGGCAAAGTCATCTCGGAAGACATGGGCCACAAGCTCGAGACCGTGCGTCTTGAGGACCTGGGCACTGCGAAGAAAATCACCATCGACAAGGACAACACCACCATCGTCGACGGCGCTGGCAAGAAAGCCGACGTCGAAGGCCGCGTGAAGACCATCCGCGCTCAGATCGAGGACACCTCGTCTGACTACGACCGTGAGAAGCTCCAAGAGCGCCTCGCGAAACTCGTGGGCGGCGTGGCCGTGATCAACGTCGGTGCTGCAACCGAAGTCGAAATGAAAGAGAAGAAAGCTCGCGTCGAGGACGCCTTGAACGCCACCCGCGCTGCGGTGGAAGAAGGCATCGTTCCCGGCGGCGGCACCGCTCTGCTTCGCGCTTCGAAAGTGCTCGAAAGCTTGAAAGGCTCGAACGACGAGCAGCAAGCCGGCATTCGCATCATCAAGCGCGCCATCGAAGAACCCCTTCGCCAGATCGCTGGCAACGCGGGTCACGAAGGCTCGATCGTGGTCGACAAGGTCATGTCGAACACTTCGAACGGCTGGGGCTTCAACGCTCTGACCGAGAAGTACGAAGACCTGATCGCTGCGGGCGTGATCGACCCGGCCAAAGTCAGCCGCTGCGCTCTGCAGAACGCTGCTTCGGTCGCTTCGTTGATGCTCACCACCGAGACCCTCATCGCTGAGAAGCCGAAGAAAGAATCGGCAGCTCCGATGGGCGGCGGCATGGGTGGAATGGGCGGCATGGGCGGAATGGACATGTAATCCATTCATCCCCTTCGCGGATGAAACTCTGGGCCCGGGAGCCGTTGGCTTCCGGGCCTTTTTCTTTTCTGAAACGCCTGGCGTGATCGGTCTTCAGTAGGCTTCCTATCGTTTCAGCTCAATAGCTCGGATACAGGCTCCGAAACGCAGGGCGTAGCTCAAGGAGTCTTCGTTGAAGGGATGGATCCGACAGGTGAGTTGGATGTCTTTTCTTTGGGTGACTTGCGCGAGGAGTGCGGCAAGCGTGCGGTGGGCTTTGAGCCGGGTATTGCGGCTAGCGTTCTGGATGATGCCCAAGTAGCCGATATGAAAGGACTCCTCTGATAGCCAGGGGGACCTCGAAAAATCGCCGAGGAACAAAGCGACCGGAGTTTCGGCTTCCAGAAGAACATACGCATCGCTCGCGCTGAGCGCGTAGGTCCGAACCGCTTCGGTCTGGGTCCGGATGCGTTCAGGATCCAGTTGCGCATGGTGTTTATCGCCGAAGCTGGCTTGGTACACTTGTTGGGCGAGGTCTAAGTTTTCGGAGGTTACACGCACTGTTGCGAGCTCAAGGGACAGCTTACGCGGCCCCCGGTAGCCCGGCTGGCGGACCAAGAAGTAAGTGCAATCCCAGTGTGGTCGGAGTGATTGGTAGTCCGGTTTGGGAAAAGGGACGGAGACCATGCTCGAAGTGACCGAGCGGGGAATACCTAAATAATGGACTTGGGGCGGCCAGCTTTCGTCGGCAGAAAAAAATCGTAGCTCGACAGGCTGGAGCTCGCATTTCTGGAGCCGGGTCAGGAGAGGGGTGGGATCGCTTCCAGGCGAAACCAGAAAATGTATCGATTGAAGCGATTCCTGTTTCCGGATCCACTGGACGAGCTGTTTCCACTCCTGTTCGTCCACTTCTGTCCTGCCCCGATGGGTGAGGTTGATCCAAAGCACTTTCATCCATTCCCAGTTTAAGGAGGCGATGGAAAAAGTCAGTGCAAATCAGCCCCTGTTGAATTCCGGTGGCCGAGAATTCTGGCGCCTGTGATAAGGGGTGCCGCATGTCCCAGCCTTCTGGTTCCAATCGTTGGATCAAGTGCATTTCCACTCACGGTAACGTGCGCGGGGTGGCCATTCAGGCCACTGAGCTGGTGCGCGAGCAGGCGAAGCTGCACGGTTTGACCGGAAACGGCGCCCACGGCCTAGCAGAAGCGCTTTTGGGCGGTTTGCTCTTGGGCTCTTACTGCAAGATGGGCGAGCGAGTGAACTTGAACGTGCAAGGCGGTGGCTCGTACGTTCAGGCTTTGGTCGACGCTTATCCCGATGGGCGCGTTCGCGGCTACGTGGTCGAGCGAACGCTCCGGCCCGCAGGTGCTGAGATTGTTTTTGAGGGGGGCCCTCGCCCGGAAGGTCCGTGGGGTACGGGCTTTTTGTCGGTTCTTCGCACGAAGGATCAAGAGGGGCAGCGTCCTTACATCGGGACCGTGCCGCTCGTGACCGGGCACCTAGCGAAAGATCTGGCCTTCTACTGGGCTCAGAGCGAGCAGGTTCCTTCGGCTGTCGGCTTGGTTGTCGAGATGGACGGCCAGGAAATTCGCTCGGCAGGCGCGTTTCTCGTGCAAGTGATGCCGGGTGCGTCGCCCGAAGAAGTTCAATTGATTGAGGGTCATATTTCGAGCACCGAGAGTTTGGCGGGTGAGTTTTCACCCCAAGCCGATCCGATGAGCTTTTTGGCTCGAGTGTTTGGCGACCTGACATTTGTCGTGCTCGAAGAGCGTGAATTGAAATCTTACTGTAACTGCTCGAGCGAGCGCGTGGAGCGAGCTTTGGCTTTGGTAGGCGTCACCGAGCTTCGTTCGATGCTAGCGGAAGACCGTGGCGCGAGCGTGAACTGTGACTTCTGTTGCAAGACCTACGAAGTGGACGCGACTCGGCTCGAATCCATGATCGAGCGACTCGAGACTCCCGCAGGTGGCGGGACCTCGCACTAACGGGCGAGAGCGCTAATCATTTACGGGCGCGAGCCCTAGCCATGAGCTCTTAGCTTTAGAACGTCACGCCGGCGTGAATCAGGAACGTCGTGTAAGTGCCGCCGATGTTCAGCATCTTGCCTGAAGCTAGACGCTTTTCGGTTCCGAAGATGTCGTGGAACGTGAGCGCCGAGCCGAAGAAAAGATTATCGGTGAGTTGCAGATCCACGCCGGGCCCCAAATGCATCCCGAAAAGAACAGGAGAAACGGCGCTCGTGTCTTCCAGGCGAACGCGCGGCTTATAAAAGCCCAGGCCCAAAGAAGCGTAGGGAACGACTTTATCGATCCGAGCTAGGTTGGCTCGAAGACCGGTCAAGAAAGTGGTTTGGGAATACTGACCGTCCGAGTGGGTCGAAAAGCCCAGGCGTGTGTTGAAAGCGAACATATCGCTGACGCCGTAGCTGTAATGAACTTCGCCACCAATCGCGTCCGAGTAAGTGCCCAGATCACCCATCAGGAAAATCTGTCCGACTGCCACGGAGACGTTATTCGACTCGGGCGAGAACGGACTGATGCGATGATTGCGGCTTTCGCGGATGCGGATGGCGCTCGCGCGCCTGGGTGCGGCCTCTTGAGTTTCTGCAGGACTCGCCGATGCTTGTGCCCAGCCCGGACGCTCGCCCCAAGCAGCCAGACTGGTTTGCGCCCAAAGAGAGCCCAAAGTTCCCAGTGCCAGCCCCGTTCGCCACATCCAACGATTGGGATTCTTCCTGATATCAGTCATCACGCGATTCCTTCGCATGACTCCTATTGTAGGGAAGGAATGCAGCTCTGCAAAAGGCAAAAAGCCCGGCTTCCTTTCGGAAACCGGGCTCTTCGCTTAAGGAGCGTCAGCGGTCTGGCGCTGGCGCAGTCCGATTACTGATTCATGACCGGCGCACGGCCGATCTCGTTGTTGCCCAGGTTGTTGTCGAAGTTCGCCAGCTCCGTGCTGATGCGGGCTTGGATGAAGCCCGAGAAGGAACCATCGCCGTGGCGGATGATTTCTTTCAGCAGTTCCACCGAAGGCTGAGTCTTGGCTTTTTTCTCGCTCTCATAAAGGAGCTGAGTCAGCGTCGAAGCGGTGATGTCGTTCTTGGTTTTGTTGTCGATGACCCGGAGGTCTTCGCCGCCTTTGATCATCTTGGCGATTTCATCGAGCGTGACGTAGCTCGACTCGTGAGTGTCGTAGAGCTTCCGGTTTTGGTAGCGCTTGATGATCTTCACTTCTTTCATGTTTTCCCCCTGGCAATGGTGAGCGTTTTGGCGCCCCCCGTTGTTTGACACGTTCAGTTATGAACAATCCCCTGAGTCCATTCCTGTCGCCGAGCGTTACCGCCCGGAGAAGCATTGTGACACCCCATTGCCACAATGTGTCAAGCCTGGACTTCGGACGGAATAACAACCCGTCCCAATCCTGTCAAGACGTGTTAGAGGCGCCGCGTTTACTGCACCTCCTCATTTCTTGACGCTCGATTCGTACGGGCGAACCGAACGACGGCACCTAATGCACGGGGTGTTCCAGCGCACTGCTGTACTCAATCTTTTCTCCAAAAACGTCGATGGGTTCCTGAGGAAAGGGTGGGACTCATGCAACGACACAATCGCGCCACAGCTCGATTCACAGTAGGATTCGGCTGGATCACTTGGGTGAGCTTGGGTCTAACTTCTTGCGCTCACACAGGAACTCGCACTTCAGATGCGCAACTCGAATCTGAAATCGTGCCCGCAGTGGTGAGCTTGGATCAAGCGACGCAAGGATCTTCGCTGCATCGCAGCGCAGAGGCTTCGGCCGAGTACCATTTCAGTTTGGCGCAGGCTTATGTTGCGGAAGGCAATTCTGATCGTGCGATCGAAGAGTTCAAACTCGTGCTGGCTTATGACCCGAAATCCGCTCTCGTTCGAGGTCGCTTAGCTGCTGAGTACATTAAGAAGGGGAATTTCGCGGCTGCAATGGAAGCGTGCAAAGAAGCACTGCAGCTCGATCCGAAGTTCACCGATGCGCGCCTGATTTTGGCCGGCCTTTATGCTGCGTCGCGCGATACGGAGCAGGCAGTTGCCGAATACAGTCGTGTTCTGAAAAACGAACCCGATCATGAAGAAGCCGCAGTGTATCGCGCTCAAATCCTGGTCGAAACCGGCCAAAGCGATCAAGCTGCGCTGCAGCTGCGCGCATTCCTGAAAAGAAATAACGACTCTCCTTTAGCTTGGTTTTACCTCGGAAAAGCCGAGCAGCGACGCGAACGCGTTCCAGCAGCAGTGGAAGCTTTCAAACGCGCACTGGATGTCCGGCCCGGCTTTACTCAAGCAGGCCTGGCTCTTGGCTACTTGTACGAAACGCACAAAATGAATGCCCAAGCGGTCGCGCTTTATCGTGAGATTTACGATCAGACGCAAGACCTAGCAGCCGCCAATCGTTTGGCGACCCTTCTTCTGAAGGAAGAGAAATTCAAAGAAGCAGTTTCCTATCTCGAAGCGATCGTCGCGGCAGATACGGAAGATTTGAACGCCCGCGTGAAACTCGGTCTCGTGCAGATGGAGTTGAAACGCTGGGATCAAGCAGCGGCTCAATTTGAAAGCATCTTGCAGCGAAACCCCGATGCCGATCGCATTCACTATTACTTGGCAAGCATCCACGAAGAGCGCAAGGATTCGGCTAAAGCCATCGCGTCACTCTTGATGATTCAAAGTGAATCGAAACTTTTCGGTGACGCGCGCTTGCACGCTGCTTACTTGCTCAAGCTGGAAGGCAAAGACAAGCAAGCCGAGCGTTTGATGGAAGAATCCATTCAAGCAGCGCCGCGCATCCCTGGATTTCATCTGTTCCTAGCGAGCTTGGCAGAAGCAGCTAAGGACGTCGGCGGTGCGGTCTCGGTGCTCGAGCGCGCCGTGGAGCTTTTCCCCGAGGACGAGAAAGTTCGTTACTACTTGGGAAGCCTTTACGATCGTCAGGGCAAACAAGAAAGAAGCCTGCTTCAGATGGAAGCGATCCTGCGCTTCAGCCCCGACAACGTCGATGCTTTGAATTATCTGGGCTACACTTGGACCCTTCGTGGTGTGCGCTTGAACGACGCCGAGAAAATGCTTCGCAAAGCGCTCGCATTGAAGCCTGACAATGGCTTCATTCGCGACAGCTGGGGTTGGCACCTCTATGTGCGGGGTCGTTTGAACGAAGCAGTGGTGGAGCTCGAGAAAGCAGCCAAGCTGAAGTCGGGTGAGTCGACCATTCTTGAGCACTTGGCAGACGCTTACTTGCGCCTGAATTTGCGCGAAAAGGCGGCCCAGCGCTACGAAGAGGCGGCACGCTTCGCGGAAGACGACACGGCCCGGGAAAAACTGCGTGGGAAGCTGAACTTGGTTCGCGAGGAAATCGCTCGCCGCACCTTGGGCCGAGGCGACCGGTTGCCTGCAGCTGAAGGTCACTCCCCGAACGCTTCCACCGATCCTTCTAACTGAGAATTGTCACTTCCCCGAGACCATGGGAGGGTTGCTATTCCGATGAGAAACTTTTTCGTTCTTGGAATCACGCTCTCAATTTCCCTGGGGTTGGCCGGCTGCGCCTCCTCGCGGTCTGGTTTTTCAACTCGTCCACTGGAAGAACTCCTGCAACGTGCTTGTGCTCCGGGAAAAGATCTCCGTGAGGTCAGCGGGTCGGTTTGGATGAAAGTGGCTTCTCGCGAAAGCTCAGGCCAGTTTCCTGCGCAAGTCAGGGCCGTGGACGGAAAGAGGGTTGACCTTGAAGTGACGAACCTTCTGGGTGGGGTGGAAGCGCGCATTCACGTCGATGAAGCAGGCTACCAGCTGGATTTACCTGGGAAAAAGGGCCGCCAGGCCTCACAAGAACGCGGCGAGGGTCATTGGGGGGGGATTCCCCTGACCTGGGCTCCCGACCTGTTTCTGGGGCGGGTGCCGTGTCCGGCGAGGGCTCGTTGGTCTGAGCTCAAATACGAGCGTACCCCGCTCGGAGGCGTGAAAGTGACCTTGCCGCGCGGGCTGGGGGGCGACCAGGAAAGCTTTGAGTATTCGTTCCGAAGGTTTGAGGGCGAGCCCTGGCCTGAGACCTTAGTTTGGACCAAGACCGGAGCGTTTGCTCGTCAGGTCACTTTCCAGATGGATGACCCCGAAAAAGACAGCGCGAGTCCTCGCAAAATCGTCGCGAAATCGGACTTGGGAGAAGTCAAAATCCGCTGGACTCGTCGGGACTTGACTCGTTGACTTGCCTCCTTTCGCACGCTAGCTTCGCGCCCTAATCCAGGCTCGGAACGGTCCGAGCCGAAGTCGAGGTTTCAGGCGATGAAGGTCCGTGTGGGGCACGCATTGCGTGCGGGTTTAGTGGGTGTGATGGCGTTGGCATTTGTGGCTTCCGGCTGCTCGAAAAAGGGCGGAGCGGAAGCGGGGACTCTTCGCGAGGCCATTCGAGCTAAGGTCAAGGGTCTAGATCCCATTCATGCGGATGATCAATACGCAGGAACGGTTACTCACACTCCCTATGAAAGCCTCTTTCAATACCATTATCTAAAGCGGCCCTTTCAAATCGTTCCGAATTTGGCGGCGAGCATGCCGACCATTTCCAAGGACGGAAAAACTTGGATCATTCCTTTGAAAAAAGGAGTCCTGTTCCACGACGATGTCAGCTTTAAAGCCACAGCTGGAAAAGGCCGCGAGATGACGGCAGACGACGTCATCTATTCGTTCAAACGCTTGGCCGACCCGCAGAGCCGCTCTCCGGGTTGGTGGGTTCTGGATGGAAAAATCTTGGGGCTGAACGCTTGGCGCGAAGCTGCGACGAAAGCGGGTAAGACGGATTACTCTGCCCCGGTCGAGGGTCTCACCGCGCTCGATCCTTACACGCTTCAGTTGAAGTTGCCCCAGCCCAGCTATCAGCTCATTTACAGCCTTCAGATGACATTTACTTCGATCGTTCCTCGGGAAGCGGTCGAGCATTACGGCAAGGAGTTTATCAACCATGCCGTGGGCACCGGTCCCTGGAAGCTCGTTGAATTCAACGGCTCTTCGAAAATTGTTTTCGTGAAAAATCCCACCTACCGCGAGGAACTCTATCCTTCCGAAGGTGAAGCAGGGGATGCCGAGAAAGGTTTGCTAGCCGACGCGGGTAAACGCCTGCCTTTGGCTGAAAAGCTTGTTTACACTATTTTCGTGGAAGACCAGCCGATGTGGTTGAACTTCATGAAAGGTAAGTTGGATCGAACAGAAGTTCCGAAGGACAGCTTCTCCCTTGCGGTCGGTCCGGATGGAAAGCCCACCGAGGAAGTCCGGAAAGCCAACATGACCTTCCATTCCACGCCTCGTATTGAGGTGACACACCATACTTTCAATATGGAAGATCCTTTGGTCGGGAAGAATAAGTACCTTCGGCAGGCCATCAGCTCTGCCATTGATATGGGGACCTTCATTCAAACTTTCTATAATGGGCGTGCCATTCCTGCTCAGGGTCCCATCCCGCCAGGAATTACGGGGTATGATCCCTCATTCAAGAATCCTCATGTGCAGCATGACCTAGCGAAGGCAAAAGCCTTGTTGGCAAAGGCCGGTTACCCTGAAGGAAAAGGTCTTCCGCCGATCGAGTACATCACCTACACGAACTCGACGAATCGACAGATGAACGATTTCTTCGAGAAAGAAATGGCCGCGATTGGCATTAAGGTGAAATTTTCGGTATTTTCATGGCCGGAATTTCAGGCTTCGGTGAAGAACCGGAAGGGGCAAATGTGGAGTTTTGCTTGGGGCGCCGATTATCCCGATGCAGAGAACTTCCTTCAGCTTTTCTATTCAAAGAACGGTTCGCCCGGTCCGAACGATTCAAATTATAACAATCCAGCATTTGATCGCCTTTATGAAAAAGCGTTGCTCATGCCAGACAGTCCTGCGCGTACTGCCCTGTACCAGCAGGCTCGCGATCTCGTGGTTGAAGACGCGCCTTGGGTGTTTATGGCTCATCGAATGGCGCAGGACTTGTCTCAACCCTGGTTGAAAAACTATAAGCGACTCGAGGAAGAGCATTTTCCAGCAAAATACCTTCGCGTAGAAGCTCCAGCGAAAAACTGACGACCGGGAGGCTCGGGACAAGCGATGCTCACATTCCTGCTCAGGCGGCTCTTGGCGGCGATTCCCACGCTCTTTGGGGTGGCGCTGATTACGTTCGTGCTTTTCAACCTGGTCGGAGGCGACCCCACCTACCAGATGCTGGGAAAGCATGCGACCGCTCAGCAGGTCGCTGAACTTCGCCACGAGTACGGGTTTGATCGGCCGCTGCCGATTCAGTTTGTCGATTACCTGAAGCAGATCGTGACTTTCGATTTTGGCCGAAGCTACGCAACGAAGCAGGAAATCTCGACCATGATCTCGAATGGCCTAGGCCCTTCGATGTCGCTCGCAATCCCTGCATTCATCGTCACCACCCTGCTCGGCATCGTGATTGCGCTTTTGGTGGCTTATCACCGCGGCCGCGCAGTCGCCCGTGTGGGCGTGGTTCTTTGCGTGATCGGGATGAGTCTGCCGAGCCTGGCCTATATTCTGTTTGGTCAGTACGTGCTGGCTTACCAAATGGGCTGGTTCCCCATTTCGGGCTGGGATTCAGAATGGTCGGAGCGCTGGAGTTACATTTCCATGCCGCTTTTGATCTGGGTCGCCGTGAGCTTGGGTCACGAAGTGCGCTTCTTCCGGACAGCCATCTTGGAAGAAACCGGTCAAGACTACGTGCGGACCGCTCGCGCCAAGGGGCTGACCGAGAAGCGGGTGTTCTTTAAGCACGTGCTGAAGAACAGCATGGTTCCGATCGTGACCAATGTGGTGCTCGAGATTCCGCTTCTGATTTTGGGAGCTTTTCTTTTGGAAGGGTTCTTCGGCATCCCGGGCATTGGTTCGATGACGATCGATGCCGTCAACAACAGTGACCTTCCGGTGTTGAAAGCGATGACGACCCTGACATCCGGTTTGATGATCTTCGGGAACCTGATGACCGATGTGGTCTACACTTGGGTCGATCCGCGGGTGAGCTTGAAATGACGAGCGGCGGGACGACGGGAAACGTGGCAACCATGACAGCAGCGGCAGCAGGAAGCTCGGGAGCGGCTCCGGTCAAGGAAATCAAAGGACGAAGCCTTTGGGCAGACGCGGTCCGGCGCTTCAAAAAAGATCGCTTCGCTGTGGTTTGTTTGGGCATCATCGCGCTCTATGCTGCGATTGCGATCCTGGCGAGTCTGGGCTGGGTGGCCAGTCCTTGGGACCAAGTGATTGGTGCGCCTTACGCGCCGCCATCGACCGAGTCGCTAGCGCATCTTTTTGGGACGGACATTTTCGGCCGGAGCGTTTTTTATAAGACCTTGCACGGAACGCGCATTGCGATGAGCGTGGGCTTGGTTGCTTCCCTGATTGCCATTCCTCTGGGTGTGAGTTTGGGCGCTCTGGCGGGCTACTTCGGTGGTTGGATCGACGAGCTGATCGTTTGGTTTTACACCACGCTTTCCTCGATCCCGAACATCATGCTTTTGATCGCCATCACTTTCGTGTTGGGCAAAGGCACGACGTCGATTTACGTCGCACTCGGCGTGACTTCCTGGATTGGACTTGCGCGGGTGATTCGGGGTGAATTCATCAAGCACAAGAATCGCGATTACGTCGTGGCAGCTTCCAGTCTGGGCGCTTCTCACACGTCGCGGATCTTTAAGCACATCCTTCCGAACGTCTCGCATTTCATCATCATCAATCTGTCGATGCAGTTCATGGGCGCCATCAAGAGCGAAGTGATTCTCTCGTTCCTGGGCTTGGGCGTGCGTGGGCAGCCGTCCTGGGGCGTGATGATTGACGACGCGAAGCTCGAGCTTTCGCGTGGAGTTTGGTGGCAGCTCGGTGGTGCCACCTTGGCCATGTTCTTTGTGGTCTTGGCATTCAACATTGTGGGCGATGCGCTTCGAGACGCGCTCGATCCGAAGATCAAGTGAGGGGAAGGGAAATGAGCGGAACCTCGAGCGATCTGATCCTGGACGTGAAGAATCTTGAGACGACGTTTTTCACTGAAGGCGGCGCGGTTCGTGCGGTCGATGACGTGAGTTTCTCGGTCTACAAAGGGAAGACTTTGGGCCTGGTCGGTGAATCCGGCTGCGGAAAATCGGTGACGAGCCTGTCCATTATGCGCTTGGTTCCCAATCCGCCCGGCCGCATCACGCGCGGTGAAATCCTTTATCAAGGTCGCGACCTTTTGAAGGTGTCTGCCGAAGAAATGCGAAAAATCCGGGGCAATGAAATCTCCATGATCTTTCAGGAGCCCATGACTTCGCTGAACCCGGTGTTCACTATCGGAAATCAGATGATGGAAGCCATTACGCTGCACCAGGATTTGTCCAAGAGTGCTGCGCGCGACAAAGCGGTCGAGATGCTTCAGCTGGTGGGCATTCCGGCTCCCGAGAAACGAATCTTGGATTACCCTCACCAGCTTTCGGGTGGCATGCGCCAGCGAGTCATGATCGCGATGGCGCTCTCCTGTAATCCAAACGTTCTGATTGCGGATGAACCGACGACGGCACTGGACGTGACGATTCAGGCGCAGATTTTGGATTTGCTGCGTGATCTTCAACAGAAGGTCGGGATGGGCTTGATTCTGATCACTCACGACCTCGGCGTAGTGGCCGAGATGGCGGACGAGGTGTGCGTGATGTACGCCGGACGCGTAGCCGAGCGCGCCCCGGTTCGGGAGATTTTCAAGAATCCGCGCCATCCGTACACCCGGGGTTTGCTCAACAGCATTCCGACGCTGTCGATGGATCCGACCGGCAAAGTGAAGAAAAAGCGGCTCGAGACCATCCCGGGCATTGTGCCGAGCTTACTGGAGCTTCCACGGGGGTGCCGGTTTCAAGAGCGCTGCTCGTTTGTGGGCGAAGATTGTCGAGGCGATGAGCCCGGCCTTCGCGATGCAAGAACGCCAGGAACCGCTGCAGGAGCGGCTCACCAAGTGCGATGCGTGCGTGAACTGACGGGAGGTGCGGGATGAGTGGCGAAGTTTTGCTATCCGTTCGGAATCTTGTGAAGCGCTTTCCGATTCATGGCGGCCTTTTGTCGCGCGAAGTGGCTTCGGTGCAGGCGGTCTCAGATGTCTCGTTTGATATTCGAAAAGGCGAGACTTTGGGCTTGGTCGGCGAGTCGGGCTGCGGAAAGTCGACGCTCGGGCGCTGTATTCTGCGCTTAATCGAGCCCACGTCGGGACAGGTATTTTTCAAAGGCCAGGACATCACGAAGCTCTCGATTCCCGAGATGCGAAAGCTTCGGCGCAACATGCAGATCATTTTCCAAGATCCGTATGCTTCGCTGAACCCACGCATGACGGTGGAAGACATCTTGGCCGAGCCGCTTGAAATCCACGGCATCGGAAACTCCCGGCAGGAGCGCAGGAAGCGGATTTTGGAGCTTTTAGATCTTTGCGGTTTGCGCCGCGAAGCCATTCAGCGCTACCCGCATGAATTCTCGGGCGGGCAACGCCAACGCATCTGCATTGCGCGCGCTTTGGCTGTGAATCCTGAGTTCATTGTTTGCGACGAGCCTGTGTCGGCTCTCGATGTTTCCATTCAAGCGCAGATCGTGAAC